>Ga0126325_10000414_pt1 | contig 11555 bp, 8 predicted proteins | sample InaspJWI14metaG_FD_94487 | JGI IMG/M metagenome (GOLD analysis project Ga0126325, IMG submission 94487) | Marine gutless worms symbiont microbial communities from Oahu, Hawaii - Inanidrilus sp. 1 OAHU.JWI-14 metaG | ecosystem: Host-associated > Annelida > Digestive system > Unclassified | place...
GCATCAGCCGGGCCATATGCAAGTCTGCACCTCGCTCCAGACAGATAACCACGCCAGTACCCCACCACTCTGTTTTTACAGGCCGGATGCCCTTCCTGCCGCCCAACCAACAGCGTAAAAGCGTCACCACACAACCTGCTAGAATATACCTTATAACAACTGAATCGAGCAAGTCCCACCCTTGCTTTGCTGTAACTGATTTCTCTATACATGGGCACATGACATAACACAAAAGAACCATAAAAATACAGCACTACATCAGCTATCATTGACTATAATTTCATCAATACATGAAGAAACTTTATTTGGCGATAACACCACTGTTTTTGTGAGAAGAAGGGCAAAGGCATCCAACCCTTAAAAATATGCATCAATTATCCTCAGACCTCAATGATCGGCTCTTTAGTGTCCTCATCAGTCTCAAGACCAGCTAAGTTGTAACTGGACACTTCACTGGTGAAGTAGTATCCTCTTACAAATAAATGGAGTAATACAATCAAGAGACCAACTGTCAAACCAGATTCATTTGCCATTAAAACAGTATGGATGTTTTTACTAATGTAAACAGTGTTAAATTTGTGCTGAAAAAAATTATTCCATGCAATACAAGATTTTGCAAGTGCCATTGCAGAGCTTTACATGCAATCGTTCTGCAATTGCTGCAAGACCAATCACAGCTGCCAAGCAACATTGCTAACTTCTATCAGCTTTGCAGTGGGTTTACTAAATTCATTAAGCGAGATAAAAATTATGACATCCATAATTAAAATTCCATTCTGTCTTGCACTCCACTGCTGTAAACTGGCCTGAATTTGGACAAAATGCAACCAGTCATAAACAAATTAATTTTTAGCTACACGATAACAGAGCATTTGAAATTTGACATAATTTACCTCCTCAACATCCATAATTGGCACTTCAGATGCATGCTTATGGTCCTCATCACAATCACCTTCATCACCCGAGCTCAGTTCATCGACAAGTCTTCTCCTACTTCCTACTTGACAACAAGCATGATGGTGTAACTCCAATTTTTACAGACAAAGCACATTTGCATTTTTTCACTCACTAATATGCAACTAATGCCTTCAGTGATTTGATACTATTGGTTGGGCATCAGGAAGCACATCTGGCCTGTAAAAATTGAGTGATAGCATGTTGGTGTGGTTATCTGTCTGGAGCGAGGTGCAGATTGTTTGCATATCATGGCCATCCCAAAACCCTACCATCTCTTGCCTCATTTAAATCCAGACTGGTTTTAGCTTACTAGTACCGGCTCACCCAGGGTGTCCTGGAAAAAAAGGCCGTTAAATGGGTGTAGTAGTAGTAGCAGTAGCAGTATTAACATGCAACTAATGTATCAGTTATAAATAAGATTAGACGACTAGAATTTAACAGCACTTTCAACAATGTGTGGCTCATCGGACCTTACAGTAATAATTTACTATAAAGAAGAGAAAAATATATTTCAACAAGTGTAAATTTTGAACAAAATAATTCATAGTAAAAAAACATAATGTCAAGAATGATTACAAAGAACGTAAAAAGGCTGCACTTGCACACATACATATAATACACACACACACCCGTTTAACGGCCCTTTTCCGGGACTACAAAGCCTGACCATAAACAATTCTCAGTAAAAGAAGTTTAATTAATCCTCATTTACCTACTGCTGGCCTAATATTAAATCATGCATCAAAAGTAACATTAACAGAAAAAGTAGCATTCTCTTACTTTCAGAAAATGAAAGAAATGTATTCATGTTCAACAAACATCAATTTTCAAGCTGTACAAAATTTTTTAAAAACAATTACTGGTACTCTGTTCTACAAACCTTTCTTAGCAACTTCTGGTTTACTTGTGGCTGATTCAGCAGTGTGACTGTCACTGTTTTTATCTACCTCTTCACTTTTGTCTTTACTTTCTTCTTTATTTTCTTCTTCTGCTTCATCGCTTGTTTCTTTTTTGCTGCTGGCTTTCACTTTCAATTTTGGGAGTTTTCCAAGACTTTTTATCTCTCTTTCTAGATCATCACCATCATTAGCACCACGTTTTGAATTCTTGCCCATCTTTTTGCCTCGCTCTTTATTGCTTGCTTTGCAATGTTTGCCCTTTTCGTTGCTCTCCGTGTCATTACTTTTATCTTCGCTGTTCTCTGCTGCCATCTGATCTACAAAAGCTGAATCAGATGCAGCATCAGAGTTATCCATCTTTTCCGTTTGATTCGCAGAGTCTTCTGCACAGCCATTCTCAGCTACCTTTGGTTTCTTTTTGGACTCAGTTGCACTATCTGGCTCAACATCTTCACTGTCATTATTAGCAGTATCATCAGATTCTTCAGTACTACTCTGTCTGTGTTTCTTCTTAGGACCATTTCTCTTCTTTTCAGGACTACTGCTTCCTTCTTTACTGCCAGCACCATCGGGCTTCACCTTTCTATTTTTCTTTGACTTTTTCTTTGAATTTTCATCACTGCCATTATCAACATCATCATCATGATCATTAGATTTGCGTTTGCTACTTTTACTGCTGCGACGTTTCGTCATTCTGTTCTTCTTCAGTCGTTCTCGTATTTCCTTCAGCTGCCTGACAGCTGCAAGCATGAGCACATACATCAAACTTTCATTTTCACTTGTACATCCACACATGGCAATAGTGGACAGTAATGTAATGTTTTGTGCTCTTTCAACATATTCATTTAGTTGCAAAATCTGATAAAATTTCATACACTATAACACCCACTAAATTTTTTTAATGAATCTTGTTGTCTTATGTGGTAAATATATCCAAAAATTGCAGAATGACCATTTTAAAAATTATAGCATGTTTCCGTAAAAATATTCAGAGACCACACTGCATAAACCATGTAACAATTAACAGCTGTTTTACTTATCAATACCATCACTCCCTACATAATATGATCACTCCATATAAAGCACTGACTGACTAGTCTCACTGGATTTGCTTTCATATAATTAAATTCACTGAGCTTCAGGGTTTCGCCACTGTAAAATGACTTGCTGTGTCTGATGGTTCATTAAATCATGCTCACTCACTCATTTGATTTCAGTGTATATCAACCTGTATATACCAAAAAATCTTGTACTGGCATCAAATAGACTGGTGGCAAATTAAAAACAAGGCCAGGTTACTAGTTTGTTCTTGTGTTCCCCCTGCTTTAACACTAATGGTTTGGCAGCAGAAAGAACATCCGGTCCACCAAAATCTCTGTTCCACTAATCCCTGCAGGTGTCTTTGGAAAAAAATGGAGGAGGAGGACCCTAGGTGAAACTTGCTAATCCACAATCATCTGAAAAAACGCCACTGAACACAAAAAGTATTACAATGCCAAAACTACAGTTACCAGCTCGCATTTTCAGTTTCTTGGCAGTGGTACGCCTTTCACGGCCACGATCAAACTTGACTTGCTGAATGTCACTCTTCGGATCATATTCATCGTCATCATCTGATGAAGATAATTCCGTATCTTCTTCTTCTGACGTACTCGACTCACTGCTGCTGCTGCTGCTAGTATCACTTTCTGACGACTTGTCTTTTAACATCTGCTGGTGAAGATCACGCTGAGCTTCTATATCAGCCCGTGAAGCTCTGTTCATGGAGTTCGACATTCGACTAGGACCATCGTTTTCTGCTTTCTTCAACTCAGAGTCTATATCTACCATGCTCTTGCCAGCAGAACGCTTACTCCTGGAGTTCATCTTTTCAGATACTGACGGATCAAGGCGTTCAATGTCCACAGTGCATTTTGTTACATCATTGGCCGGTTTTGCCTGCTTTACTGCAGACAAGGCGCGGGCTGACTTGACAAATTCGGACTTAAGTTTAGCTGCAACGGTTTCATAGTTCTGCGGAGAACTAGTGCTTTCAGCCGACGGCGAGTCTTTGACGAGCAACTCTTCAGTTTCAGCAAGCACCTGCTGTAGAGGTTCTATTGCTGACTTCAGCAGCTTCACAACTTCTGAAACGTTGTCCCCACTGAACACACTAAGGTCTACACCCAATGCAGAAGTAGTAGCACTCGAAGGATCATCTCTGGCTCTACCTTTGCGTTTCTGTGTGTTGGATGGCACTGTGACATTACCCTTCTCTGGCAGATTCTCCATAAATGCCAAGACTGAAGAACAGTATGACACTAACGGCTTCAGACGCGTCGAATCACACACATAACACCGCCATGATTCACCGGAAACTGCAACAAAAACAGAGTTACAGAAAATGCATGCTCCGCAGACTTCTTCCTCTGGTTTTAATGCACAGCAATTTATCCAGACTATAAACATGCTTCAGTGTTTTGACACTTTTTGCTGGGCATCAGGAAGAGCATACAGCCTGTAAAAAATAAGTGATAAGATGCTGGCATGGTTATCTGTCTGGAGTAGGGATGTTAACGAGACTCGAGAGTCTCCAGTATCGATCTTTTTTTCTCGATCAGGGGAAAGGAATTTCTCTACTCCCGAGAATCGAGACTAGCGACCGCCCGACAATAGGCGGGATAATTGTCACCTGTCGCTCCGCACTTGCTATCAATCGATCACGTATTTGATCACCTTGGCCATGGCCCACAAACCAGACACACAGACGTTGTTAAACAAAGGACAGTGGCATATCTAAGTGGTAGGGGGCAGCGGGGGCACATGTTTCTGCCGCCGGGCGCTGATAACCCTAGTAACGGCACTGCATCGGCCCGGCAGTGCAAATGCCCGCCGTTTTGCACACCAATCTGCCCGCGACATCGACCGATTGTCCAGCGGCATCCGACAAAGGGCGGCAATTCCCCAGCCTGCCGTCCAGAGGCTGATCAGCCAGCTGATCAGACTGCGCTTCCCTGGTTGCGCTCCCCTGTAGCCCTCTCCCCCAGCCGTTTTGCGACGTTTCAGGCGCGCCACCACCTGCTGTGTCGATCAATCAACAGGGTCCCCGCATCAGCCGGGAACAGCGTCGGGGACCAGCCGGCGATCACCCCCTCCCCCTTCGCGCCCCTGCCAGCGATCCAACTGCGATTATGCCGGTAAAAATACACACTCAGGCGAAATGGAGAGTCTCTATCGAGACCCGGGAATTGCGACTCTTGACCTGGGAATGCGCGCGATTTCCCGGGAATTAACATCCTTAGTCTAGAGCGAGGTGAGAACAATTTGCATACAGTCCAGCTTATGCCACTGCTGACCTATCACCTCTTGCTTAATAAAAATCGAGGTTTGCCTTTCTGGTGCCAACTTACCCAGGTTGTCCTGCCTACAGAGATGGTGTAGGTAACAGAGTTGACAAAGCACTCGTGTTTTGAAACGTGCTAGATGTTGTCAGCAAGGGAATGCATGTAGCAAACCTTTGCTCCAACAATATCGTTCAGTTCTTATCTGGGGTGTCTGCTAACGGCATGCTGTAAAAAGGTTGTAGCTGTTGTCGCAAGGCATTACTATAGCATGAAGTTATATGATACTTTTGTGTCAACTTTTTACCTCGAATAACAGTACTATTCTGAACGCAGGTCATTTAACACTCTTTTTCATTAATTTTCAACTGTCATCACTGTTCTGCCAGCTGTGATGTCATTCACAAAATGTTTTAAAACAGTGCGGTAATGGCTGACTTGCTCGCTTAAAATAAAAATATACCCAAATAAACATACTAGTACTAATAAAAAAAGATCGAGGTGAACAAAATGTGAATGAAATGGTGATGCTTCTAACAGCAGTAAATGACAACACACCTGAAGTGGCAGCAAATTCATCACGACCAAGGTTAGACTTGATACACGACTTGCAGAATGCATTGTTACAAAAGTCGCATCCAACTAATTTTCCGCCTTGGCCACACCAACGACACTGTTCGTCAACACCATCTTCTCCCACTGATATCTCTCCACTTGTATAATATTCGTAGCACTTCTGAAACGGCCAACCAAATTGGTCACTGAGCAGTGATACCATACAAGTGTCCATCATACAAGACTCTCATTCCAATACAATTTAGTCACTGTCACAAGTATGATTTAGATTATAAGTTTACTGATTTGCTGCAAAGTTTTATCATAATACTAGCATTAAATAATGACGACTAGATAATGAAAGCGGCCCTTCAACAATTCACTGCTTCACCACAGTGTGTATAATATTTCAAAAGTTGAGACAATTATGTCCCGATACTAAGTTAAAAGTACTAAGATGTAATGCAAGAGGCAATTTACCTTAGCTAGTAATTACAAGCTAAAGACTACTATCAAAGACTAACTACTGCTACTTGGAGTTACTGTTTACTAAGCCTTCTGTTCCATATTTACTCCAGAATGAAGCAGTCCAAAACCTAAGTTTTTTTGGCAGGAAAGTTGCCTTTTATGTCACCCAACCATAGCAGTGCAGTAATGGAATACTAATTTGTGCATTCTATTTCAAGGTTAGACGTGACAAGTGGCTACCATGCGACAGATGACCAGCTATGAACAATTTAGGCGACATCTGAAAGCACATTTATCTAAAGCATAAACATTGCAGCGAATGACTTTTTGATTTTTACGCTACCGGTATACAAATATACTTACTTACTTACAAAACACTGACAACAACCTAGATAATGCTGGTCGGCTCAAGACGTACTCTGTCCTCGCTAGACATCACCGACCAGTACTGCAGCTTGGAGGAAATATTGTCGCTGCCTCTGACCATGTCCGCCTGCTCGGTGTCGACATTGTGTCTGACCTCAGCCTCGACCGGCATGTCAATAACATCAGTGCCAGTTGCTTCTATCGTCTTCGCCAGATGCGACAAATCCGGAGGTCACTTGACAAGCAGTCAGCGACAACACTTGTGCATGCACTCGTCTTGACGCGTGTCGATTACTGCAACTCAGTCCTTGCAGCTGCGCCAAAGACGACGACCGACAAACTACGTGTGTTAAATGCCGCTGCCTGTGTCGTCAGCAATACCAGAAAGTTTGACCGCGGTCTCTCGCAGATACTACATGATGACTTACACTGGCTGGACGTTCCTGACCGAGTTGCGTTCAAGCTGATAGTCACTGTTCATCGGTGTCTGAACGGCCGTGCACCGAACTATCTGTTGAACCATGTCATTCCAGTCAGCGCTATCGTGTCACGGCAGCGCCTTCGGTCTGCTCAACAGAACACACTTGAGGTCCTACGTTACAGACTGACCACATATGGCCGTCCAGCATTTTCTGTTGCGGGACCCACAGCGTGGAACAGTCTTCCTGTCGCATTCAGAGACCCCACAATCAGCGATGCCTACTTCCGACGGCATTTAAAGACAGTTCTGTTCGCCCAACAGTGTTGGCACCATAGTGTTTAGCGCGTGCGAGATTTGTTTATGACTACGCGCTGTATAAATTCACGTTCTTCATTAACAACCAGGGAAAATCATACTCTGCAACAACTGATCCGTCGACTGACTCCAAATTGAATGGACACCACACTTTTAATGCTGGCTTTGTACATAGCAGCACAAACAAGTACCTCACCTTACACAACAACACTCGCAGTAGAGGATGTCTCCAAGCAGTTCCAGGTTTATGCAGGATAATCTGATGGAAGCAAGCCGTGCAAGTGACACGAGTGTTAACATCACCTGAAACAGCCCAACTAAAACTACTGTCAAGAAATTGGGTTCATTTTTAACTGCAAGAAATATATATAAACAAGATAAAATACAAGACTGGCAACGGCTGCAAAAAGTGGCAAATTAAACCATATCTGCAGTGTGTGAAAGCAGTTATGGCCACATTTTCACAGTATGAACATTGAACAAAGCTGACGTATGATGATTCTGTTGAACATCAAAATAACAATTTACAATAGGCCTAATATAAACATAGTTAGCATACACAGTAAATAGTTAATACTAGATTTGTTTTGTACAAACAAAAACAGCCAAAATGTAATGAGTTAACAGAGTCATTTCTTATGAAGTAACCAATGCAAAACTGGTAAAACGATCATTTTCAATAACAGCTGGCACGTGCATGGCTTACCATTAAAAACACATTTCTTTTCTTCACTCTCTGCTGTATCTGTAAATAAGTACACACAATTCATTTTTAAGTGCAAGGAATATAAATAAGATAACATACAAGACAGACAACAGCCGCAACAAGCACAGATTTAAAATGACCACTTCTGACATCACTCAAATTATACTTTGTAAAACAACCCTTTTTCTGCAGTCAACCACATTACACAATGACCAGGCAAGCAATATGGCAACAAAAAGAAAATCAGGATCTTAAAAAGACACAAACGTTAAAAGCTTGCAGTATCAACTTTATAATACAGTAAAGCAAAAGGAGTATACCATACTACAACTAGACTCACCACTACAGGAAGTCACATGCTACATGGGATCACAGTTTTACCTGCCACCCAGCAGCAGTGGGTGACATTCTCGCTTTACCCCAGCAAAGCTCATACTCTTTCACTGTTTAAACATTATAACGTTTTAACAAGCATGTCCCTAAATACACATACCTTTGTGAGAGTCCATGACTTCAGTTTTCTTCTGGCATTAAAAGGAGCCAAACAGATCCGTTTTATCAGCTAATACATTACACAATTAACCAAATTCAGAAGTAACAATTACAAAGCAAGCTTCTTATGGTCAAATTCAAGTCTGCATGACTCAATCTCTAAAAAACTTATCAAATAATGAAAGATAAGAAAGTTTTATCTTGTTTCTTCATAGTTGTTAACACTAGATCTAATACTGTTGAAAAGAAATATCATGTTTGATCTCCAGTAATATTTTTCAATAACATTTACAGGAGAGCAAATGAATGGAATGCAGTGTTGCTAATGCTAATTGAATGTTAATATTAAAAGGCAACAGTGTGGTGTCATTTCCTGCCACCTTAGCACCATACAATCAGTATATACTACTGACAGTAGTTGCAAAATTAGCAAAATTGCCCTAAATCAAGGATCTAAGTCAGACCTAGACTATGCCCGCACGTGCTCGAATTTGCCAATGCCTGGCCATGGCCACATTACAGCACAACAGCTTACAGCTGATGATGTCATGATGGAAATCTACTACAACTTTGGCCAACAATTACAACTTGCAGGATGCCACACTGGTAGATACTCACGTAGCACACACATTTCTACACTAACCTCTGACCTTGCCTTTCAATCCCTAGTGAAGTACAGTCATGACAATTACACACGAAAGTTTACGTCAAAGGTCAGTAACCATCAACTGGTTCAAAAGATAGTGGCAAAAAGACCAATGGACAAACAGGCAGACGCGGTACGGGCAGATGCGACCGTACGCATTACCTTCCCGCTAACGAAGTTGATAAAAAAGCGTGTATCTATTAGTACTGGGTACCTAGGGTTAAGGATAGGTTTAGGGTTGGGGTTAGTTTTGGGTTGATGGTTAGAGTTAGTATTAGAGGGTGTTTGACGGTTACGGTTAGGGTTAGAATTAGGATCCCCAGTACTAATAGATAGCAAAAAGCCAGAACATGGGCATACATGTGCACCTTGAGCATCTTTTCACCAGACAAAAACCCATTTATTTTGACTATCTCAAGTTCAGTTACTCGGAAGCTGGACATCAACTGAGATAGGCTAGTCTGCCTGAATACCATTGACAACCAGACAACTGCTGAGATACTGCTGATCACTTCTGGGAGGCCACAAACAACTGAAGAAATACGCTGACACCAATCACTTCGAGGAAACCACACATCATCCGGGAGACCTGCCCACACCAGTACTTCAACTGTTTGCTACACAGTGTATTTGTGTCACAAGTAACTGTATGCTGCATTGCTGTCACTGTGTACTTTTAGATGGCGATGCAGTCGTGTGTGCATGCAGTTATAATACATTCTGCTGCTGAGACAGACATTCAAATGCATACGAATATAGCCACTTACAACAGACATATACAGTACTTGATGTTTAAATAAATTCTGTATTGAAATATGGGAGATTTCGGCTACGGGTGACCATCAGCTAATATGACGTAAAAATTCGCTGGATGGCATTATTCAAACATCATTAAACTTATAGCAGCCTACAATCCATTGATAAAACACCGATGAAATGCCTAAAGGAGCATTCACACAGCGCGCATCAACTGTGAGCGACACCTCCATAGCAGCAATAAAGTTTGCTGGCGGGTTCCATGATCCATCAAGTTTCGTCGACGTTTCACGGGAGTTTATTGGTGTTTCATCTATCACCAATGCTACATGCGGTCTGCTCCAATGATCTGAGGCCTACCATACTGATCTGTAGTCTTCCTAGAAGTAATCAGCGGTATTTCAGCAGTGGTCAGTGGTATTAAGGCAGACCCAGATGGGTGACACAAGCCGGTTTCGATGTCAACCCGGTTTATCCCGATACATTCATTGTACTAACTACTTCGAGCTTTTCGTAACTGATAGCAAGACCTTTAACATACATTTCCATGGTCATCTGTTGTGATTTGCGACAAAAAGTAAACACAAAACACACGCCATCTTGTATAATTTGGCGCAGTGACTCCACCACAATATCTTGCCTTGCGACGATTTGCCTAATATCCGGATAGTACCAACTTCGACCGCTGAGCAATAACGCCATTTGCGAAATCGCGATTCGCCAGTCGAGAGTCGCGACAAGCGACAATGACACGTTTACAACTTCCTCTTTTGTTTTAACATAATTATATCCGTGTTTTTGTCGTTTTCCAAAAACCCAGATTATTTCTATAAATTAAGGTCTGATGGGCCCTGTGCAAACTGCCGTGAGTACCGGTAGTCCTATACCACACCTTGCAATAATATCGATCGGTTATAGGCCCCTATACGCATATACATGCTATATACAACAGTGCATGCCAACACCGGGCATTTTAGTTTAATGTCGAATTAATATAAAAGTCCACTCAATGACTCAGTCTCAAGGTCAGTCAAGGTAAGCGTGGAAACAAGGTTGCGTTCATTGCGACTGCAAAATACATACGGGTGAACCTAATTTTGTAGTAGGCCTACCACCTTTCATTGCTTTGCTTTATAACTGTGGGATCTATTCATATAGCCTAGCCTAATTCGACATGCAGTGGCAGCAGCGCCATGCAGTTAGCCATTGCTCGAAGACAGACTTTTTTAATTTCTGACAAAGTATTTTAGTGACTGACAAGCTCTGTGCAGAGCTGATGATGGCAGTCTTCCAATATCCAAACTGTGGGCCCGCGTGCTTATATATGGTATTTACGTGCGCTCGAAAAATGACTGATAGTCGGGGAACCATAGCCGGCATAAAGCTAGCGCAAGAAACCAAATAAAGATTATAATAAATAAAAAGTAATGAAAAACTAAAAACACACTACAATTCTACGGCAAGCCGGTCGAAGCATGCCTCCACCCGCTGGCGCGCACGCATGGACGGACAACCCGAAAACATAATGCCACCAAGCGCAGAAGCATACCACGTTTGTTGGCGCACTGTACCATCCGCCGAAACCCCAGTATCAGCCCGCGGCGCTGCTTGACTACATTGAGGCAGGCATAGACGCCGTGACGACCGCATGTCC
>Ga0126325_10000418_pt1 | contig 11528 bp, 8 predicted proteins | sample InaspJWI14metaG_FD_94487 | JGI IMG/M metagenome (GOLD analysis project Ga0126325, IMG submission 94487) | Marine gutless worms symbiont microbial communities from Oahu, Hawaii - Inanidrilus sp. 1 OAHU.JWI-14 metaG | ecosystem: Host-associated > Annelida > Digestive system > Unclassified | place...
ATGCGTATCGTCCAGCAGGCTGTAAAAACTTCAAAGATCACTTGGAAAGACGTTACCTGGGATATGGACCCCATATCCGAGTACTTTATGCCTGCTGGAGCTTTTTAGAGAACCGAAAAAGGTATTTACCCGGTTCTGTAATCTTCGTGATACCGATCTGCCACATGTCGTGAGCGGCACCGCGGACCTCCCCTTCAGGCATCACGACCACCCAGGGGCCGTCCGCCAGATCAATGAAGGGAATTGCATAGGGTGTCGTCGCGTTGTAGGTCAAGCCGCCCACTTTGTCATCGTAGCTTTCCGTAAGTACGGTCTGTCCGTTTTCCGCACCCAACTGTGTGGTGTAGGCGTATTGCCACTGCGCCATCGCGACAATCGGGATCGACCAGAGATAGGCTTGGCAAGCCCTCTGGAAATCACGGGCATCGTAGAGCTTTTTAACGGTCGCATCGGTGGGATAGCCGTTAGCAAAGTCGTGGGTAAAACTCAGCGAACCAATAGGGGTTTTCAAGGTTTCAGCCGAAGCGCTTCCAAATGCCACAAATGCAGCGGTGAAAACTGACAGCGCGATGAATGTTAAGGTCTTTATTTTCATTTTGCCTTCCTTTATTTTGGTTATTTGCAGTTATGTTCATACCTACGGTTGATTGAGGGGCAGAATTTTGAAGATCGGATATTATGTAGAACTTTATTGATCTTATTTAAAGTGTGTTACTGTTACGTACCCATAATGAGATGCCTCTCTTTGAAATTCTGATTGCGAACTTCAACTGTCAAACTTCATTCATAGAGGAAGGTAGGCACAATATCTTGTGCCTACCTTGATATTACCACCGCTGGTGATTTATTGAGAATATCGCCTGAAAAACGGTCTGTTGATATTTTGGGGATACTTGCCAGAACCTGTAATTATCAATTCATGCAAAAATGTTGTGATAAATAGCAGAAATCGCAATCGGACCTTTGGAAACCTGGCATGCTGATGCCCCTGCTCCCTGCTCTTTTCAAAACCGCAGCAGCATGAAACACAACCCCATGGTGATCGTCGGAATAATGGACGCCTTGAGCAATTTCAATGGAACCACTCCATGTTTGAAATACCGCTTCAGAATGGATTGCCCGGCGGGGTTGGGCGCGTTGGCGATGACTGTCAAACCACCCCCGGTTACTGCTCCGGCCACCACGGCATACTTGAGTGAATCGGTTAACCCGGGTACCAGGGTGCTGAGATAGGTGATGGCTGCGTTGTCGTTGAAGGCCGTCAGACAGGTCGCGCTCAGCATCAGCGGAATCTCCGTCAGGCTCCCGAGCACCGGGCGATCCACCAGGCCTGAAGCCCTCCGTGAATCACCAGACCGGCCAGGAAAAAACCGACCAGAAGCGCCGGTTTCAGATCGATGCGGTTCTGGAAGAAAGCGGTCACCTGAGCAAATCCCAAGTAGAACAGAAATCCCCCAATAAAGAGCGCAGGATGATGGGCGTTGATGACCGTCCAGATGATAAAGACAACATGAACGCCCATGATCCATTTGGGGACCCAATCTTCCCGCTTGTCCCAGTCCGGATCACGGTAGGGAGGCCGCTGACTTTCCGGGAGAAGTCCGGGGAGCGTTTTCTTCAATTCGTGGGCCTTGATATCTTCGAACCGCTGGGCAAGTGCCTCGATGATGTCGGACCGGTTCACCGCTTCATCATCGATCTCCTTCAGGCTTTGCTCTGTGATTTCTGATTTGATACTGTTGCACCGTTCATCGAATTCGCGACTGTATCCGACATCCCTGTCAACCACCTGCTGCATCCCATTTAGCTGAGACTCCAACTGTTTACGGATGATATACCGGCGCTGGATCTCTCTTTTTGAACGTACGATCAGGTACTCTTTCTGAAGCTCATCCAATTCGCTCCTGAACATGTAGTAGTAGACTGCGTTGGCGATCACGATGCCCAAGGCCGCTTTCCATCCGAAATTTACGATCATGAATCCCATGCCCCAGTCCCATGGGCCGGCAACCATCAGGACCGGAGGGGCGGCAAAGTGGGTCAGCGTCCCTCCCACGGAAATATTCACAAAAAGCAGTCCGATGGTGGCGAACTTAAACTTCTCGCTGGGCCCCAAATCGTAGAATTTACTTGCGAGCAGATAGGCGCAGATCGTCATGGCCGCCGGCTCTGTGACAAACGACCCCATGAGCGGACCGATGGTGAGGATGGTCAGCCACCAGGCCGTCAGCATTCCGCCGATCATTCCGGCCACCTTCCACATCAGCAGTTCGGATAGTTTCAGGATTGGACGGCTGGAGGCAAGCGTCATGATGACAACAACGAACATGGGTTCCGTGTAGTTAACCTTCTGTCCCATATAGTAGACCACCGTGTTCCAGTCGTAAAAGATCGAGATCGCGATACCAAGCCCCACGGCCCAGAGTCCAAAGACTGCTTCCACCTCGCCCATGAAGTGAAGTATCCCCGCACCGATATGGACCGAATCAGGGTCTACAGTTCCCTCTTTTTTTTTCTGGCTGTGCTCCTGGCTCAATCGGTGGGATATGGATAGAAACTTGCTTGAGAGAAAGGTGTGGACGATGGCAATAAAAAAGATGAGTGTCGCCACCAGGTTGAACGGCTCTTCTTTGATGCGGTGCAGCAGGGTTTTTACAATCCCCGCATTTTCCGCGTCATGCTAACTCTCCAGGCTGCGGGGAAATTCTATCTTTCCGTCGTGCCCCCCTCCGTGCCCTCCGCCTCCGGCAAGAGTTACGGCAGCAATCCCGACTACAGCCAATCCAAAAAATGCTAACAAAATCGTTAATACTTTTCGATGCTTTTCCATGTCGCCTCCGTATGGAAAAATTGAGGCCGGATTAACACTTCGCTTTTAAATATTTCAACTCCATTCTTAATAAGAAGAGCCACTTCATTTGAGTCATGATCACTTAACAAGGCTTCACTTCTTCACCATTCTTATTTAAAAAGGGACCATTTGGTAGGGTTACAGTTTACTTGCCAATACCACAAATCCTTTAAATTTGCATGTTTGGTGAGGATATCCCAACCGTGGACTTTTGCCAAGATTCCTCGGCGATCGTCAATTGATTCCGACCGAGGAATAATGGTCGTATTCCTCAGCAAAGTGCTACTGACGCCATCCGGGAGGGGATCGATGCCACACAATGGTTCCTGTGGTATAGAAGATGATTTTCGACCGATATCATAGCTGCAGCGTCAAACCTTGATCGCCTCGACTGCGGTCGTTACCATTTTCATTGCATCATCAGCCGCAATTGATCTTCTCTCCTTTCATTGCTTAAAGGATAGAAGTTAATGGATTCACTGCGGGTGATACGGTGATTGTCTGTGACTGGTGGAAACGATCAATCCTTTGAGCGCACCATTAATATCGGCACCGATACATGATTGGCCACCCTATCAGGAATGGAGCCGAAGAGCCACTGGCGCACAGCCCATTCGTTAGACGCCCCGATGATGATGAGATCGTATTCGGGGGCGGTTTTGATGATGCCCTGACTGACGTCGTTGTCGGCAACGATGGCGATTTCAGCGGTGACGCCCACCTCTTCCAGAATGTCGCGCACAAAATCTTCATTATGATCTCGACGAATTAGCCGACTTCCAAGATCAAAGGCGGAAACAGCGTCATCATATTCTCAGTCGATCTTAACCGTCATGGCTGTTATCGTGGCCTGCCATTGCCCAGCCAGTTGTTGCGCTACCGCCAGCCCAAACTTGTTATGCGGGCCGCCGCCCACAGGTACAAGAATCCGGTCAACCTTGCTTAGGCCGTTATCCTTTAGGACCAGGATATTGCGGTCCGCGGATTTGGCCACGCCGGCCACATTGGTGCCGCGTAGTCGCGGACCGCGGACATCTCCCCGCCATCCCATCAGAATGATGTCCGTTTGTTCGATATCAGCGATATTCAGCAGGGCAGATGGTACGCTGTGAGCCACCAGGGCATTGGCTCGGGCGCGAATTCCCTGTTCGGAGGCGTGCCGGGAGGCAACATCCAGGAGCGTTTCCTGCTCGCGGCGCATCTGCTCGAATTCCATGCGGCCGGCCTCAAGCGGCGTTTGCCTCGGAAGACCCACAACATGCGCCAAATGCAGACGTGAGTTTCTCGCCTTGGCCAAGGCCGTGCCCACGCGGAGCAGCGCTCCTTCCGTAGCCGGATTTGAAAGGGGCAAGAGGATCACAGGGAAGGCATCCCTGCGGGCCGCCGCATAATCTTCCGCCTTGGCCACCAGCGGCCTGATAACTTTCTTCTGCCACAGATCATTGGATACACCCACAAGTTGCGTATGTTCGCGCAAAAAAAGACATACCAGATCATAGTCCCGGCGATGATGCCCAATCCGATCATGATTGTGGGCCGGCTCGTGATGCCCATCACAAAAAGGCAGCCCAGCAGCCCCAAGATGGGCACCGCCGGGTATAACGGGGTCTTGAAGCTGGGTTTATACCAGTCCAAGTCCGCATGCCGCATGACCATGCAGGCCAGAGAGATAAACGCATAGAGGAGTAGGCTCAAAAATGCGCCCACCTCTGCAATCAGCTCGAGATGAGCGCCCAAAATCACAAGTAGAACCATGGTCAATCCACCGGTTACAAAAATGGACCGGTACGGTGTTCTAAAGCGACGATGGATGGTATTGAACCAATCGGGCATGAGACGATCCCGTCCCATGGCGAAGCAGATCCGTGAGGCGGCCATAATACTGGCATTGGCCGAGGATATGGTGGCGAATATGCCACCGAGCAAAATTAAATAATAGCCTGTCTTACCCATCAACATGCGGGCCAATTCCATGAGGATCGTCTCGCTGGCCATTTTGGGATCGTCGTACCGGAGCAATCCGACAACGCATAATTCCACCAGGCAATATACCACGGTCACTACGACTACCGAACCGACCACTGCAATCGGCAGGTTGCGGTCCGGGTTTTTTATCTCCTCTGAAACCGCGGCAATTTCAGCAAAACCCATGAATGTTACAAACAGAACAGGTGTCACCACCAAAAAACCCGAAATGCCGATCTCGGGGGGTATCAAAGGACGCAGGTTCTCAACGTCAACTTCGATCACGGCGCGTACAAAAAATACAGTGAGCGCAATGAGAAGCCCGGCAACAATCACGTTCTGGGTTCCCCCCGTCTCTTTGGCGCCGATGAAATTGAGTCCTGTGAGCAAACCCGTCATAATCAGTGCCAGCCACACGTGTGATATGGGGAAGACATCCGCTACATAGTATCCGAAACCGACCATATAAAAGGCCGAGGCAAATATAAGGCTCAGCCACAAACACCACCCCATTACGGTACCCATCATGGGACCGAAAGCCCTCACAATGAGCAGGTAGCCGCCCCCGGACAAAGGCATGCCAGTGGATAACTCGGACATGCAGAATGCGATCAAGACAGCCACCAGTCCGCAAAGGCCAAACGCAAGAACTACGATAGGTCCGGCCTTGGCTGCGGTAATCCCCGGCAGTACAAAGATCCCTGCGCAGACCATTGTGCCGATGCCAATCGACATCGCAGCCCCGAGCCCAAGCTCACGCGCCAGTTCTGTACCTGTGTCGTCGTCCGGTATATCTTTTTTTTGATTATTATCCATTTCTCAAGATTCTCCCCGTTCAAATAAAAGAGGCTGAGAGTCCTAATGTCTGCCTGCCACTGAATCGACAAATCGGATAAAAATGAAGACGGTGCAGAATATCAATGATTCTGCTAAAAATTCAAACACATGGATACATGCATGAGCCTTGAGGCACTGTGCTCTCAAGGATACAGACTGTATGGGTTACAGCACAGGGTGCTGATTCGCGATTGAGAGAGTCCACGTCGAGGTGAGTAATTACGATACTACAAGAATGGGGACAGTTGCAAGTCTCGACACTATGACGGACGGCAGGCCCAAAGACCATTGCCAATATTCAGCGGTGACCTGATCAAAAAATGCGGTAAGGAATAATGGTCGAAGTCCTCACAGGTCATTATGAGAGTCTCAACTACAGATGTGTTGGCGTTAAATGCAACTTTGAAAGTGTTTATCTATTGTAGATATATTAATTTTCGTTAGGTTGGTTATTCAGGCAGGCCTACCTCACGTATTCCGTCAATTAGGAGCTTTTCAGAGGCCTCATCTTTAAGGGTGATATCTTTAGCATAAGTTTTAGCAGAGAATTTGGGATTTATCCTAAGCACCTCTGCTGCTTCAGCATGTGCATCCGCCTTGCGTTCTAATTTATCATAACATAAAGCTAAGTTCAGGTGAGAAAACATGTCATCGGGTTGTAGTTGAATCGCTTTTTTATACTCGTGGACCGCTTTTTCATACTGCCCTGTCAAGCGATAAGCATCGCCTAATCTACTTAAGTACCAGCCCGGTGGAATTGGATTCAAACGTATGGCTTTTTTTAGCGCAATTATCGCTTCTTCCGGCTTACCGGCAGTGTTTAAAATCATACCCAAGCCAGCATTAATATCAGCGTTATTCGGAAAAAGGTCACGAGCTATCTCTAACTCTGAAATGGCCTTATCAAATTGTCCTTTCCGAGAATAGGCATAGCCAATCAAGAAGTGCGCGCCAGCATCGCTGTCTCCCCGGTAAAGAACTTTTTGCGCCAGTTCAAAGGCCTGTTCGATTGATTTTTCAGGTGTTTTACTCGTGCCAAAAACCCCATCCATAAGAAGGGTCCAGGCAAACATTTCCGTTGCGGATGAATAATTCGGATCCAAATCAAGGGCTTCTTGCGCCTTTTGCCTTGATAAGATATTACTATCGGGAGTGAAGGCGTTGAAATGCTCCACTGATTGCATCACCTTTATGTAAGCCTCAAAGCTTTCCGTTTCAGGGCCCCAATTTGCCGACTCTCCCTCGGTCAGTTTTACCTGCAGGGCGGCGGCAATTTTCATCGCGATTTCATCTCTCATAGTAAATATATCTTTAAGCTCCCGGTCATATTTTTCCGCCCAAAGGTGGTGACCATTCGTTGCATCAATAAGTTGAACTGTGATCCGAATCTGGTCATCGAATTTCTGGATGCTGCCTTCCAATACATACCGGACGCCCAGATCACGGCCAATCTCTTGGACTTTCACCGATTTGCCTTTGAAAGTGAACGAGGATTCTCGCGCGACTACAAACATACTGTGGATTTTGGCCAGCGTGGTAATAATATCTTCAGTAAATCCATCGCTGAAAAATTCTTGCCCCGGGTCACCACTCAGATTTTTAAATGGCAGCACAGCAACTGAGGGCTTATCAGGCAGTTCAAGCGTATCTACGGCAATAGATTCGTATTTAATGGGAGGCTCCAATAATACCTTATAGACACTTACAGGCTCCTTGATGTTCTTAACCGCATGCTCGCCATAGTAATCAAAGCTCAATTCCAGCTTGTTCTTGATCTGGTCATACGTGCTGCGTGAGACACATATCCCCCCCGCATCTGCAAGGCTCTCTATCCTCGCAGCAACATTGACACCATCCCCGAAAATTCTATCGCCATCCTCAATCACATCAGCAATGTTAATCCCAATCCGAAATTCCATCTTCTTATCTTTAGGAAGTTCTTGATTCTTGTCTCGCAGTCCTTTCTGTACCTCTACGGCACACTGAACGGCATCCACGGCACTCTCAAACTCATCCAATAAGTTGTCACCCACTGCATCCACAGTTCTGCCACCATGCTGTTCAATGCATGTTGACATGATATTTCGATAATCCTTCAGGGTCTGAACCGTGGCAACATCATCATCCGCCATAAGGACGCTGTAACCTTTTACATCGGCTGAAAAAATGGCTCTAAGCTTGCGTGTGACTTTTTGTTCGTTGGGCATGATAACCACTTTCATTGGTTGCGTGGCATAGAGCGTCTTGAAGGCCTCAAATATACCTACAATCTTGGGTAACAGTGCAAGGCGCCGGCCAGCAGTATTTATAGACCAAATCAAAAAGAGATTTCAGGATACAACAGTTCTTAGGGTTGGTGCAAGTGCCGGCCATAATCCTGATCCGCGGAGACCAAGGCATATTGCCAATATTGTGCAGTTTTCGATAGCTCCCCGAAACCGAGGAATACTAGTCGTAGTAATCAGTTGGAAGCCTTCAGGTGGTTGAGCATATTGAGGGGAGAAGGGAAAGGGTGAAATCTATAATAGATTTCACCCCATACAGACTGGTTGTTAAAGAAATGTTAGTAGACCATGTCTTCTTCGGTCACCTTGGTTTTGAACAGATTGTAAGCCCAGATCTGATAGGCCAGCACAATGGGTACGAAGATGATGACCACCGTCAACATGATTTTAAGGGTCAGCGGGCTGGACGAGGCATTGAACGCGGTCAAATCGAACCGTGGGTTGATACTTGATGGAAACAGGCTCGGGAACAACCCGACCACGCCGAAAAATGTGCAGCCGATGATGGTCAATGCCGAAGCGAACCAGGCTTTGAACCAGGCCTGCTTGGCCATAAAGACCCTGGCCCCGAGGAGCCCGACCACCGCCAGAACAATGACCAGGAAAAAAGCCGGATTGGCCAGGTAATTTTCATACAGGTTGGTGGCAAACCAGCTGGCTATCAGGAAAATCACGGCAACTGCCAGCAACACCGGCCACAGGGTCTTGGCGGTGCTGATGGCCCGTTCTTGTAGATCGCCGGTCGTTCTGATGGCCAGCCACAATGCGCCGTGCTGCAAGAACAGCAGCAGGAACAGTACGCCGCCCAGCAGGCCGTAAGGATTCAGCAGGGTAAACAGCGTGCCCTGGTAAATGCCCCGTCCGTCGAAGGGGATGCCCTGAAAAATGTTGGCGAAGGCCACACCGAAAAGAATAGCCGGCGCAATGCTGCCGACGAAAATACACGTGTCCCAGACCTTGGTCCAGCGGGGGTCGTCGAGTTGATGACGAAACTCAAAGGAGACCCCGCGAATGATCAGTGCGAAAAGGATCAACATCAAGGCCGCATACAGGGAGGAAAACATCGTGGCGTACACCTGGGGGAACGCGGCAAATGTTACCCCACCCGCGGTGAGTAGCCACACCTGGTTACCGTCCCACAAGGGGCCTTTGGCATTGATCATCATCCGTTTGTCCTGCTCGGTTTTGCCCAGGAATGGGTAAAGACTGCCGATACCGAGGTCGTACCCGCCGGTAGTGAAAAAGAGCGCCCAAATCAGTCCCCAAAGGAAAAACCATGTCGTTTGCAAAGCCATTTTTTTTCTCCTAATATTTCATGGATATCAATTTTGTTGTTAACTTACGTCTTGGCTGGTCGCTGTAGCGACTCAGGACACGGCCGGTTGCACATCGCCATCACTGGCGGCGGCATCATCGGCGTCGTCTTCACTGTCCATATCCGGTCCCTGTTTGGCGTATTTGGCAATAAGGGCAAACCCTGCCAGACCCAGTATAGTGTACATCAGAATAAACCCGCCTAACGAAATAAACACCTGATGGGTTGGCACGGGTGAGACCCCGTCCACCGTCTTCATCAGGCCGTAGACAATCCAGGGCTGGCGACCGAATTCAGTCACGATCCAACCGAGCTGAATCGCAAGGTAAGGCAGTGGAATGGCGTACATCATGATCTTCAGATACAGCGGGTTTTCAAGCAGGTTTTTCCGTTTTATCCAGCTTATTATGGGCAACAGGATCAATAGCACCCCGATGCCCACCATGCCCTTGAAGGCAAAGGATGTCAGCAGGACCGGTGGGCGTTCGTCTCTGGGGAAGTCATTGAGACCGCGGACCTCGGCATTTATGTCGTGAAAGATCAGAAAGCTGAGCAGCCCGGGGATGGCCCCGATTTCAACGGCATTGCGTTCGTTTTCCGGGTCCGGCCAGGCAAAAAGATAAACCGGCGCTTTGCGCTGGGTTTCCCAGAGAGACTCCATGGCCGCCAGTTTGGTCGGTTGTTTTTCACCGACCACCACGCCGTTCAAGTCCCCCAGGATGAAAACAGTGAAAGAAAAGATGATGGCGAATCCCAGGGCGATGCGAAACGAACGGGTAAAAAATTCAATATGTTTTTTCTTCAGGAGATGGTAGGCGCTGACGCCCATGACGAAGAAAGCCGCCAGGGTGTAGGCGGCGCTGGCCGTGTGGATGAATTTTACAATGGCAAATTTTTGGGTGATGACTGCAAAAAAATCAACCAGTTCCGCACGTCCGTCGCGCATGGTAAAGCCGACGGGACTCTGCATCCAGGCATTGGCAATCAATATCCATACAGCCGAAAGGTTGGAGCCCAGAAACACCAGCCACATCACCGCGGCGTGCGCCTTTTTCGATAGCTTTTTCCAACCGAAAATCCAAATGCCGATGAACGTGGATTCCAGGAAAAATGTGGCGGTTGCTTCAATTGCCAGCAGGGAACCAAAAATATCCCCTACGTAGGCGGAGTATTGCGACCAGTTGGTTCCAAACTGAAACTCCAGGGTGATGCCGGTGACCACACCGACGGCAAAGTTGATGAGAAACAGTCGGCCCCAAAATTTGGTCATCTTCAGGTACGTCTCGTCACCTGTTTTGACATATTTGGTCTCCATGTAGGCCATTATAAACGAGAGTCCCAGGGTCAAAGGGACAAACAGGAAATGGAACATGGTGGTGGCTGCAAACTGGATTCTCGATAAAAGTAACGCATCCATAAATTTCCCTCCGTAACTGTAATTTATTCGCTTCGTTTTGCGGAACGATATACATAAAAATTTCTTTTCATCTTAAAATTCTTGCCGCACCAGTCCTCATCGTGGCCTTTTCAGTTCGCCCGTGCTACAGGTTTCATCTGCGAGCATTTGCTTGAAACTTGTCTGCCTGAGGGTGTCGCGGAGCTGATTCCGGGCTTTATCCCAGACCTGGTGGGCCGAGCAGGCCGGGGCCCGCTGACACGATTCGGGTCGCAGGACGCAGTCGTTCAGAAAAATCTCGCCGATAACCGCTTCCACCACATCGAGCATGGTCAGCTTGTCCGGGGAAATGATCAGCCGATAGCCGCCCTTGGCCCCCTGAATGATTTCAATAATGTGTGCTTTGGCCAGCTGCGGGGCAATTTTACTGAGGAATTGATCCGGGATGTCCATGACCCGGGCGATTTCTTTACGGCTCGTGGTCACCCCCTCGCCCTGATAGGCAAGGTAGAGGGCGCAGCGGACAGCATATTCACCGGCTCTTGTTAAACGCATGTATCTCCCACACTAAACACGATAAATAAGATGATTTTTGTCCAATATAATTTGGCCGCACATCTGTCAAGACTTTTTTTGCAGTTATTTGTGCTTATGCGGTCTCTATTAACCTGTTCTTCAGGGCCAGGTTAGAGAGAGTTGGCTATGCCCTTGAAGTGACTTGCAATTAAATTCGAAGCACGGAATGTTCTCAAGGCGAACGCCGCAATAGTGAAATTCGAAACAACATCGAATGACAGAAATTCAAATGGCCCAGCAAGCAGCCCGCTGGGCCTTGCATTATGAGCTTTGTTTTTGTCATTGGTTCATTCGGATTTCTGA
>Ga0126325_10000420_pt1 | contig 11520 bp, 4 predicted proteins | sample InaspJWI14metaG_FD_94487 | JGI IMG/M metagenome (GOLD analysis project Ga0126325, IMG submission 94487) | Marine gutless worms symbiont microbial communities from Oahu, Hawaii - Inanidrilus sp. 1 OAHU.JWI-14 metaG | ecosystem: Host-associated > Annelida > Digestive system > Unclassified | place...
CACACACACACACACACACACACACTCCCGTTTAACAGCTTTTTTCCAGGACTACCCAGGTGAGCCGGTACTGAAAGGCAAAACCAATCTGGATTTTAATGAAGCAAGAGACAGTGAGTGGCAGTGGCATCAGCTGGAACATATGCAAGTCTACACCTCGCTCCAGACAGATAACCATGCCAGCACCCCACCACTCAGTTTTTTACAGGCCGGATGCCCTTCCTGCTGCCCAGCCAACAGCGTCAAAGCACTGAAGTCTAGAGAAAAAAATTAATTAACTGAAAATAATAAATCATTGTTTTGTTTCGCCAATCATTTGAAATAGAGTTAATAGACCTTAATTTCATTAGTCATTACAAGTTGTTAATTTTTGTTAAAAATTTCCTTTTTGCACTGTACACTTTCATCTTGAGTGTAGGGATGCTTTGCACTGCATACCTGTATGTGAACGAGCTGTTGACTGAAATCTGTTTTGTTTCAGGTGCATACGTGCATTGCGTGGAAACGATGAAAGTTGGCACATTTGATCGCAGAAGGCGGCGAGCTTCTGCAGATGATACACTTTTCTTATCTGTTGCCTCTGCAACTGCAAGCGCCGTCTATGCCGTTCGTTTATATGTCCTTCTACGTTCAGAATCAATGAAACAAGTCGACCTTCGGCCAGTGCCTCAGTACTTGCGTTCACGTTTTTCCAGATGCACTATTTTGTAAACAGTTGTTTTGGAATGACAGCATGCATTTGCCTTGTTTGCTAGTTTCCGTTGATGAGCTGCATTGAAATATCTCCACGTAATAGTCACTTCTGCCTGTGCTTAAAGTGTGGATGTAGTCGTTAAGCAGAGTTATCCTGCAAATGCTGAAGTTGATTGTTTTGTTTTTATTTTTAGTACTGTTTTTTGTGTTTTGTCTGTGCATTATCCTACTTACAATAACCTATGTTTGATTGACGTATAGTAGTTTTTATGTCATGATTTCAGTCAAAAGCTTATTTTCGTGATTTGTCAAAACCAGGTTAGATAGTGTGCTTAAATATTACTTTCATACTGTAAGTGAATCTTTTTGTTTTTTATTTTTAAAACCATTATTTTTGCAGTGGCATCAAAATACTGAATTTCTTATGTTTTTTCAGTAATTTGTCATTTATGTTGCATTTATTTTGCTTTTGGTGGCTGCATTTAATGCTGTACTTTTTACAACCATTTTCGTTGTAAATTGATCTTTTGTGACAGCTTTTTTGTGGCAGAGAAGTGTGATCTTTTGTACAGTATTGTGTCTGTCTGTGCCGTGTTTACACACATGCATATTTTTTTGTATGTAACTGCCAGTGCACATATAATGAGATGCTTAAAAGTATTGCTGTTGGTTGTGTCATTTGATGTTGAGTAGTTTGTGCTTTTTTACAGATGCTGTTGGTGGCAGTAAAGACTTAACTTTTTATGTTATTTTTGCTGTTAATTTGATAACATTTTATGCCCAGTACTGTGCATGCATTGTGAGTTTAGGCCATATAAGTTTGCTTCCATTTTTGTGTACACTCTCAAAAATATGCAAACTGACTAGCTATAGCTCTGACTGATTGTAAGTTCTGTTTCTTGTCTAACATATCTTGTGTCTAAGCTGCAGGTACAGAGACAGTGTAGATGACATCTTGAAGAGAACTCCAGCATCTTCTTCCTAATCGGAATGTGCTGGTTGCCGTCAGTAAGGGCACGCAGGCAGTAAAGTTTTGCACCAACAACATCCTCCAGTTCTTAGCGGCATCCTTAAAACTAACCGGCCACTAGGACGATGCATTTGTAATTTTCCCTGTATAATGGCCATAAAACAGTGTTGGTGGTACCTTGCTGAAGTTACCATAGGACAATGGTGCTTGTGCAGTGTGCTTATGGACAGTCCTGCTTCTGAAGCAGGAAATATGGGAATTCATTTGGCCACCCTCAATCCTATAATTGCCTAGTTCAGGATCAAGGCAGGAACATCTGTGCACGACATTTAGTCACTCCACCAGTGACTCGAAGTAATGCTTTAGTAACACTTGGGCAAGTTTATTTCAAAATTTTTGAGACAGGTAGTGTGTTTGTTGTATATTGGTTTGTGCTGTTCTCATGTCTGTTGGCTTAGTGTGGGCTTTGAAAGCTGTAGTACCATAGAAAGCAACAGATTAACCTCATTGCCGCTGGTTGCATTTGGAGGGATTTGATTTATGTGTTAGCTCTTTTGTTTTCAGAGCAACCATGGCAACAACAACCACTGTTTTACAGCCGTTACGACCAGAGCAACCATGAGTGATAAACAGATGAGATGAGCAGAGGCAAAGCTTAATGGTTGCAATACGAGTGATTCAGTTGAGGCCACAAGTGGAATCGTATGCCTATAGCTGTTAATCAGTGATATTAATGAGTCGCGTTAATTATCGTCGCTAATTGTCATTTCATATTTAAGTTGGTTGAGTCGCTAAGCTAAGCTCGAAGGCCCCTTGTTAGAAAGTTACATAAGAGATTTTACAGATACTATGTGTACGAAAACTGGATCTTTGGTTGCCACAAAAGAATTGAAAATACAAATTTGAATCTCTTGAAAGCAGTGTATTTAAATTGAAAGCTACAGAGCACTCGTATCACTGTCACGGTGTCGATATTGGCGAGCAGTTGGTGCATTAACCCTATATTTTCAAAATTTAGTCATCTCTTCTGTGGTTTATACTCTGCCTATAGCCCAAATTTTCCTGAAAATCTACGAATACTTTTAGTTGTCCTTCTAACAAACCCAAGAACACGATTCAGAGCATTATCTCGCCGACCTGTGGCCTGTGTGGCAAGGGTTCAGTGAAAAATACATTAAGCTTAAATGAATGCATTACACACACAACCGTTTAATGGCCCTTTGTCGGGGACTAAAAGAAACATTCAGCCACTCACACCCATCCTGATCATCAGACATCCTTTATTAACTTCATCTACTACGATCCATAGCATCCTCATTCAGTTTACGCGCTTGACAGTCCTTTTCCACAACCTCTCTCCAGGGTTTCTGGTCTTCCTCTTGGTCTAGGAGTATCTACTTCATACTCCATACATTTCTTCACCCACTCATCATCTTGTTTTAGCAATACATGCCCATACCATTAGCCTGTTTTGCTGTAGTACCAATGTTGTGTCGTCTATTTCTAATCTTTCTCTCTCAGCTCTTGTAAATCTGTCTTGCCTAAACGCCACAGATCCATGTAACCAATTAGTGAATGCACTGATACTCTCAGATTTTTTGTGACTTCTGCGGATTGTGTGTGCAGCCTTAAGCTGTTGTGTGTCTAGCTTGTGCCTAAATCTGGACTGGCTGTGATGATTAAGATGTGCTGTACCAAAAAGTATTGTGTTAATGTGTTACTTTGCACAATTTCTCTAGTTCAGTCGTTGCTAGTGCTTGTGTATTTGATATCTCATAAGAACTTTGCTGTAGTAGCAGCTTCATTTTACTGTGTCTGATATGAGCGTTGGGTTTTGTTTTGTGCTATAGGGAACGAAAGTGTGCCGATACAATTGGCACAGTGCCGGTTACCTGGGCTGGCCATTTTCAATGCTAGAATATTAATATGTTTTTCAAATAAAATATATGGAAGCAGTTTTATCAAACAGCTCTCGGAAACTGTTGTGGTTTGAAATTAGCAAAATGCTGATTGCAGTTTAAAAAAATAAATTTATTGTGTCATTAATTGTAATTTTCGGACGAGATTCTCGTTCCCGGTTGTTTCAGCCGCGTGTGCCGTGTCTGCGTGTAGTTAGTTGCTTTGTGTGGTGTGGCATTATGTTGAACTCAGTCGGCTGAATTAAACCGTGCACGCGTGTCTGTATGCATTTGCATGTATGTGTGACCGACTAGTGCTTCTCTGGAACTAGATACAACAGCCGTCAGTGTAGGACCGACGTCAGACGACTGCGTTAGCCTCCAATCTCCACGCCCAGTCCCATTTGTTGTGCACTGCTTCCCAGGGTATCCGCATGCTGCCTGGCCATGTTCCGCGCCTGGTCGCGCTTGATCGCAGCTGTTTATGTCATATTTTGTGCGTTAGGCTTGACATCGCCTATTCTCGTCCCCAGAGTGGTGATTTTGGTGGACATTTGACCACCGTGACCTTAACCTATGACATTGACTGTCAGTCTCCGACGAGCATTGGTCGTGATTCCTACAGATGCGTAATATCAAGGTCAGAGGTCAAAAGTTACGCGGAAACGGACGGACATGAGTGACTGTAGTATCTTACTTGCTAGCATGGTCGTTAACTCAGCTCAGTGTGTATCATGGGTGTAGCTAATTAACGCATCGGTCTGTCGGCCGCTATCGGCGTTCAGAAAATAGGAAATCAGCGACATCCTTAAGACTAACTGGCCTCTAGGCCGATGCATTAATCAGCGATACCGGTGCACGAGTGTGCACTGCCGGTACACTTTGAAAATTTTTGCTAACTATAACTGCTTATTGCGCAGATTCCAGAACATGCAGACAATATCGTATTTTTTAATTGTGAACTTGAATCGGATGAAATACGTCGGAGCTGTTTTAGTTACCTTATCTAACTAAGCGTTATAAAACTAAGGTTCGTTGTTGCTGTTAACGGCTTTTGTTATCAGTAGTTAGTCAAAAATAGCAGATACGGCCCTATGAATAGGTGGTTTTGTACCAATGAAATGAACTTGGTCAACAGCTATGACTGTCCGTTTTTTTCTGTATTGGTATGTCAGCTTCATTGTCAGTGTGTGTCACTGTCATCTCGTAAACCTGTGCTAAATGTTTCGTAGTCGTCTGCTTCAACTTGTATCTCAGCTTGTTGGTAACATATGGTTACGGTCGGCCTTGTGTATGTTCATTTTCCTAGTGATAGGCCTACAGCTAGCTGCAATACGTCACTTTTTGCAAAATTAAACTGCATTTTTGTTTAAACTGGTTTGCACTTTACAGGAAAACTAAAAGTGCTTGCAGTTCCACACAAAGTATTTAATATACCTTATTGTAACACTTTAAATATAATAAATTGCATTTAAAGAGTGGATTAAAATGCATTAGCCAGCGCTAGGATACCGGTGTGTATGGTGGTTTTTTTTTGCTGTCGCTTTTCTTCTTAACGTCAATGTTATTGGCGCTGCCCGCATACTGTGCGGAGCAGGGTTTATGTAACACTCGGGTGTCCGTCCGTATGTTTGTCTGTCCTGTGCGGCTGGTTTGCTGCGGAGCGCGGGCGCTGGCAGCAGATATCGATCTATAGCTGCGGGCGCCGCCGCATACCAACTAGCAGCAGGTGCGGGTAGCGTCATGTTGGGAACCGATGGACGCAGCTCAACACAGACTTGTTACAATAGGCCTATATTCAACGATCCCTGAGGACGCTGTTGTTAAGTTCCCTAAGCAGTTTAGGCCTACCCCTTTCTTCATAAACATTACAGTACAGAAAATCGCGTGAGTGATAACAGACGAAATTAATTATTCATTAAATGGACAATTGATTCCGATCCTTAATTTATAGCATCACGCATGCAGGTGCGCGTCCGTTACCATAGCGACGAATGCGAATGTAGGAGGAGGAACTAGCGAGAGCGTGCGGTGAGTAGCGACACTAGCGAGTAGCGATGCGATGGGCGCGTTGCCAGCGAACTGAGCGAAGTCAGTACTCGGCAAAACCGGGCTTCTGTGGCGGAAAAGATTTGGTTTGATTGACTAAATCGGTACGTACGACTGTATCTAAACCGAAAGTGTTACAAGAGCGATCTTTATAACAAGTATCGACGTGTTTTGTCTCTGTGTTAGTGGAACTAGTGCGTATCGGCGTCGTCATGTCGCTGCCGACAGTCAGTCTGTCAAACATGGTCGACTTGGCGCTGGGATCGCCGGAGATCGGCGCCGTCAACTTCAACGTTCTGCACTCGTTGTTACACGTCGTTCTCGACCAGCTGAACATCGCCCACGTTCGAGCGCCGCTGCCGGCCGAGCCAGAGGATGCCGAACCCGCCCGTACTGGCAGGCAGGATGGAACAGTACTCCACCGCGGTCGGCGGGAAGCTTCGGACGTGGAGTCCGACTCCGGAGTCGTTGGTGGTCTGACCTCGGCGAGCGAGGGCGGTACCGGATTTTCCGCCGATCAACCGGGAAAACAGGATTCCGAGAAGCCGACTGCTGCCCTGATGAAAACTCCGCTGCATCAGCTCCAGGAGCGGGTCGGACGCATGGAGCGCCAGCTGACGGATCTCAACAGTCTTCCGTCGACGAAGGAGTTGATCGATTCGACGGGCGAAGAGAGGAACAGAGGCGTCAGGGCGGTCGCCGACATGTGGCAGGGGATGCAGCTGTCGCGAAAAGTTGACGCCAACACGCAGGGAGTCAGCAAGGTAAGAAGACGAAACTAAATAAGTAAATAAGTGGGTGAGTGGAATTCATGCGTATACATAGCGAATATACAGTATGCATATTATTATTCGAATAATTCAGACGACGCTCAGAGGCGTAGCAAGGGGGTGCGGGCCGCACCGGGCCGCACTTGCTAGGGGTCGGCAAACGGGCGAAAATTGTTCTTAAAGATTCACGTGAAAATTCGGATTGTAATTTCATATGTGTTTGCGTGCAATAAAAACAAAGCATTACAGCTGCAGTATCCTGGCACTTCCGTAGCTTCATGTGAACGCAGCTTTTCTAAACTGAAGTTGGTGAAGACCTACCTCAGATCGCAGATGAGTGATGCACGCCTGTCGGGTCTTGCTGTGCTCTCAATTGAACGAGAGCTTGCAGAGGAACTTAATTTTCATGATGTAGGCCTCCTAATTAAAGATTTCGCTACTCGTAAAGCCAGAAAAGTTCATGTGTGAATGACGACATATTATAGAATTAGTTGTTCTGACAGTTGCCTAAGTTTTTTAACCCAATTGTTTGAATTCTCTGTTTATTGATTAGCCTACTTATGCGGTTCAACGGTTGTGGACTTGTGTTCGACAGTTGATTGAGTTGAATACATGTATCCGCGATTCCACACAGTAGCGTGGGGGTATTCAAGTCATGCTGTGATAGACTGATAGGCTTACTTGAAGTCTTGAAAGATAATTGCATTATGCAATTATCTTTCAAGTAGGCCTATACCCGCACGCTACTGTGCGGAATATTTGCATTTAAAAACAAATCCATTGTACCAACATACTTTTGTGCTAACTGCTAACTAGTATACTAATGTTACTTTTGACATTACGTGAGACTTATACTTTAAACAGGCTCTCCAGTTTCCAAAACGTAAGACGAAAGGGCGGCAAATTTGACCACCGCCCCGAGCGGCCAAAGGTCCCGCCACGCCACTGACTACGATGAAATCAGTCGGCATGAGATTTGTCGTGTTACAGGGTGGCCTTAAACACGACTAATAAGCCTTACCATCAAAGTTTCTAATTCGGTGTGGCACTGCCTGGCGAAAGACGCGGAGCAGAACCAGTCTACAGAAATGCAGCTGATTTAAATCAGTGTCATCGTTTTCCGTTCGTCAGAAACGTCTTTCTCACGCCGGTTCTCATTCTGTCCCACTCTTTGTAAAAAAATCGATTACACAGATGCCGTTGTTTCGTTCAAGTGGATGTTGGATGTGTTCGCCGTTCTCCAGCAGCAGCAGCAGCAGCAGCACGCATTCAAATCCGCGAGATTTTTCTCTGCTCGCCTCGCAGTAGCAAGCACGACGTTTGTTCCAAAATACCGTACGTGGAGACTCTATCTTCCCGTTGCTGTAGATTTTTTGGGGGCATCCTGTGCGACTGGTTCTGCTCCGCGTCTTGCACTGAAATTTCCGTAAGGTGTTAGTCGCCCAAGCCCCAAAGCGAAGTCGTGGTTGTTGACTTTCGCTAGGTGGCGGTACCCGACTTCGTATTAAAATTCAAAAGATCGAAAAAAATGTCAGAGTAGTGTCTCAGTGGATTGTTCAGAAGAAAAGTGTCGAAGAGTGCCAAATCGTGCAACTTGATTCAGACGTTTTAAAAACGCGTGCAGTCAAAAGCAATTGGCCTCGTTTTTTTGTGCCACCGTGTGTGACAAACGAATAATGCCAGTACTGATTTGCATAGATTTATTGATTGGGTTTTTAGATTGAGCAGTTTCTTAACGGCACATCAGCACATTACAGGCTATTAGTGGGTTTTTAGAAGCGTGATAAAAAAAACTTTAAACTGTCACTTGAATAACAGTAGCCTGCATTTTGTCATGCCGTAATAAACGAATATTGATTGATTGACTAGCATAATGACATTTCCAAAGATAAAATTTACAGAAATGCAGCTGATTTAAATCAGTGTCATCTGTTACAGTTAATGTCGCTGGTTGAAGATTTAATGCTCGAAATGCAAGAACTGCGGAGTGCAAATGAAGAGTTGCAACAGAAGACGAAAGAAATGACAACCGCCGTTAGTGATTTCATTCATTAGGCTTACTCCGCCATCGATACAGGAGCGGAGTATTATGATGACCATGTCTGTCTGTTTCTTTGTCTGTCCGCGAGCATAAATCCGGAACTACACGTCCAGTCTTCACCAAATTTTTGCGACTGTAATATTATGTCTGTGGCTCGGTCCTTTTCTGGCGGCGTTGCGATATGTAGGCTACTTCCGGTTTTGTGAATGAATTCATGCTTGTGCATACCGGTAATGGCCAGGAATAGGCGATGCAATATTGAGTCATGGATTTAACACTGTGGCACGTATACTAAAACTGAGCCACAGCGGGCATCACAGAACCGGGGGCGCAGTCTGTTGATTGCTTTGTTTTATTATTGTTGCTATGGTAAACTTAATATAACCGCTGCTGAGCTTCTTCTGTCAATGTAATTCTGATAGTCAAGTCACGTGAGTATGATTGATTTTATAGTTTCGCTAGTTTCGCCGGCAGTCGCGTGGCTGAATCTGACATGCGTTTTACGTTTATTCGTCACACTGACAGTAAACAATGCGATAATTAGAAACAGACGGTTATGCCGCCTGCGTCTGTGGCACAGCAATCGATTGTGCAATGCACAAAGGCCCCCGCAGCGGCAAAGAGGGGCTCGCCTCAGGTGAGATTTGCAGGGGTGGAAATTTGAACTCGGCAGTCCTAGAACTCACAATGGTAATTACGATACAATACGATACGAGAAGATATTTTAACGTGCGCTCAAAAGCTGACATAGTCAGCTTAATGTACCACACGGAACCAAACTAAAAAAGTGGAAAAGAGAAAAAAACTAAAAAAGTAAAAACGGATATGCCTCGGGTGAGATTTGCAGAGGGTGGAAATGTCGGAAGTATCGGTAAACGGTCCGGAGAATCCGTGGAGTCAGCCGTGAAAAAGAAAGGGAAGGCTACGGTGGGAAGGATTTGCAGAAAAGGATTACTTTCAGCCTGGAATGAAAGAGTGAGGGGCGATAAATGACTAGAGTGGTGAGTCGGTGGAACCGATGGAAGGCGAGTCAGAAATGGAGAGATTAGTGCGCGGTTGACGGAGAGAAGCCAGCAGTTGATTCCAGAGACGACGGGAAGTATACTGGAAGGAATGGTTTGTTGTACGTAGATTAGACGATGTAGATGGACGAGCAAGTGTAACCAAAGAGGAGGAGCGAGTGCTGCGAGGAGGCTGGACTCTGATTACGTTATAGAGATATGAAGGTTGGGTGGTTGTGAGAACTTTGTAGGTAAGTGAAAGGAGCTTGTATTCAATGACTCAATTATTTTTAGCCAGTGCAGAGACCGAAGGATGAGAGTGACTGGATTTTGGAGCTTTGACAACAGGTTGCATTTTAAAAGCTGATATTATCTACACTATTATTAAGCGCACAAGTTACGCATGGAATGTGTCTGCAACGTAAGTGACCTCGCAGCTCCAATGATGTCGCATAGTGTTGCTATGACGTCACGGCTGCCTTAGCTGTGGCGAGCGAGCGGATCGCGGCGGAAGGCGCGCGATCGTTGTAGAGGGACTGGCGCCGCACTAGTTCGTGTACAAAAATCGCATTATTGGACGTGAATACTCGTATCGCAGCGGTTACCGCTGTTTTTGCAGTACTCGATGGGTATCGCATGTCTTGTGATTGCTATAAAACAGTAGCGTGATGGATAATCACGATGGTCGTAACCAGAGTTGGAGGCGCTAACACAAGCGTTTGCCTATACGTATGCTGAAGTGACGTCACAGAATCTATGGCCACGATGCAATCGCCATTTTCTGGATATGCCGTGGCATAATGTGTTTAGTTAAGCGGCGAAAATTTTTCGTGTTATTTAAATAACATTCGATCCGTTGGTTTATGAAATGTCTGTATGGTCACTAGCTTGCCAACAAAGCGTATTTCAGCGATATCACAGTGAAAAACATTTCTAAGAGTTTTACCCACAAGATGGCGGCGAAAGCCAGCTGGCATTGAAATTACGTCACTGTCACCCTGTGTATAATTGTATTACGAGGTCGCGGTCTCGCGCTGTCAGTGTCGCCCGGGCGATCAAAGGCCCCTGGCAGCGAGCGATCGAATGTGCAGTCAGATCATTAGGCTACTCACCCGTGCGGTATTTTTGTGTGTGCTCCAGTAACCGATCGTCATCGTCGTCGTCGTCATCATCATCACGTGGTGCCCCGAACTGGAGCGTCGATAGTTGTCTCCACTGTATACCTCCACGTACAGGAAGGTAGCCGAGTGGTTAGCGTGCTGGACTCAGGCGCGGAAGGGCCCGGGTTCAAATCGCAGTCGCGACGCTGTCGGTAACAGTCTTAGGCAAACTGTTCACACCCACCGTGCCTCTGTTCACCAAGCAGCAAAATTGGTAGCAGCCCTCTTAAGGGTTGCAAGGGTAACTGCTGGCCTAGCGAAAAGTAATGGCAGCCTACCCCAGGGTTTATGACTCAGGTCACCTGCAGGCTGACTGCCAAGAACCGGGGTCAGTTCCGAACCCTACGCTCGGCAGTCGAGTATGGGCTACCTTTACCTTTTTACAGCGGCCTTGAGCTCGTCGCCAGGAAGTGAATTAACGGACTAACACTCGCAGTAGGCCTGTATCATCATTAAGGTCCCGCCACGCTACTGCGCAGTTCATAGATGCGGCCCTTTCCTGGGCAGTTTCTTCGTTTAAAAATGACGGGCACACCACCCACCACTAAACCTTCACACAAGCCCCCAAGAAAAAAACTAAAAAAACTCTCTGCGCTACTATGGCCGCGGCATTGAAGTATTCGCGGTCTTTCACAGTCATGTGTAATCGATTTGTTAGGCTCAGCTGTTAATGTGACCGTTGTACGTTTATCTGGCGGGCAGAGGCGTAGGAAGCGTTGGTAAGTTTGTTCAGCCAAAACATAGCTCGACACAGTAGCTCCCACTTTCTGGGGGGGGGGCGAGACCGAGGCTCCGTCAAGAGGTTCTGACGCTAGTATTATTATTATTATTTTTTTTTTGACCCCGGTACTCAATTCCCGAGGAAAGAAAAAATTACGCTATGCAATATAAAAAAAGTACAAAAATCAAGCTGGAATGAACCTTACTCCTCCTCCTCC
>Ga0126325_10000422_pt1 | contig 11497 bp, 7 predicted proteins | sample InaspJWI14metaG_FD_94487 | JGI IMG/M metagenome (GOLD analysis project Ga0126325, IMG submission 94487) | Marine gutless worms symbiont microbial communities from Oahu, Hawaii - Inanidrilus sp. 1 OAHU.JWI-14 metaG | ecosystem: Host-associated > Annelida > Digestive system > Unclassified | place...
AACCAAACCCACAACCGTTCCGCCCTCAGCCCGGGGCCCGGGCGGGGGGGTGGGGGGGGGGGGGGGGCGTATGTGCGGTCACGCCTCGGTATTTGCTACTGCTGGGCAACACTCAGCAGCTAGTTCCCTGGATTCTCCCATCTGTTAGTGAAACATGAGATGCTGATGTTATCAGCGTTGTCATCCAAGACACTGCCGACTAGGTGGGAGTGGGGACGCATGGTCGTGCAGATGTATATAGTCTGTGTTATGCTGTAATGTGCTTAGTTCGGCACGAGCAGCTTCACTTAGCATCCGCAAGGTATGCCAGTCCTGCCAACCGCACGGCGCCCACCCTCGTACTCCTGGTCCCCTCTGGCCAGAGAACAATAAACGTCGGCCACACCATTCGCTCGGCTCTTCCCGCAACTGAGACTGATACTTCATTTATAGTTACATTTGTTATATGGCACTCAAACCATGTCACATGATACCACCAGTGTTGGCAAAATGTAGATAATAACATCTTGCCTGTGTTGTAATGACTGACCTTCATCTGCTGGACCACGAGTTTGTAGTTCATGACCACATTTTTTGAAAGTAGGGTCTTGAGATCCCATGTGACAAAGACTAGTATTACAAGAACTCCATGGTCATTTCTAACAGCTTCTGCTTCTTGCTGAAATATAATCTTCATTGTCACACTCACCACTGCTGATATTAGTTACTCTTGCTACAACTGTTTATTTGTTTTTTTGCAGAACACTGCCGACAGAGATGACAGCAATAGAGGTACATTCTTATGAAGTTGCTTTGACTGTGCTTATTATTAACAGTAGCTGTCGTACCAGAGGAGAACTTTAGAGGTGCTATTGGCTGCTTATTTCCAGCTAGTCCATATATACCCATGTCATTTGTGGTAGAGATAGAGTGATTAATGCCATGTTTATTCGTTTTCATGTTTGTGTGTCTATCTTTCTGTTAATGCAGAAAATGCATTTCTGGAAACTTTTTCGAGAGATTACTATTTAAAGACGTGTATTGGGCCTAATGTTGCATATCTTTTAACTGTTATGTACATACTGTACGCAGTGCTGCGTTTTCTCAGTCAGTTTTCTCGTATTAATGTGATGATGAATGCAGTTAAATTGTGTACAGTATTGGTCTTTGACAGTGCCCTGGTTTTTATTTTCTAATTGAAACTTCGAAAGGGCGAAAAGTCTTTACTTAACGATACTACATTGGCCATGCTGGAGGCTGTTGACTACGAGTGCCACTGCGTGATGTTGGTGACGCGTGTCAGAAATGATGACGATGATGAGAGTTGTGAGATTAGATGTTGGATTTAGTGATCATTTTTTGTCAACATTTTATGTCAACATCATTATTTTCATTGCATTTCATTATATATGTTGTTTCTGTTTGTATTACGTTGTGGACAGATACAAGTCAACAAATGTCTAAAGCCGAAGACATTGATGCTGGCCTAAGTCCAGTTAACTCGGTACTTGCTATTTGTTTTGTGTTTAACTTTGAGCTGAACAAAAAGGATGCCATGGATCGTTGTAAATGGAGGAATGTGATAAAGGATGTCCGATGATCAGGATACGTGTGAGTGGGTGAATGTTTCTTATGGTACCGGCCTACCCATGTAGTCCTGGACAAAAGGCCGTTAAACGGTTGTGTGTGTGTGTGTTAACTTTGAGCTGTCACATTGAACATTGCCTCCAGTGCTTTGACACTGTTGGTTGGGCGTTAGGGAGAGCATCTGGCATGTAAAAATTGAGTGATGAGGTGTTGGAGTGGTTATCTGTCTGGAGCAAGGTGCAGATTGTTTGCATATGGTCCAGCTGATGCCACTGCATCCAAGAACCACATCATCACTTGCCTCATTTAAATCCAAACTGGTTTTACCTTTCTGGTACCGGCTTACCCAGGTTGTTCTGTCTGGGTTTCCCGTAATCCTTTGGGGGCAAATGGTCGCAGTGAGCTGTACTGGTTTACAGTTAGTATGCAATAAAGGTGACGGCTGTCACACACAGTATGAGCATACGTGTCCACAGCTGCTTCTTGGGCTGTCCACCCAAAGGCAGAGTTAACTGTTTGAAGGCAGTGATAACAACCTGCACTGCGAGTTTGCCAAAATTGGTTACTTCCATCCGCCTTCACGACTGCAATTTATTATTATTACTCAGCCCTCAGCCATACTTTCCACGGAGCATGTGATTAGCTTTCAAGTCAATTGTACAAAAACGTATTTGCTCCCAAGCTAAAGCATTTGCTTAGATAAAACTAAGTGTTTCTGTCATCGACTTTTGCCTTAGAAAGACGCAATGGGTGACTACAAAAACCTAAATAGTGGTTGTGTTAAAACTGTTTTCCAGAAGAGCCTGCTTCACCAGTTCCCACTGATTTACAGCTGCTTCTAGAATTAACCATTTTAATGGTTCAAGTCCCTTCCTGTTATCCAGCAAGCAGTATCAAAGCACTGAAGGCAAGTTGTTTTATGTATCGTCTGTATTAAGGTGGGCATTTTGTTTTTTAAATGTGCTCATACACATTTTTGTGTGTGCATAGCAACAACAGCAATATGCCACTGATCAGCACGATGCCGTTTACATGCCTGGCAGCTATTACACGCCGTATATGACAACAAACACCGACGTATGGTCTCCAGTCGATCCCAACTCTTACTATGCATCATATCTGACTTCTGGGATGTACGATGGCTCTGGCTATGGCTGGCTGCCTAACGTTGCCGATTATGGCAGCTGGGCACTTGGTGTCAGTGACATGACAGCCGCTGGTGTTTATACGCCGGAAGGTTACTATACCGTCGAGCCATACGCCAATGGTGATGTCGATCCTGGTGGTGCTGATGTGACTGGACAAATAAGTGGACTCGATGATACCATGAAGGCAATGTCTGTTTCTGAGTTGTCGCCGACCGCAGCGACACCCCAGCCCAAGACATGGGCCGTTATAGCAAGCCAGATGCCGCCAGCTTGGATTCCACGGGGCCAGAAAGTGCCGGGTGGCGTCGGCATTTATCCGTCGGCAGGCGAGATGCACCCGTGGAACAGCTCGGTGCCGTATCCAGGAATGTTTGATCGGCCGCAGCTGCCTTATCGGGTGAGCCGACTGAATGGGCTGTCGTCGGGCAAGTCGGAGACGAGTCCGATCGTGGAGCAGCTGCAGGCGCAGCACAACTACAACCCAAAAGAGTTCGACGTCGCTCCGTCGTCGGCGCGGTTCTTTGTGATCAAGAGTTACTCGGAGGAGGACGTCCATCGGTCGATAAAGTACGGCATCTGGTGCAGCACAGAGTACGGCAACAAGCGCCTGGACGCGGCGTACCGCGAGCTCGACAGCGCCGGGCACATGTACCTCTTCTTCAGCGTTAACGGTAGCGGTCACTTCTGCGGCATGGCCGAGATGACGTCGGCGGTCGACTTTGAGGCGTTGTCCGGGGTCTGGGCACAGCAGCACAAGTGGAAGGGCCAGTTCCGCGTCCGGTGGATCTATGTCAAGGACGTGCCAAACAGCCAGCTGCGCCATATCCGGTTGGAGAACAACGAGAACAAGCCGGTTACAAACTCGCGAGATACGCAGGAAGTGCCGGCCGACAAGGGCATCCTCGTGCTGAATGTGATGCACCACTACCGCCACACGACGTCCATCTTTGATGACTTCTCCCACTACGAGAAGTGCCAGGAGGAAGGCCGCCTGCTGCCGTCAGTCATTCAGCACTAGCCATAGGCATAATTGCAGCCAAGAAGTTGGAGGTGACCTTGTGGGGTGGATGCTAGTCCCCTTTCTTTTCCTTCTCTATCCCTTCCGTTTTTTTTCTCCCATTATTGCTCCACTTCACTTTCACCCATTGTTTCAGTACTCTTTAGCTTCCTGTCTTAAATCCCACTCGGAAGCTGGCATAAATGCCAAAAGCTCCAATGTGTCCTGGTTGAGTCCGCCACTTAGGGATCTGTTTGCCTAAATTTTGCCATATGGCTCAGGCATCCATCTATCACCCGTTATTATAAAAGCATTGAGCCCAGCGTTAAATGATGGTCAGACGTAAAAGTTGAAAGGGAGGGGACCAAACATGCTTGGTCCCCACATTATTAAAAGTTTGAGGGGATGCATTCCACAGGTCCCATAGGATGGTTGTGCGTGTGGCACTAGCTGTCACTGTCTCGCTCGCTCATTCAATTGTTCATGCCCATCGTCTATTTTGCGCTTATTTGTCGACGTAATAGCGCTAAATGTGTAACTCAGTGATGCCGGTTTTGGTGTATTTGTATATGAAACAGGTAACACAGGTGAGTAGTTTTTTGTTGCTGGTGAATGGTAATTGTATCATAATACACCGTCGTTATTGACTGTTGTAATTGGTGCACTACTGGTGGCTTGATAATGATCGATAAAATATTTTGCACTACTGGCCCTAACTGTGCTTACCTGTTGACAAGATTATCTGCTGTAGTCAGGCTATGATAGCTGTTTGATGCTGCGGCAATACTGTGAGACTGGCACCGTTTTTGAAAGTTTACATTCAGTGAGTTTGATGTACATTTATCTGTTCCATTACTCATTTATTGTCTCTACTCTGTGCCAGTAGATTGGTGTCAAGGTAGGAGACTCGGATCGTTGTTGAGATTTGCATTTGCCATTGTTGACTTCTGGCCAGGAAATATATATCATAATCTGCATGTGTAATTAGTACTACTGAAACATGAGCAGTTTTGAGTGGCTTTTCTGTTTTAAGTGGTTACTGTTCGTTTGCTTTTGGTGATGACCACAATATTAAGTATAGAGCATGAGCTGCTGTGCAGTTTGAGAAGCTCATTAATGGATTGTGTCAGACATAAGTTTGCATAGTGTGGTTAATTTTCGCTACATTTTTATTGCTTGAACCATGGCATGGACTCGTGGTTAGTTACTTTGTTGAAGTCTAGCTTTTTTCTCTGTTAACCTTCTACATATGGAGTTGATGGAAGATAAGCATTAAGTACTAAAGTATTACCATTTTCTGAGGGCTTTGCTTTTCTTCTGCCGGCTCTCTGACGCCAGTACCACAACAAGCCACCGAAGTAAGTGAATATAAGTACAAATGAATTGACTTGGTCATTTTGTTGTTTAAGGACAGTCTGGATTGGCGGCCTTACAACATGTATACCTATATGCACTATAGCATAAACTAAAACAGTATTTTCTGGTGTTAGATAATGTCGTGAGTGCCACATAATAAGTGGCTACTTTTGATTGTTGATAGTTGTATATTGTGCTTAATCTGATTATCTTTAGTTGTTCTGCGTGTTAAATATAGACAGTTAATTGTGCAGTGTGTACAGCGAACTCGGTTGATGTATCATATCATATTTTTATCCGATAGTCGATAACAGCTAGTTGCTGTAAATAATACCCGGTTGTTCGTGGTATGCACTCATTGCTGTGCTTATGTATTCGTGTATAAAAAGCCCACAATCTTCTGTCAGAGATACACTTTCAGTGGTGTCAAGGCCATGAATGGAGAAATGGTGAAATTTTTCGGCGAACGTAAACTTGGGTACTTTGGACTTCTGCTCTTACAGACCTCAGATTATGGCTGTGATACTGGCTGTCGTAATTGTCTACTGGTTCTGAAATTTAATGAAACAAAACAGCATTCTGTAGCAGTTAGTGTTTTCCATAGAGCTGCATAATCCCATGATTTTTATTAAAAAACACATGGTTTTGCACTTTTGATGTGAAATTCTACACCCCTGAAAATCTTTGGCCCTCACTGTGCATGATTTGCTTTGTATTTATGCACATATTGTTAGAAAATGTGGTTTGTTCTGAAACACTGCGTGTTTACAGAGCTCTCGTATTTTGCAGTTTTTTTCTCGTGTGTGAAGAATGACGCGTACTTGTGTGGTCTGCTGTGGATTTTCACTCGTTGTGTTGCTATGATTTTCCTGTTACTGTATACACAAGTTCATCTTTTATCATTGTTGTGCTTCTGCATCGTTTCTGCTGTTCGCTGTAAACAATATTGTTTGTCATTAGTAGATACAAACAGATATACATGCATGCACTGGTCGTTTTTCAGTTTTTCAGGAGAAACCTGAATTAGCTGGTTGATCCACTGATACTGAATTTTTGGTAACCACTTTAGTGGATGAGTTAGAGCAGTTGGTCAGTTGTGTGTGTGTCTGAATATGTAGATAACAACTTTCAAATGAAATGGCCTTTGATATAGATATTCAGCAAACTGATTTCTGTACCTCAGTCAAATTCACAGGTTGAGGTCACGGGTCAAAGTTGAGTTTAGCAATAGAGTTAAAAATGAAAGTGAAGTTGAGAAGACTACTGACAGTTGTAAACACGACTGTTTGCAGTGAGATTTGATACAGAGTTCTCTCATACTGAATCAGACGTCTTACCACTGGACTGGCTAGTACCAATAATGGCCTATAGGCAATGTCTTCACAGAGTACAACTTTGCAGTTGTTATATTAGTAGCGATGCTTTATTGGAGTGAAATGCAAGCTGTTGATGCTGTTGCACGTAGCCTATGTTTAACGATTCAGTTTTGTGACATTGTGTTTACTGTTGCTTTCCAGTATTTGAGTGTGGTATACTAGCACTTGTTTGATCAAACATCACCTTGAAACCGTTTGGTGATAGTATCAGCGGACAAACACTGTTGACCTGGGGCTGTGATTATGCGAGTGAAGCACCCCATTCAGTAGCTGAGTAGGTAGGTGTCACGAACACTGTAATTAACTAAAAGTCTGCTATTAATTGTTGGTGTTATGATTGCTTACATTCTGTGATACTGCATAGATTCAGCATTGTTATTGTCATTAATGAGCACACAACATGGTCATTTGAATGTAGAATCTGCCAATTAATTACACTGTTGCACTATGTTTCTTGAAGTATATGGCTTTTATTGTTGACAGTTTGACTTCTGTTTTTGTGCAGACAAATTATTACAATGCCAGTGCTATGCCTTGTTGCTTTCAGTGAGGCAGAGGCTGTAGACGCCTGTTTTCAATCCAACTGTGCTGCCACCTCTATCGTTGTACCTGAAGCCCGCTGGCCACATGCTTTCTCCATATTATTGACGCTGCCCGCATAGCATGCGGTCTGTGTAATTGTCGGGTCGGTGTCCATCTGTCCCATTGATTGACAGCAGCAGTGGCTGGTTGGTTTGCTGCTGAGCACGGACATCTGTAGAAGATATCAATTGATAGCTGGTATGCCTGCAGCCTGCACTCAGCAGTAAATGTGAGACTGTGTGGGTAGTGTCATGTTGAGAGGTGAGGGACGAGGCTCAGCACAGACTTGTTTTTCTTGCACATGTTTTAGGTCGTCCTCTTCTCTTATGTCTCTGTGAAGCCTACTGTAATGCTTGATTGGCAATGCCAGTGCTGTTATCACTCCTTTCAGTGTGTGTCTGAGCCTGTTCTGCTTTCTCTGGCACTGGTTCCTGGTCATTTTTCTCTGGAACTCTTAATTGGCAGTTTTGTCTGACCGGCATATTTTAGAGTTCTTTGTGAGTGTTGCTAGTAATTGCTTGTTACTTGCTCGTGTTTTGGGAACCCCAAGCAAATTCTACTGCAATTGTTGATTGACTTCAGGTGGGTAAATCATCTGTATCAGACATTAACTGACATATTCTATTTAATTTTCACATGGTCGAAGTATAGCAATGCTTTGCAGCTGAGAAGCAAAGGCAGGTATAGCTCATTCCACTTGTAGATAAACTTTGTGATCCCTCATTAGCATGTGCCATACTTGAGCACCTTGCAGAAGATAGTAGCTGTAGCTCATGATAAAGCACGGTAAAAATCTACCAAAAATATTAACTTTACCCAGATGAAAATATACATACATTGGTGGCAGCAGAGCTTTGTTCTGTTATCCTGAAGCCAGAGCCATGTAAAGCATGATAATTATTCAGTTATTGACTCTTTTTGTCATATTATTTATTAATTAGAAAAGTACATATTTGTTGATGTGAACTGAAAGCAACCAGCTTTATGGTGTAAATTAGTCCCTGGAACCAGCCACTAACACTTTAGTGGCTAGTTTGAAATGTTAATGGCTGGCTTAGCGGTTTAAACCACTAAGTTAGCAGCTGGTTGGACTGCTAACGTTTAGTGGTTGGTCTTAGTGGTCTAAACGACTTTATGGCTGTATTCCATAGAATAAGTAATAGATAAACAGTCGGGTTTTGGCACTGAAGTAAGTAAAACTCAAAGTATTAATTCGATTGCATTTGGAGTGGAAATTGAAATAAAATCAATGGCACGAGGATGCAGGAATGGTGGATTTGATTTACGGAATTTGGTCGTTTTCTGCGGCATTTCGGCTGCTATATAGAGTTCACTCATTGTAATAAAATAATGAGACTGCTGTCTTATCGGTGGTGGCGGTTGTTGAAACTAGCAGTCTGGGACCGACAAGTTAGTGATCTTAGTGGTTTGGCACCATAACAGATAGCGGTGGCAGTGTATGGTGGCAGTTCGGGGGACTAGTGTAAATGTGTGCCTAGCACAAAACCCACTTGTTAACAAATGTACCTGCAGCTTGCAAGCAGACTGGTGGAAGACTTTGTATAAAGACACGGTGATTATTATAATTACCAAAGTCTACCTGTCTATATCAATACTGTTGAAGTTTTACCTATGTACATACAATGCCTTATTATTTATGCCGGTTGTAGAAATGCTCTACTTGCTGTATGCATAATCATTGTTTATTACTCTGTGCTAAGCAGGGTGAAGAGTAATTGTACATAGTAAACATTTTTTCCAGTAAAACAAATAAACATTATCTGGTGCTCGATGTTTTAATCTCAACTAATGCTTTGATTGGTTTAAATTAGTCAAAAATTCTAGGTAACTGTAGCTGAGGCTAAAGAGCAATATATGTAACTACATATAGTTTGCAATATAGAATGATATACTCACTTTACAAAACAATGGGTTATCCCAGTATAGAGATGTATTCTGTCATGTATCCAGGAGACACTAGCATGCATTTTGTATTAATGTATCCAATGTATCCTATCGAAAGCATGTTAACACGTACGTTCATGATGTGTCAAATGGCATATGTATCCGAAGGAGTTGTATCCAGTAACCATTCCCCTAAAAATTTGTGAGGCCCAAAGTCCATACAGTTTAACACTGTGTGTGCCATTACCAGTATTTGCAGCTTTTCTGCAGTTTTTGCTTTCTGTTGCGTGACTGAGAACTTTTCTAGTTAAATTCTCCAAAGAATGGCTACTTTCCCAAATGTGCAAATGTAGGAGGAATTCCTTAGCAGAATGGTTTATTGGCCATAGCATGCCCTTAATTGTCGTACTCGATTTTGGTGTGCCAACTGCAATAAATGCTTCCTGTCACTTTCCTGCAATGTCTTGGTAAATGTTTATGTTTCTTGGTGTCACATGTAGTTCTGTCACTCGCACTGGTTTATTTGATTTTCAGTTATCATTACATTTTAGCTGGAGTGTATATTGTGTTACACGAGTGTGTGTGTGATGCTGATCAGTTGAAACTACTAACAGTAATCAGACAGAATGAGTATTCATTTCTGTAGAAGAAATGGTTAATTTCGTTAGTAGTTGAGCAGATATCGGCAGAAGTGGGCAGACTGCTGATGTGTGGTGTGTGTGCATGTTCAGTAGCTGTCGTTTGAAGTGATTGGGCCGTTGACATTGTTATCACTGTGTCTGTATTCTAGTTGGTGTTCAGCCGATGTTAACCGAGTTGCCTTGTTAACACGATGCTGTGTTTAATCAAAGCACAGACAGATCGTCTTTGTTCTTCTTCATAAGTAACACTCATTAGTAATTAATATGTGAATGAATTCAGCCATTAGCTGAGCTCTGTGTATTTCGTTCCTGTATAAATAAACAGTGCAAATTACTCTGCACATAAATTGTAAGCAGTACAACAATATTTCAAAATCATTCGACTCATCTGAGACAATAGTTACAACCTACAACAATTATCATGCTATAGGGCCACCACAATTACAACACGTATGTATTGAAATATTAAATTTGCTGTTAACATAGTGCCATATGCAGCAATCTGACAGAAATAATGCAAGCATACTGTCAATCTTCTGCTTGCAGAGGAAAATGACTCACCTTTAATGCTTTAGTTGGCGCAGATATTTGTAGCAAGTAACCATTACACACCATATTATATGAATAGTACAATGGCCCTGGTGGGTGAACTGTTACATTAGGTAAAATGGCCGAGGTCAGTCGGCACCATGCCTACTAACTCTCACTATACCAGCCCAGTGCACCAAGTTTGTTACGTCTCTTGGTAATGAAAACAATGAATTACAATCACCAACAGCCACAGTTATTTGCAAGTGGTACGACCGTACGACCACAGGCAAATGTTTATGACAGCTGTCAAGACTATGTTCTTCTAGATATGGTACTTTGATATGCTGGGATCACTCAAGGAGTTGAAACAAAACATCCAAGAACTTTGCATTTTAAATATAAAAACAAACGAGTTGCAACAGTGAGCAGACACTGATCAAAACGAGAGGGAGTTATCTTTAATTGGTGTAAGTAGGCTATACACACAGCCGCTTAATGGCCCTTTTTCCGGGACTACCCATGTGAGCCAGTACCAGAAAGGCAAAACCAATCTGGATTTTACTGAAGCAAGAGACGGTGTTTTGCAGTGGCATCAGCTGGGCAATATGCAAGTCTGCACCTCGCTCCAGATAGCTAACCATGCCAGCACCCCACCGCTCAGTTTTTTACAGGCCGGATGCCCTTCCTGCCGCCCAACCAACAGCGTCAAAGCACTGAAGGCAGGCTATACATACTGGGATAAAAAAAGGTAGCCCATACTCGATTACCGAGCATAGGGTTCCACAGCTGATCCCGGCTCTTGGCAGTCAGCCTGCAGGTGACGTGAGTCATAAACCCGGTAGTAGGCTGCCATTACTGTCCGCCAGGCCTGCAGTTACGCCCGTGACTTAAGAGGGCTGCTACCAGTTTTGCTGCTTGGTGAACAGAGGCACAATGGGTGTGAGCAGTTTGCCTAAGACTGTTACCCGACAGCGTCGTGACTGCGATTTGAACCCGGGCATTCTGCGCCTGAGTGCAGCATGCTAACCACTCGGCTACCGAGCCACCATACTGGGATGACTGGAATATATATTGCTGAGTATTTAACTCGTGAACTATGTTAAAAATATATTCACTCTAGTCACTACATGCCTATGTAAGGAAATATAAAGCACATGCAACAACACAGCATGTTGGGATCAGTCAATCAAGTAGTTAATTTATCTGCTATGCAAGACAGTGCAGCAAAATCAATTTCGTCCAACACATGCACAACCGTTTAACAGCCCTTTGTCCGGGACTACCCGGATGAGCCGGTACCAGAAAGGTAAAACCAATCTGGATTTTACTGAAGCAAGAGACAGTGAGTGGCAGTGGCATCAGCTGGGCCATATGCAAGTCTGCATCTCGCTCCAG
>Ga0126325_10000424_pt1 | contig 11495 bp, 8 predicted proteins | sample InaspJWI14metaG_FD_94487 | JGI IMG/M metagenome (GOLD analysis project Ga0126325, IMG submission 94487) | Marine gutless worms symbiont microbial communities from Oahu, Hawaii - Inanidrilus sp. 1 OAHU.JWI-14 metaG | ecosystem: Host-associated > Annelida > Digestive system > Unclassified | place...
ACCATCCGCAACGCCTGGCAGAAGTAATTAGAGGAGTTAAATTTGTCAATGGTGTCGAAGAAAAACGGATTGCCGCCTAATTTCTTCATACACAACTATTGACTATATCTCCCAAATAAATTTTGCCAATTTGAACGGTTTAACCTATACGGTTCCGATAGGACGACTACGCTCAAAAATACCGGAAAAACCGCATGATTTGCGATGATAAAGGTAAAATCAGTATTTAACTTTCAAACACGATAATGCTTAAAAAAGCTATGTTCATCGAAGCCTACATAGTGCTATACTATAGAGGCAGAATCACAAGTCTAATTTTTAAATAGACTTCACTCGAAAAAGCAAATTCTTATCTTATGAAACCCTATTTTTTTTATCTGGTAATCGGATTGACACTGTTTTTCAGCGGATGCGGGGGCCTGGTTCCTAAGGCCGAACACATGCGGGTCAAGGCCCAGTATGGCGAAATGGAACGCTACCTGGAGGCCAAAGAACCCCGGCTGGAAAATCACTCCGGCGCGGATCTCAAGCTCTTATGCACCGCCTATGCCAAGGTCAAGCGCTACGACAAACTCTTCGTTTGCCTTCAGGAACTGAAAACCCGGATCGACCGTGAAGAATCCCAGGTGATCTTTTTAGGCTTCACCATATACGATTTTCGGATAGATCACCCGACCATGCTGGCCCAGGCGTACCTGGAACTCGGCAACTATACGAAAGCCATCGAGTATGCCGACAAAGCCCTGGAAGCCGTCAACAAATATGGGTCGGGCATGCAACCGGTCGATGAAAGAAAACTGCGTATCGACGCCCTCACCGTTTTAGGGCTGGCCCACGCCTTGAGCGGCGACAAACAAACCGCCGCCGCCTATGCGCATGACATGGAAATGCTCCGGACCTCCTTTCCCTACGGTCTGATCGCCTACGAGCAATATACCGATATCGCCAAAATCAACATGGCGATTGGCAATTATGATAAGGCACTGCAGGCGCTAAAATGGGATGAGAGCGCCTTCACGAAAAGTCTGGCGAACGCCACGACTGCCATCATTGTCCAGGAGAAGAACATCTGGATCCACTCCGAGCTGCCCAGAGCCTACATGCTATGCAAGGTCATGCTCGAAACCGGCGATATTGCCGGTGCCCGGACCGGCCTGGATGAGCTGTTGAAGATTCCCCAGATCGATCAGAACGGCGAAATTTTCTGGATGATTCTTTTCGATCGGGGCCGGATCGCGGAATTGGACAACGATCTCGATCTCGCCGGGCGTTTGTACCACCAGGCCATCGAGGCCATCGAGATCCAGCGCTCCACCATCCATACCGAGGTCAGCAAGATCGGTTTCGTGGGCGAAAAGCTGGACGTCTACCGCAAAATGGTCGCGCTGCAGTTTAGGCAGAGACACTATGCAGGGGCTTTCGAGTACGTGGAAAAGGCCAAGTCCAGGGCGCTGGTGGATCTGCTGGCATCCCGGGACCGCCTGTTGGCCCTGCCCGCAGCCAGTCGGCAGACAGGTGATCTGCTGGCACGCCTGGAAAACGCCGAGTCCGCAATCCGGGTCAAGGACGAAACCGTGTCCTCCGAAGAAATCAGCCGGCAGCGTGGGGTAGCCGTAAAAATAAAACAGGAACTTCGCCGGGTGGATCCCGAGCTGGCATCCCTGGTGTCCGTATCCGCACTGGAGACGGGGGCAGTCAGGCAACTGCTCGCGCCGGACGAAACCCTGATCGAGTATTTTGATACCGGCACCGATCTTTACGCCTTTGTCGTCACCCGGGCCGGCATAACCGGCCGGCGCCTGCAGAAAAATGATCTGCACGCGACCATCGCAGATTTCCGACAACAAATCGCCGATCCTCGTTCCGGCCGGTTTAAGGCAGCCGGCAAGTTACTTTACGACATACTGGTCCGGCCGCTGGTACCCGACATAGGGACGAACAAGGTAACGATTGTTCCTCATGGCACCCTGCATTATCTGCCCTTCAATGCCTTGATCGCGGACAACCGGTTCCTGATAGAGCGCTACCATATTCGGGTTCTGCCCAGCGCCAGCGTCATGCAGTTTTTGGCCTATCAACGGCAAGGCCGAACCGGCGAGCTGATCGCCTTCGGCAATCCTGACCGGGGCGATCCGAAATACGACCTGCCGTTTGCCCAGTATGAAGCTGTCGCCATTGCGAAGGGCAAATCGGATTCGCGTGTACTGCTGCGTGATCAGGCATCGGAAACCGCGGTCAAGGAGTACAGCGGCCAGTTCCGAATGGTGCATTTGGCCTGCCACGGCACTTTCAACCCGGAGAAACCGCTGGACTCAGGACTGCTGCTGGCCGGTGACAACAGCAACGACGGCATGCTCACCGTCGGCGAACTCTATGATTTGCAATTGAACGCCGACCTGGTGACCCTGTCAGCCTGTGAAACCGCGCTGGGAAAAATTGCCAATGGAGACGATGTGGTCGGATTCACCCGGGGATTTCTATATGCGGGCACCAATTCCATCGTATCGAGCCTGTGGCAGGTGGACGACCGCGCAACGTCAATTCTCATGCAGGCGTTCTACCGCCTTTTGGGCACGCAGGACAAACGCAGCGCTTTGCGGGAAGCGCAGTTAAAGGTGAAGGAAACGTATAATACGCATCCCTATTATTGGGCGGCATTTCAGTTAACCGGTTCCGGGCGCTGAGATTGATTTGACCATGTATCTATCAAGGCCTGTGTGCCTGTGCTCTAAAATTGCAGGTATCTAATGCCAAAGCACAACCTGGCCGGCTGTCCCTGCACTGTAAATTAAAAATTTCGATATGAAACGTTATTCTGACAACGATGATAGCATCCCCGGAAAAATCGGAGAGCCGACAACTCTAATCGAGAATGCCCAATTAAGATTTCTTCTCAACGCCGTGTTCTGCGATAATGGCATCCGCAAGGCGCGGCAGAAAATTTTCGCCAAAACCGTGTTCTTTGGCACCGGCATACGAACGGCGAACCGGCTCCAGCATTTTATAATTTATTCTTTGCCCTTCGACCAATTGACTCAGGTAGGTAAGGTCTTTCAAAGCATTGGCGATGGTGAATTTCGCCCGGGAATCATCACCTTCCAACAGCCAGGGCATGCACATTTCAAACATGGCGCTGTTGGCACCACCGGAGGATACGACCTCAAAAAGTTTACGAAGATCCACGTCATATTCTCTGGCCATAACCGCTGCTTCAGCAGTGATGATCGCATGACCGAGACCCAGAAAATTGTTGATCAGTTTAATCTTATGACCGCTTCCCACCGGTCCGACATGAAAAATGTTCTCGGCAAAGGCTTCCATAATCGGCCTTACTTTGGCCAACGTTGCATCCTCGCCACCCACCATGATATTCAATCGGCCCTCTTCGGCTTCTTTGGGCGTGCGAGACATCGGTGCATCCACGAACGCGCCGCCCCTGGCGGCTATCTGTTCGGAGATTTTCAACGTTGACACCGGTATCGCGGTCGAGCAATCAATGATAATCAGGCCCTCTCGACACGCTTCGATAATACCATTTTGACCCAGAACGATTTCCTCCACTTCGGGAGTGCCGGTAACACAAAGAATTATCACGTCGGACACATTCGTCAGTTCAGCCGGTGTTGTAACTTCTTTGGCGCCTTTTTCCAGCAGATCGTCAACTCGTTTGCGGTTGCGATGACCCATAATCGTGAGCGAATAGCCTTTGGCCAGGATGTTTTTGGCAATGCCATGGCCCATCATTCCGACGCCGATCATTCCGATATTCAATTGCGATGACATGTTGGTCTCCTTTCAAGTAAATTGATTCCTTGCCCTTGTGCTTACATCCCTGCCAGCCGGTAGGCATCCGCCGCCAGCTGCAGCGTTTTTAAGTTGTCCAATCGGTCGGTTTCAAACGGATCGCCGCTGTCCAAAGCCTTCACGAAATGCGCAATAGCGTTGTCATATGACTGCTGATAAGATTCCTGGCGATCAAAACGGATCGTCTTTTCAGATTCGCCGATGATGCGCAGCACGTCACCCTCGAAGAGGATGCTCGCCTTTTCACCGATCAACTCCAACCGGTCTTGTGGAAGCCGGGGAAAGCCGGCAGCCGAAAAATTGCCGGCAACCGTCCCGAACGCACCGCTGGCGGCTTTCAAGCTGATTAAGGCCACATCCTCACCCATGACGTCCAGGCTGATCCGAGCGGCACTGGCGGCGACCACTTCAAGCGGTCCAACCAGATATCGGATGGTGTCCAGATGATGAATGAGCAGCTCCATAATAATGAAACGGTTCAAACGGGCCAGAAAAGGCTGTCTTTCCAGAGCGAAAGGCCGGCCGGATTCTGATCGGGTAACCAAGCCCGAACTGCGCGCGGTCAGCTGAAATTCACGCACTCGACCGGCCTTACCTTCAGTCAACCATCGGGCGGCCTGGCGGTAAGGGGGCCTGAAGCGCCAGTTTTCATGGACCATGAAGCGCACCCGATCGCCGACATCGGCAACAAGCTGTTCGGCGGAGGTCAGATCGCTCGTCATCGGCTTTTGGCAGAGGATGTGGATACCTTTGTCAGCGGCCATTCGCACCTGATCGGCATGAACATCCGGCGGCGTGGCGATGTCGATAACATCCGGTTTTTCCCGCTCGAGCATGGCGGCGACATCATCATAGGTCCCGGGTATTTTGAATTCAGACGCTCGAGCGGCGGCGTTTTTATGGTAACGGGCACAGATGGCGACAATTTCGACTCGAGATATCTTGCGCCAAGCCAAAAGATGGTGTCGGGTAACCATGCCGGCTCCGGCAATCGCCACCCGGATGGTCTGTTTTGCAGCCGTGGTCAATTTACATTCGGATCTTTTAGTTTATATGCGATGGATGGCTATAAGCCAGTGTCCAGTCCTGGGAGCAGGGGCCAGTGACCAGTAATCAGTGTTCGGTATTCAATGACCAGTAATCTTGTTTGCACATAATTTTGCCTTAGGGCTCACTCAAAAATAACTTCACATTTTGGACGTCGATCCATTCCGTCCGGCTGCGTTGCGGAAGCTCGAAATATGCTTGATATTCCTGTGCTTCCGCCTCTTGCCGGCCGGGCGCCTCAACGACCAAAATTGTGAATTTATTTCTTCGTGAACCCATAGGCAGATTGAATATATTATCAATGCTACCCGTCGAGAGCCTCCCTTCGAGAGCCTCAGAATCTAAGGACCGGGTCGAACGATCGATTTAGATAGAAAAGACAGAGCGACACGCGGCGCAAGCGCCTAGGATGCGCGAGCGATACCATAAATCTTCAATCGTCAATCTTCAATAACTACCGGTGCTCACGATGACTTTTTTTTCACATCCTCGACCAGTTCCTTCATGATACTCAAGACATTGCGACCTCTTTCGCGAGCGATGCGATGCGCATCATCGACCAGTTTTGCGGCCCGGCGATTGAGCTCTGCTTCGGGGGGGGTTTTATTTTCATGCGTTGATACTGCCAGTTTAACAGGCGCATCGCCATGCGTTCTTCTTGTTGACGAATGAATCCTTTCAACGTTCACCCCCCCCCTGTTTAATCAGATATTTCTTTGACGTCGAAATTATCGACTCATCTCTCGATACCCGCAACTGATCACTGATCACCGACTACCTTCCGTATAAAATATCCTCCAGCAAGTGTCAAATCACAGTTTCTTCACCCACAGCATATTGGTGGTCCCTTTTTCCCAAACCGGCCTTCCGGCGGTGATGACCACCTGATCGCCTCTGGATACAAACCTGGATTCCAGGGCGGCATCGGCCGCTTTTTCGATCATTCGATCGGTGTCTTCCGCAATCGTCAGATGACACGGAAAGCAGCCCCAGAATAGTGCAAGACGTCGCACGGCGGTTTCATCCGGCGACAGGGCGATGATTTTCGGTGCCGGTCGAAAGCGGGATATATGTGCTGCCGTCGACCCCGAGCGGGTTGTTGCCACGATCGCCGCCGCGTCCAGTTGTCCGGCGAGAATACAGGCCGCATAGGCCACCGATGTGGATACCCCCTTGCGGGTCATCACGTTTAGATACTTATCATGCGGGTACCTTGTCTCGGCGGCATCGGCGATTCGCCGCATATACCTAACGGCTTGCACCGGAAAGGCACCACTGGCGGTCTCCTCGGAAAGCATGACCGCATCGGCGCCGTCCAGAACGCCGTTGGCCACATCGGCGGCTTCGGCCCGGGTGGGTCGCGGCGAATCCACCATGGAACCTAGCATCTGGGTGGCGATAATCACCGGTTTGCCGAGTGCGTTGGCTTTGCGAATCAGCTTTTTCTGTATATTCGGAACATTTTCAAGTGGTATCTCGACTCCCAGATCACCGCGCGCCACCATAATACCATCGGCGGCCGCCATGATTTCATCGATAACGTCCAGGGCCTCATGCTTTTCTATCTTGGCGATCACCGGTGTTATTTTTTTCTCTTTTTTGATGATGTCCTTGAGCCTGTGAACGTCATCCGCGCTTCTGACAAAAGAAAGAGCGACATAATCGACATCGTGTGCCAGGCCGAAAAGCAGATCGTTGCGGTCCTTTTCCGTGATGGCGGGGGCTTTGATGGTGCCGGTCGGCAGGTTGATGCCTTTGCGGGAGGTCAAAACACCGCCTTTGACCACTTTGCAGACGATATCGGTTGCACCGGTTTCTTGAACCACCAGTTCCATCATGCCGTCCGCCAGAAGTATCCGGTCATCTTTTTTTACTTCCAGGGGCAAATCACGGTAGGACACCGACACCTGCTGATCCGTGCCTTCGACCGGCCTGTTGGTCAGTACAAATTGCTGGCCGGACGTTAGCTGGACACCCGGCTCCGGTATGTTGCCGATCCGAATTTTGGGACCGCAAAGGTCCTGCAAAATAGCGACCGGCATGCCCAACTCCTTTGATATGGCACGGATTGCCTTAATTTTCGACCGATGCTCTTCGTGCGTGCCGTGAGAAAAATTCAGTCGTCCGACATTCATACCGCCTGTGATGAGATCCTTGATCACCTTGCGGTCTTCGCTGGCCGGTCCGATAGTACACACGATTTTAGTGCCTGACATAATCGCCTCCAAGATGAAATAATGAATCCTGGCCCGGAGGACCAAACTAGGGTTTAATTTTTGAATAATGCTGGGATTAGCGGCAGATGTTAATTATCAACTCTTCCAAAATCAGTTTCTTATTTTCGGCGCCGGATTTTATGCGCAGGTCAGAGCGCGTGAGAGATTCAAAGGCATTGAACAATTCATCCATGGTAAATCGCTCCGATTTTTTAAATAACTGATAAACCGGGTAAGCGTTTTTGGGATTCTTGGCAATCAACAGATCTGTGCGCGGTTTGGCTGGTTTTCTCTTGCCCCGCTGCTTCGGGCGATTTTCCGACGATCCGGTGCCTGCCAGCGAGTCCTGCCACTGTTGGAGCTCGTCGAGCAGCGCGCGATCGGACTCCTGAATCGCGGGCATGACAACGCTGTTAAATTGCCCGTAGGGACATCCGGCAAACCAGGTGTATCCGGCCGGACCGGCGATAAATTCTTTGATTCGCAGCAGCTTGCGGATTTGATTGAGCACGGCCACGATAACTTGCTCGGGACGCATCGGTTTCTGGGCATCACTCAGCAGGGAGTTCATGTAAAACAGCGCCTCAACCCGGTTTTTATCCGTAATGGCATTTGTGAAGGCGAAAATGGGATCCTGCTTGGTCCGATGCAATACGGTCTTGATGTCCTGGCGGGTGATTTGCTTGCGATCGCCGGCGTAGGTGACCAGTTTTTCCAGGTTATTGGAAAAGGTCCTCAGATCAAAACCGGTTAATTCGTAAAGCGCCTGGAAAGCCCCCGGTTCCATGGTTTTTCGGCTTTTGGTCAGAATCGATTTTTTCATCTCACTTAAAACAGCCACCTGCAAAGTTTTATCGGCCCGACGTTCGCCACGCGGCACTGAACAGTCAATCGCCACACCCGTATCCACAATGATGTTGTACAATTTTTTTCTTTTATCGATCGTATCGGTGGTAATGATGAGGTGATTACCCTTCGGGATTCCTCGCTCCAGCGTCTTTTGCAGGATGCTGTCTGCAGTTGAATCGGCAGATACGGATACGCCGGTTTGGCGGCAGAAATCGACGATATCATCCAGCCAGCGACTGTCCTGCAGCAGTTCCGAATCACCGGGTATCTTGGTGCTGCGTTCCGGGCCGGCAATATCATCCAGGTGCATATTCAACAGCGACATGAATCTGACCAGGTTGGTGGCAGCCTTCTTTAAATTTTTGGAATCATAGGCCTGTTTGGCGTTATGCAGCAATCGGTCGGTGTCCTGTTTGGTGTCGAACACCCTGGCATCCAGCAGAGCGACTATCTTCCGGCCGCCAAGCAGGGAATACGTGCATACTTTTTCCACCGCCTCATGAACATTGCCGTTGGACCCATCCACCGGTTCATAGTTAATGTGCCGGGTCCGGGGAGGAAGCAAAACATCCAGGAGCTTTTGCAGGGCTGTTTTATAAAGCAGTTCTTCTCCGTAGATCAAATATACCGGAGCCGGGGTAGCCGCTGGCCGGCTGTCGTCTCGATTCAGGGAGTCTTGCAGTTCCTTCAGATAGGAATCAAGAGAGTTATAGGCTATCTGTCCCATAGCTTTCTGTCGTTTGGGTCCATTGTTTAATGTAAGAAGGTTTTAGGCGTTTAATAATTTCTTATCGACAATTTGTTTTCGATCTCAGGTAGAATGTTGTTTTTGCATTGAAAGATGATGTTACGAGTTACGGGTTGCGGGTTGCGCGTTAAACAAAGCGATTCTATCAATTTAATAATCAGATGGAGCGAGAGACTTCGCCAACCTGCCCCTCCGAAGCGACTATGAAGGCCGGATAGTGGATACAGCTACGACAGCTGAGAGCGACACATTAACCTTGAGCAGATTAAACCTTAGTTCACTTGTAACTTATCCGGTTTCGCAGGGTTGGATTTTAAGTGACTGAATTAATTGATGATCCACTGGTTTCGTTTGCAGCCGGCACTGCGTCCCGCCTTTTTGCATTATGGTTGAGATAAATAAGCGCTGCCAGGGCTGTTATTGCTACGGAAAGGCTGGTGACGGGCCGGACTGACAAATCGACAACCGCCGGCTCACCATTGTTGCCCAGCAGCGCCTCGATCAGAAATCGCGAAATTCCATACAACAGCGCATACAGCCAGAATATCTGGCCGTTGAACCGCCGTCGATCTTTATAATACAGCAGGATACAAAAGATTACCAGGTTACTGGTAGCAAGATACAAGGAAGTAGGATGCAACGATGCCGTCGGGGATGCAAGGGCATCCGGGTGGGCTATCTTCACCAGCCAGGGCAGATCGGATAGATATCCCCGGCAGGATCCTGAAAAAAAACAGCCCAGCCAACCGAAGAAATGTCCGATGGCAATCGCCGGTGCCAGGGTATCAAATGTCCTGCCCAGAGGCATGCGTGTTTTGTTAATAAAAACGATGCTGATAATTACCGAAGCGATGATTCCACCGTAGTAGGCGATACCGCCGTTCCAGATGCGAAAAACCTCCAGCGGATCAGAAACAAATCTGGTCGGGTTTGCCGTAACGTATAAAATGCGTGAACCGAAGATGGCGGCAATCAACAACCAGAAGCAAAGATCCTGCATGTGCTCCGGATCGCAACCCGTTTTGCGGGACTCGTCCTTTACCATGATTATTGCTACGACAAATGAAGCGGCAAGAAACAATCCAAAAATAATGAGGGGAAAATAATGTATATTGGCCAGGAACAGTGGCATGAGATTCCCGTATGCTGATGATCTATCCCGCTGCAAGCAACGGGATATAAATCGGAATATATGTAATCACCCCAAGGGGCGGGGAATTAAACCCCTGTCCGGCAAATTTAAGGCATTTAACAAAATTTTCGCGGGTGCGAAAATTTTATTCGGGCAATTTTTTAAACACGATATGCAGTATAAAAATCCCGATGCCGACAGTGATTGCGCTGTCGGCAATATTAAAAGCCGGCCAGTGTAAATTCCCGATGTAAAAATCGAGAAAATCGACCACTTTCCCGAACCGTACCCGGTCGATCAGATTGCCGATGGCGCCCCCGAAAATCATTGCAAATCCGGTTGCCAGGATGCGATGCGTCATCGGCGTCTTTTTATAAAACCAGAAAATCAGACAAACGGCTAAAAATGATACAAAGAGAAAGACCGTTTTGCGCACCCCGGACCCTTGATCGGCCAGGAAACCGAATGCACCACCCGGATTGTGAATATGGATGATGTTAAAAAATCCGGGAACAACCGTTATGGAATTATACAACGGCAGGTAGCCTAATATCAATGCCTTTGTGATCTGGTCCATCACAACCACCAGACCGGCCACCATCAGAAGATATGTATATTTGTTGCGGAACATTTACTGCATGCGCTCCAGTGCATTTTTACAGCGAGTGCAGATGGTGGGATGATCCGTGACGGTACCCACCGTTGGTTCATGCATCCAGCATCTTTCGCACTTTTTTCCCGTCGCCGGTGCGACGCCAACAAAAAGATTCTGTATCTCATCACTTTCATAGGCGTCGGCAAGCTTTTCTTCCGAAGCAAGATCGGCCCGGGAAACGATAAATATGGTCCTCAGATCGCCGGCATAGGGTGCCAGGGCTTCGTAAAATTCACCGGCGGCGGATATCGTAACCGCAGCATCCAACGGATGGCCTATCTGTTTTTTGGCCCTGGCTTGTTCCAGGGCCTTGGTCACTTCACCGCGGACCTGCAAAATTCGCTGCCAGCGTTTTTTCAACTCTTCATCTTTCCACTGCGAGCGGACATCGGGCAGAGCGGCCATGTGAACGCTGGCTTCTTTACCTGTTCTCTGGGGCATATGCGCCCAGAGTTCTTCGGCCGTAAAGGCCAGAATCGGTGCCATGAGCCGGGCCATGCTATTCAGCATCGTATGCATCACGGTCTGAGCACTTCTCCTTTCCACCGATGCCGGTGGTGAGGTGTAGAGCCTGTCTTTCAAAATATCCAGATAAAAAGCCGACAGGTCTAGAGTGCAGTAGTTGTATAGCCGGTGGTAGATGACGTGAAAATCATACTCTTCATATGCCTTTAGAACTCTTTCCGTCAATTCCTGGAGCCCGTGCAATGCAAACCGGTCTATTTCAGGCATCCGGTCATAGTCAACCGCATCCTTATCAGGATCAAAATCGAATAAATTGCCGAGTATGAAACGACTGGTATTACGGATACGGCGGTAGGCGTCGGTAAGCTGCCTCAAAATATTCTCGGAAATGCGGATGTCCTCCCGATAGTCGGAAGCGGTCACCCACAGCCGCAGAATTTCGGCACCGTATTTGTCTATGACTTCCTTGGGTGCGATAACATTTCCCAGGGACTTTGACATTTTGCGCCCGTCGGCATCCACGACAAATCCGTGGGTCAACACGGCATCATAGGGCGCTGCATCTCTGGTTCCCACAGC
>Ga0126325_10000426_pt1 | contig 11487 bp, 12 predicted proteins | sample InaspJWI14metaG_FD_94487 | JGI IMG/M metagenome (GOLD analysis project Ga0126325, IMG submission 94487) | Marine gutless worms symbiont microbial communities from Oahu, Hawaii - Inanidrilus sp. 1 OAHU.JWI-14 metaG | ecosystem: Host-associated > Annelida > Digestive system > Unclassified...
GATGATAAAGGAAGCACGTTGATTCGGATAGGTGTGAGTGGGTGAAAGTTCCTTCTGGTACCGGCCTACCCGGGTTGTCCCGGATCAAAGGCCGTTAAACGGTCGTTGTTGTTGTTGTATATTACCACTAATTTAACTAAGTAATTAAAACTGTAAAGAAGCATTTATAGAGTGCCATACCGGTAGATCATTTAAATGTAAATGAATCAGAAGTTAAACTAGAAATGGATTATGTTATCTTGACCATCCCTCCATTTGATTTTACATTTATGGAATTAGAGTATACATCTGTGCTGAGCAGTTATCATGAACTGTGTGTTTGTGTTTGAGTAACACCGTGTACTGATGTGCTATGTGTGATTGACAGATGGACGTGATAGAGGTGATTGAAAAGGCTCACAATGATGAGTTGGAGCCGACACCAGGCAACACTCTACGTCAGACATTCGAGAATCAAGTCAACCGCATTCTGAATGACGCTCGTGACAAGACCGGCAGCTTGGCACAGAAGTCTCTGTCAGAGTTCAATAACTTCAAGTCGATGGTGGTCGCTGGCTCCAAAGGAAACAAGATTAATATTTCACAGGTTAGTATCATAGTGTCAATCATTGTGGGTGGCTCAGTAGCCGAGTGGTTAGCGTGCTGGACTCAGGCGCAGAAGGCCTGGGTTCAAATCGCAGCCGCGATGCTATTGGGTAACAGTCTTAGGCAAACTGCTCACACCCATCGTGCCTCTGTTCACCAAGCAGCAAAATTGGTAGCAGCCCTCTTAAGGGTTGCGACGATAACTGCGGGCCTGGCGGAAAGTAATGGCAGCCTACCGCTGGGTTTATGACAAACGTCACCTACAGGCTGACTGCCAAGAACCGGGATCAGCTCCGGAACCCTACGGTCAGTAATCGAGTATGGGCTACCTTTACCTTTTTAGTATCATAGTGAAATTTATACTGAATAGCAGTGCTGTTGTATTCAGGTCTTGGTCTTGATCTTGAGGCACGTCGAGATGATCTGGGTGGTTCGGGTCTAGGTCTTGCAATAATGGTCTTGTTTATGTCACCGTTAAATAGTATTATAATGCAAGATTACCAGTTGTTGAGTGGAAATTCTAAGGAACCGGAGTGTTATCTCTGCGTGATCCATTCCTTTTTTTGGCAGCAACAGTAAGTGTGAAACATGGATTTGTTGATGTACATGATCTGAATATACACGTGTTGTGTGGAAAATGTACAGGTTATTGCATGCGTCGGGCAGCAGAATGTGGAGGGAAAACGAATTCCATTTGGCTTCCGACATCGGACGCTGCCTCACTTTATCAAGGATGATTATGGTCCAGAGTCTCGTGGCTTTGTTGAGAACTCGTATCTTGCTGGTCTGACGCCAACAGAGTTCTACTTTCATGCAATGGGTGGCCGAGAGGGTCTTATTGATACTGCTGTCAAAACTGCCGAAACTGGTATGCTGCTGATTGTGACTACTGAAATGTATTGTAGATGGTAATGAGAAATTGTCTTAACCATTACCGATGGTTTTATCATCAGGTTCATTTCGTTTGACAATATGCATGTTTTAGTTTCATGTGTTGTTGTTGTTGTTAGCCAATGGTGGTAACTGTTTGGCTTATGCAGTGGATTGCATCTATTTATGTGTGTTTGTATTCTTGGTGTGCTGTGACTGAATACATAGATAAATTGAGGTGGCTTTTAGTATGAGGTTACCATTGAGGACAATGACTGTGCTAAATAAGGGTTTGAATCTGCCTGTGCAAAAGGAAGTCATCCCCCATGATGCAAGATGTTTTAGATAGTTACATCCAGTGATTCGTTTTACTGTAGTTAAATGCTATTAGTGCATGTGGCCAGTGGAAGCATTGTGTGTTTAGTTACTGTTGATGCCAATTACAGCAGTAGTTGAGCTCATTACTATTATCATGTTGTCTCGTACATTTGTTTGTGGCATGCAAATCTGTGCCTGTGCTTGCAGGTTACATTCAGCGCCGTTTGATCAAGGCCATGGAGAGTGTGATGGTGAAATATGATGGTACAGTGCGGAACCAGATAGAGCAGTTGATACAGCTGCGCTATGGTGAAGACGGCCTGGCTGGAGAGTGGGTTGAGTTTCAGCAGCTGCCGTCTCTGAAACCATCCAATCGAGCATTCGAGTCGCGCTTCAGATTTGATCCAAACAATGAGAGGTCGTTCTGTTGTACCTGTTTCTGAGCTGGAATCTGTTTTTGCCAGTCGATTTACTGGTGTGATAGAGCAGTGGGTCCTGTATGTGTGTCTGGATGATAACTTTTGAACTGAATGGCCTTTGTCCAGAAATTCATCATTCTGGTTCACTTTTACGCCCTCTAGGTTAAGTTTGAAGGCCAGGGTTATAGGTTACAGTTCACAATCACGGGATGAAAGTGATACTTTGTTTGGCTTTGGATCCACGTCACAGGGTAACAGTATTTTATAAAAACACATTTGCATATATCTTTAGCTGTTTATCGAGTTCTTTGTGAAAAATTGTTCGTGATACCTTTCTAGTTAGTGTATTTTTCTAGTATATCTTGCATGAAACTATATTGACCATTGCATTATTACCGTACGTTGTGGCTGTTGTTTTCAGGCATCTGAGAAAGTACTTGAATGAAGACATTGTCAAAGAGCTTGTTGGTGATGCCCATGCAATAGCTGAGCTGGAGAAGGAATGGGAACAACTGAGTGAAGACAGACTTGCACTGCGTCAGATATTTCCATCTGGGGAGAGCAAGGTGTGTGTCAAATCAAGTATCATCATGTTGGCAGTTTTTTGTTAATTTTTTTCTGTAATTGTCTGCGTTTGTTGGTTGCTAAGTACTTAGTGGATGTTTGGAGTATATTTGTATGGAATGACACAATAGTCATATATTTTTAAAAAGTTATGTACATCAGTTAGTTTGGTGATTAGGAATGGTACTCAGATGGTTTGGAAATGCTGGTCTCTCCCAAGAAGATGCACAGCTTTGGAAGAATCGGAGGGAAAATAAGGTGGAGCTGACTAACCCAAGTTCATTTGTAAAATGGCCGTTAGGCTACTCTGTATGTACTAGTGCACCAGTGCAAGGTGCGTGTAACAGTAAGTGTTAAGCTGCTACGGTGGAAAACTCTCATCTTCATATCTCCTAAGCTATGGACCCAGTGGCCTCGAGTTTAACTGAATTTAACTGATTACATTACAAGATTTATGGAATCATACAGCAGTGAGAATATAAATTACAAGTCAGCACTGTTGAAAAAAAGTGATGCAGTAACTGTATGAACTTTGGCAAACCATTAATATTGTACTTTAGATACATTCATGTACTCAGTATGTTGTGCATATTTTAGGTTGTTTTGCCGTGCAATCTATCTCGGCTGATCTGGAATGCTCAGAAGATTTTCCGCATTAATACACGTACTACAACAGATCTGCATCCATTGAAAATTGTTGATGGTAAAATTTCTTTGTGAAAAGTTGCAATAGCCATGAATTAACATTTTATCTACAGGTTTTGAGTGCAGTGCTCTAGTGGCAGAGGAACAGACTCAACTCACTGATAGTGGCTTGATCCTTATTTGGGCCACTGGCCACGTTATTGTGTCACTCAGTGCTGCAGTCATCCCTGAGCTCGTTGTTAATCCAGTTTGTGCTTAGGCCAACTCAGCCTTTTACCCTGAGCAGAATGAGATGTGAGTAGTGGTAATCTAGGTTAGCTACATGGTGAAGGCCATGTGCAGTTGATTGGGGCTCATGTGTCTGTCATTTTACATTGTCAGTCTTATTGTACATTAGAGTGGGCAGTGGACAACCACATAATTTGCTGCAGCACCATTAACTCATGTCATTTGCAGTCATTTTGCAGATTTTAGTGGTTATAGTCACAAGTCAGACTCATAGATAGATAGACAAACTTATTTATATAGCGCCTATACATTCAAAAGAGTCACTAAGCGCTTCGATCGCCAAGTAAGTGAGTTTTCAGAGATAGTCTGAAGGAGGCGAAGGTAAGTCCCGGCCACCGTAGTCCAGGTGGAAGGTCATTCCACAGTCGAGGACTGGCGGTCGAGAAACTCCTATCACCGAGTTTGTTATGTGTTCGCGGCACGAGCAGCTTCCGCATGTCATTGGAGTTGGACTGCAGTGGGTGACAACCAACGTCCGACAGAAGGCGACAGTCTGCGAGGTACGCGGGAGCTGCTCCAACAAGTGACTGATGTACGAGCCCCGCGATCTTGAACACAATGCACTGATGGACTGGCAGCCAGTGGAGCTGCCATAACACTGGTGTGATGTGGTCACACCGACAGGCGCCTGTGACCAGGCGGGCGGCAGCGTTCTGCACCGACTGCAGGCGTCGAAGTAGTCCGTCGCTGATGCCGAAAGGCAATGAGTTGCAGTAGTCCAGGCGACACGAGATGAACACCTGGACAAGCGTCTTGGTGGCATTCATGGACAACGATTAGACTAGTGGGTCGGAGCTGGCGTAGCTGGTTGTAACTGGAGTGACATGGGCCGCCAGTGACAGCTCACGGTCTATGACAACACTGACATCACGAGCGGTGTCCGAGATGGCGACGCGAGTGCCGAGCACCGGGACGTCGTGGTAGTCGACCCTGTCCACAAGCTGACTCGAGCCGAGCCACATCAGCTGTGTCTTCGCCACGTTTAGTCGAAGTCTGTACGCACTCAGCCTGGCATTGATGTCCACGACACGTGCAGCGAACTTGCTAACTGCCAGAGGAACATCTTTGACGGACGTGCTGAGGCATACCTGGCAGTCGTCGGCGTACATGTATAGCAGTTGTCCAGACCTTTTGCCTATTTAGCCAGTTGTGGTAATGGTTTGCCTTATTATATAGATTGTGCATGCATGTCTGTGTATATATTGTGTTAAATGCCTAGAAGTGGATCAACTTGATTTTTGATGTAAAGATTATCACAGAGTTCGTCTACTTTGTGTCAGATGGAGATCTGAATCTTGGATGGCAAGCGATGTGGGGTGTTGGACTTAAAAATTTTTGCCCGTTTGTCACTCATTTAGTTTTTAAATTCATGTCTGCTTTTTAGCTAGTTGTTTACCCGTGTTGACCAGTTCTTACTTTGTACAATTGATGGTAGTATACTAAATATTGTGATGTCGGTGGTTGCTGTATGCCAGGTGTCCGTGACTTGAGCAAGAAGTTTGTGATCGTGAAAGGCGACGATCGACTGAGTCGCGAGGCAAACATCAACGCAACGCTGCTCATGAACATTCTGGTGCGGTCGATGCTTTGCTCCAAACGTGTCATTGAGGAGCTGCATTTGACTTCAGAAGCATTTGAGTGGATACTTGGAGAGATCGAGACAAGATATGTCCAAGCTCAGGTTTGATTAATGTCTTCTGGCTGGCACTGTTCATTTTCTCTTTATGTTATAGCTAGTTGATTTGTATTATGGCTGTAGTTCTAGCTGGAGTTCATAATGTCTTCTGTGTTCTTTATTTGATAATGTAATTTTGTTGCTGTCATTATTTTAAGAGAAGGTTACATTTCAGAGCTATTGTATATTGGCCCTCAGTACTGGTGAATAGTCAATATCGTGGATGTGGTGTCACTTCTCAGGAGTCAGTTGGTGATAAAGGAAAGGTGAGATCCTGTGGATTTGGCAGTCTACCTTTGTTTGCAGTAGGGTGCTGACAGCATTGGATTGATGTTTGGAAGGGCATCCAGCCACTGAAATTGACATTCATGTTTTTGTTGTTTACTGATCATAAAAATATCTGTAAATTAACTGTGGAGTGGAGTGAAACTTTGTGAATTATAAACTATCGGATACATGAAAGTTATGTGCAACTATTTGCTTCAGTTAATTACTTCAGAGGACTTGTGTGGACAGTGGAAAGATGTCCACCATTATATCATAAGCGTTGCAGTGAATAATGGTAGGTTTGTGTTGTGGATGTGGGTTGACAGGTGCAGCCGGGTGAGATGGTTGGAGCATTGGCTGCCCAGTCGCTCGGTGAACCAGCCACACAGATGACACTGAACACATTCCACTATGCCGGAGTGTCAGCCAAGAACGTGACACTTGGCGTGCCTCGATTGAAGGAGATTATCAACGTGTCGAAGAAACCACGAACTCCATCTCTGACTGTCTTCTTGACTGGAGCAGCAGCAAAGGATGCTGAGAAAGCCAAGGTATTCTGTAGGGCTGTTGTCTTTGGGATAATCTTGATGACATGTTAGATTTTGTGAATATTTGAGCTCTTTTGGTGTTCTGTGTAAATTTTTTATTTGATAAGCAAATTTACTGAGTACTGTTGCTGAACAGCTGGAGAGGACTTAAGAACAAGTTCTAGAATATGTCACGGTTACGGAATGTGTTAACCTTTGTGGAATTGTTCGCTAACTATGTCTTAGATTATTATCAAACTACATATCTGTGTCCATGGTTACCTTATTGTCGGTATGTTGATAACAGTGAGAGTTTGCCACTTGTATCGTATTATGACTGGGCTTCTGCTAGGACGTATTGTGCCGTCTTGAGCACACGACGCTGCGCAAGGTGACGGCCAACACGGCAATCTACTATGATCCCGACCCACTCAACACTGTGATAGCTGAGGACCAGGAGTGGGTGAGCATCTACTACGAGATGCCTGACTTTGATGTGTCGCGCATCTCACCATGGCTGCTGCGTGTCGAACTTGACCGCAAGCGTATGACAGACAAGAAACTGACAATGGAACAAATCTCAGAGAAGATCACTGCTGGTATGTGCTTTGATCCTTTTATGTAGAAATGTTAAATGATTCGTATGGGCAGATTGCAGAAAAAGAAAAATATTAACTGCTACTACTATGACTACTAATATTTTTTGGTTTTCGTTATTTTGTGCAGTCCTGGTTTCCACACAGGAACTTTAAGAGATAGCTAGAGTAAGATACCAGACAGATACTTTTTCTGATACCCATCCAACTGCATAAGAGCACACAAGAGAACCCATGTAAAGTTTCTAAATTTGGTTTTGATAATATTTGTTCAGTAAAATTTGTTCTTCATATGTGTGAGTTTGTATATTATTTTCTTTGTCAACACACAGAAACAAAGTGCTGGTATGGATGTTGTACTGTAATAGTTACTGTGCTGATGTTTAGGATTTGGAGATGACCTGAACTGTATATTCAATGATGACAACGCTGAAAAACTGGTTCTGCGCATCCGCATTATGAATTCAGATGAAAACAAATTCCAGGAAGTAAGATACATAGCATTGCAGTCGTGATAATGTCACACGACTTGAAAGTTATTTTTTCATTACGCTATTTCCTTACAGCATAGAAGAGAGAAAAGATTATGTTACTGGTATCAGTGAGCCAGCTAAAGGTAGACAGATGTTTTCTTTAGGTGACCAATGGTAAATAAAGAAAGGATGAAGCCATGTTTCTGTTTGGAGTCAGTGCTTTATGTTCCCTTCAGTATTTATTTCGACGCTGTTGGATGGGTGACAGAAAGGGCATGCAGTCTGAAAAAACTGAGATAGACTGGCTCACCCAGGTCCACTTGGAAAACTGTCATTAAATTGCAGTTGGTGATGTTTTCTGGGCAAGCAGAGGTAATAAAGATATTGTTATCGACAAATGTTGTTGCAGTGCTGTGGATTTTGAAAACCTTGCGATCACTTAAGAATGATGTGAGTAAAACACTTGTAAAGTGCCATTAGTCACATGAATCAAGTGAATCAGAGGCACTGGAGTTTGTCGCTAGAGGGTATTGAAAGCTGTTTGGAAAAGATGAGTTTTTAGGTGCCACCAGCGTCACTGAGGTAGATTAGTCAGACGTGGCAGGCGAGTGACTTTGTAGTGTGAAAGGCTTTAATAATCGTTGTCATGTTTCTGACAGGACCAAGAGGAACAAGTGGACAAGATGGAAGACGATGTGTTCCTACGTTGCATTGAAGCTAACATGCTGAGTGATATGTCGCTGCAGGGCATTGAGGCCATCTCTAAGGTATGAGGCATTATCATTGAGTATTGGTAGTCAGGCAAATGTCTGTGTACTGCCTTATTAATCTGCAGCAGCTTTTTCTAACCTTTAAGTAATGTTTAAACTTAGATATATGGTATATTTTAATAACTCATGTATTTTGCTGCATTAGATTTGCAAACCAGAGTGGTGGGGTACTGGCGTGGTTATCTGTCTGGAGCGAGGTGCAGACTTGCATATGGCCCAGCTGATTCCACTGTCACTCACTGTCTCTTGCTCCAGTAAAATCCAGATTGGTTTTACCTTTCTGGTACCGGCTTACCCAGGTTGTCCTGGAAAAGAGGCCGTTAAATGGTTGTAGTGTAGTAGATTTGCAAACCAGAAGGGAATTTAGCCGAAATCGGTCCGTTAATGCATAATAAATCAGCACTGAAATTGGGGAGTGCATGGCATTAAAAGTGGCTTCTTTATGTCAGCTGTATTGTGTTGGATCCAGGTTTACATGCATTTGCCGACGACAGATGACAAGAAGAGGATAGTCATTACTGATGACGGTGAGTTTAAGGCGATTCAGGAGTGGATTCTGGAGACAGATGGCACATCGTTGATGAGAGTCTTGTCAGAGAAGGACGTCGATCCTGTCCGTACTACAACTAATGATATCGTAGAGATCTTTTCAGTACGTTGTCTGCTATTTATTAAATGTTTACGCCGTCTGTTGCCTCTGCTTCTTTTGGTAGGGGTTCTGTTATTATTGCCATTTGTCTGGTTGTTAGTGGGATAAAACACAAAGTTGTGGGTGGATTTTTAAGAAATTTGGGATAGATGGATTAAGCAACCAAGTAAGAGTTGAATTTCAGAAGCAAGTGATCTGGAACGTATTGTGGATATTGTGAATTGTTGTAAGTTTACTAGTCTATTAACAATACATAGCGGAGCAAGATGCTACAAAATTTCATTGACACTGCTGTTTTAATTGTTGTTTTTTGATTAAATACTGCCTATGCCAGGCATTGACACTGTCAGTTTCATTCTGGCATAGTAGAAATCGGTGCTGTCAAATTGATAGTGAAGCAACTTCTGTCTGCAGTGTTGTATGTGTGTCTTTGGTAAGCAGTAAACTCCAAGATGCGTTAATTGCATTGTGCTGTCTGTGTAGTGTCTGGGCATTGAAGCTGTGAGGAAAGCAATCGAGCGTGAGATGTACCATGTGATCTCGTTCGATGGATCCTATGTAAACTACCGGCATCTGGCACTGCTGTGTGACGTCATGACAGCCAAGGGTCATCTGATGGCAATCACGCGACATGGCATCAACCGACAGGAAACCGGCGCACTGGCACGGTGCTCTTTTGAGGAGACTGTAAGTTGACCATTGTGCTGTTTTATATTCTTGCGTATAGCATACAACAAAAGAACTCTGTTCCGTTAACATTCAGTCCGTCTGATCCATCTGATATGTGACAGTAATAAATCAGACACATATTTATTAACTTGTCTTTCTCTGTATTAAAATTAGGAAGTGTTTCATTAATTTAAACTTTATTTGCAGTGATATCTGTGCTTGGCAGAAAATGAAAACTTTGGTGCATTTTGTACCAGAAAAACTGCCTTTGGTGAATAGAATGTTGCTAAGTGCTGTGTTGTTGAGCTGCTTGAGTGATGTTAAAATGAATACCGGATGACATACCAGTTTTGAATGAAATTGTCAACCTGACCTTGTGCCAAAAAACTGGATGGCCTGGTCAGATTCTGATTCCTGGCAACCCTATATATTATGCTCTGACAGTCAAAAGTTATTTTTATATGCTGCTGTACATTTCAGCTTTCACAGCTGGTGAAATTTGGTGTTGGTGCATTCGTCATTTTTTGATGTTTTACTGACTCCTTGAGTGGTCCAAGTAGAGTAATTGGTTTAGTGTGTACAATGTACATGTCTGAACAATAACTTGAGCTAGATAGGTATTTGGCATGCTGATTTACTTTTTACTTTTATTAGTTGTTTGTTGAGTTTTTGTTGTACAAAAGTACAGCTAGGACTGAGGTCCTTCTAGTGAGTAAAGTTAGAAAATACAATGTGTGTTCTGATAGCTGATTGATACAGCTCATGCGAATTGCTATTTTTGACAGGTTGAGATCCTGGTGGAGGCAGCTGCTCATGCAGAACCTGACCCTATGAGAGGCGTGTCTGAGGCCATCATGCTGGGTCAGTTGGCTCGTATTGGCACTGGTTCATTTGATCTGCTGCTGGATGCCGAGAAGTGCAAGTATGGCATGGAGATACCGACCAACATTGGCGGCATGATGGGACCTGGTAAGCGCTGAATTATTGTGTCACCGTCATTGCATTTCCAGCACCCTTTGTCAGCGTGTTCATAGTGTGTAACTTGTATAAGTTAGATGTGTACCTACTTCCGTTTTAATACCCATCTTCAGATGAACCCTCAGTTTTATTACCTCACTTTTTTGGAAGAGGACCTTTTGGGATAGGTGGCACAAGACGGATATCTTTCCTGCCGCCAACACCACTGAAGGAAAAACTAATCTCTGACTCTGAGTTAGTGGCCTGAAATCAGTCTTCCCTCATCCACCATTGCACTGCATTGCTGCCGTTCTGCAGTACCGATACACCACATTGTGTAGGCTGGTTGTCGGTATTGTAAATGTGATGGTGTTTGTGTAGCAGTTGTCTTCAGTAATTTAACACTGTTGGTTGGGCATCAGGAAGAAATTGTTTGCATACCGGCCAATGCTACTGCCATCACAAAACCTCATTATCTCTTGCCTCATTAAAATCCAGAATTGTTTTCCTTTCTGGTACTAGCTTACTCAGATTAGCCTGGAAAAGATGCCGTTAAATGGTCGTCTTTGTTGTTTTTGTGTAGGACTTGGAATGTTTGGGATGGCTGGTGCCAGTCCAAGCAGCAGCATGGGCTCTCCACACATGACTCCATGGACACAGGGTGGAACTCCAGCCTACATGGGTGCATGGTCGCCCATCGGCGTCGGAATGACTCCCAGTGCTGCGGGATTTTCTCCACCGGATAGCGGCTACAGCCCCGGCTACAGTCCAGCCTGGTCACCACAGCCTGGTTCTCCATCGTCGCCGGCACAGAGCCCGTACATACCCAGTCCGAGCGGACTCTCTTCACCCAGTTACAGCCCTGCGTCACCGGCTTACATGCCAACGTCGCCGGCATTTACACCGCAGAGTCCTGGATACTCTCCACACAGTCCAGGATATTCACCGGGTAGCCCAGGCTACTCACCAACCTCACCGTCATACAGCCCGACATCACCTTCCTACAGTCCCACCAGCCCTTCATACAGTCCTACGAGTCCTTCGTATTCACCAACGAGCCCGTCGTATTCGCCTACCAGCCCATCCTACTCGCCCACGAGTCCGTCCTACAGCCCCACATCTCCATCTTACAGCCCAACGAGCCCGTCATACAGCCCAACTTCACCGTCGTACAGTCCAACCAGCCCCAGTTACAGTCCCACCTCCCCATCATAC
>Ga0126325_10000427_pt1 | contig 11480 bp, 9 predicted proteins | sample InaspJWI14metaG_FD_94487 | JGI IMG/M metagenome (GOLD analysis project Ga0126325, IMG submission 94487) | Marine gutless worms symbiont microbial communities from Oahu, Hawaii - Inanidrilus sp. 1 OAHU.JWI-14 metaG | ecosystem: Host-associated > Annelida > Digestive system > Unclassified | place...
ATCTATATCTTCCGGACAGAAAACAAACAAACATTTCTCTTCGGGAGAAGAAACCGAACCGTAGACATAGTTGATGTTGATGCCTTCTTCACCGAACTTGGAGGCGATTTTCGCCATCTCGCCCGGCCGGTTCTCGATCTGAAGGGCAATCACCGGCATAATATCAAAAATGTAGTCATGTTTTGACAGCAGGTCGATGGTCCGATCCGTATCGCCGGACAGCAGCCGGATCAGTGCGAACTCGGCCGAGTCTTTGCGCATCGAGTTGTAGCTGGCTGCAGATGCAATGCGAATCAGGGACTTGCCCCGGGCTCGAAAAAGCTCCTGCACGTAAGCCGAAGCGTCCTGTATGGTGAGGGCGTCGATATTGATACCCGCCTCGGAAATGAGCGATGCCAGTTTACCGAGCTCACCCGGAACATTTTTCAAAAACAGTGAAATCTCCGTTCTGACCATGGTGCACTCCTATCTTTGATGAGGATACGGTTTTATAGAAAATATTAAGATCCAAGTCAACAATCATGCCTGAAAGCTGCCGGCGCGCGGTAATGAAGCTCCGCGCCGTCCCGCCGCAGCCAATGGGCGTCAACTTAAGGTGATGCGATGACACAGCGGCGGGACAAGGCATTCAGACCAGGGCGAATAAAAAAGCCGAAAGCCCGTCGTCCCGCTGCTCAAAACATGACGTTTTGAGCTTTGAGCACTCCGCCTTCAGCTCTTTTTGTGATCGCCACCTGCGGCTCTCTTGAATTCGATACGGTCGGGTTTCGTCTTACGCCTGAGATCCCCCGTACACCTCCTTGACTTTCTCCCGGTCACAAGATCCATCCTGCGCCACGGGAATCTCCTCTACAAACTCCACATACTGGGGTTTTTTGTAACTGGCAATGCGTTGGCCGACAAATCTAATCAATGCATCGTTTTCGAGCAGCTCGCCGGATTTGAGCTGGCACACCGCTTTGATGCCCTCGCCCCATTTCGGATCAGGCACCCCGAAAACAACGGTTTTTTCAACGGCGGGGTGTTCAAGAATTACTTTTTCCACTTCAGCCGGATATACATTTTCACCGCCGGGTTTAATCAGTTCTTTTTCCGCCTTTCGCCCTTCGAACCATAAAAAACCGTCTTCATCAAATCGGCCCAGATCACCGGTGTGATGCCATCCACCGCGAAAAGTCTGTTCATTGTCCTGGGGTAAATTCCAGTAACCTTTAAACACCATGGGGCCCTTCATAACGATTTCGCCGATCTCGCCCTGGGCGACGGAGCGCTGCTTGTCATCCATTAGTCTCACTTCGGCCAGCTCGATGGTCCGGCCGGCGGATCCCGGTCTATCATTGTATCTGCCGAGCGTGGCCAGACACGAAGTCTCTGTTTGCCCGTACATGCAATAGAAGGTTCCACCGCTAAGCTTCTGGTACTTTTCGATCATCTCCGGTGAATCCAGCCCGAGAACAGCTCGCAAAGAGTGGATATCACTGCCGCTTTTTTCGGCCTCCTCCAGTACTGAGGAAAGAATCGGCGGGAAATCGAACATCACAGAAGCATTTCGGCTTTCGACCAATTCGACCACCTTTAGGGCATCGAATTTGCTCATGTTCACGTTGAGTGCGCCGCAGTGAAAGGTGCTGGTTGCCATTACGAGACCCGCAATGTGAAACAGCGGGAGAATATTCAAGTGGACGTCCTGAGGTACGGCACCGAAAAGGTAGATCAAATGCATATTCGAGAACAATATGTTCCCGTGGCTCAGCAATGCCCCCCGGGGGCGCCCCTCCACAGCCGCAGTGTGGATAATAACCAGCCCGTCATCGGCGCTCACAGGGCTGTCTTCGGCAAGAAAATCTTCACTATGGTCAGTGAGTATATTGAATGCTTCAAAATTGCCCGCATCCGCTTTGAGATTGTACAAGGTTTTCACACTCGGCAACTTTGGTTTATTCGCTTCGATGAGCCCCTGGTACTCTTCATCAACAAAAAGCGCCGTCGGTTCACAGTCATGTAAATTGAACACAACCTCCTCGGCGGACAACCGCCAGTTGATCGGCAGCACGACGGCACCAACCGCTGCCGCCGCACCGTACACAAGAAAAAATTCCAGGCTGTTCTTGCCGAGAACACCCAAGCGGTCTCCCCTTTGGATACCGGAATTTTTGAGCCCCTGGGCCAGGCGGTCGACCGAATTTTTGTACTCCTCGAAGGTCAAAGTCCGGTCGTCATCCACCTCATGCCAGGCGGTTCGCTCTTTGAAACTTACGGCATTACGATTGATAAGATCATAAAAAGTAAAATCATGTAGTCCCATGAATTAAACCTTCCTTCAGCCTAGATGAATCAACCAATTATCAGTCGGCAAGACCGAATCTGGCCTGCGCCGGAAGCCATCGACAGGCACCAAACGCAACAGGTACATACTGGTGATTCGATTTTTCTGAAACGCGGGTCCCTCTATTAAAGATACAGAGACCCGGCCCAATGAATGGAAATGACGAACGGACGGAAAATCGGGTATGTGGCCGCAATGCAGTCACATACCCTGATCAATTGTTAAATTCCATCGAACATGCATGAAACAGATGACGGTTCAGCCTGTGCCAATGAATTCTGGATTTACTGCTATCAGGGAAAAGTCGCCTCGAACGGGACAACGCGAACCGTATCGCCGGCTTTGAATACCGCCGCGCCTTCTGACACACCTACCGGATATGAAAAATCCGGGGCACCCGTCCACCATTTTTCCAACGCCGCCCAGGGTGACATTCCTTTTTCTTTCAATTTCATTGCCCCCGGCAGCAAGAGGGTCAGCAGCGTCTGGCGCGTGTCGAATACGGCCGGAACTCGTACCTGATTGGTCTTGCCGGCGGGTATCCACATGGTCTCGGGCGAACTGACGGTGTTCACTTCAAATTCTTCGAACATTACGCTGAACTTGAATCCATCCATCAAAATCGGAAAATCGGATGGATTGGTAATGTCGAAAATAAAGGCCATCATCATCGGGGCACCATAATTACCCTTTTTGCCTTTCGTAACCTCAACCTTATTGGATAAGTAGTAATATCCCACGTAATAGGGGACTTCAACATGACTCAAGGAAATTTCCGGATCCTTGAAATTCTGCTCTGACGGTGTTGCCGCGCAGCCGGCCATGAAAGCGGCTATGATGATTACACTCAAACATGCTGCAAGAACTGATTTTTTCCGCATTTTTTTCCTCCCTTACTTCAATTGAAGGGTTAGGTGATCCATCTTTTTCTTCTTTTGTAATGCTTTACGTCTCGGAAACTTTTTCTGCCCCCCAAGTCGGTCATTCCGAGATAAAAATCTTTGATATCCGGGTTTTCACGCAGCCTTTCGGCCGTATCATCCATGACGATCCGCCCGTTTTCCATCACATAGGCATGGGGTGCGACATTCAGAGCCAGCTTGGCGTTCTGCTCAACCAGGAGAATCGAAATCTTCTCCTCCTGGTTGAGTCGAGTAATGATTTTGAAAATCTCGTTGATCAGCAGGGGCGCCAAGCCCATGGACGGCTCATCCAGGAGAATCAACTTAGGGCTGGTCATCAGAGCCCGGCCGACGACCGTCATCTGTTGTTCGCCGCCGCTGATAAAACCGGCCACCTCATTGCGCTTTTCCCTTAGCCGCGGGAAATAATGATACACCATCTCCAGGCCGTCTTTTACGGATCGTCCGTACTTGCGCATGTGAGCACCCACTTTCAGATTTTGTTCCACGGTAAGGTGCTCAAACACCCTGCGCCCCTCTATGACCTGTACTATTCCCTTTTTGGCAATCTTCTCCGGTCCCATCTTATCGATGCGTTCACCCACAAATTCGATCGAACCGTCGGTAACTTGACCGTCTTCATGTTTCAACAGACCGGAGACGGCCTTCAAGGTGGTGCTCTTCCCGGCGCCGTTGGCCCCGAGCAGCGCGACGATGCCGCTTTCCGGAACCTCGATGGAGACACCTTTGATAACCAGGATAACCTCGTGATACTTTACCTCGATGTTGTTTATTTTCAGAATTGATTCTACTTCAGACAATTCCTTTAAACCTCCCTGGACATGCGATTACCATCCGAGCCATTCTTTTTCCCATTTGTCCGACCAGCGGCCTTTCAGGTCAACTACATCCAGCAGTACTATCTGGCCACCTTTGATTTCATAGATCGGAATCTGGCCCGAAATGCGATGATCCTTATCCGTGTACGTCAACGGCGCACCGCCCAGGCCAAGTTTAAATCCGTTCATTGTTTCGAAACCATTTTTAAGAATATTCTCGCCGCTGAGGCCTCCGGCTTTATCCGCACGTTTCAACGCTTCCCAGAGGGCCAAGGCATTCGACCAGGCCTGAATGGTGCGCACGAGCCTTTTTTCCTTGGGCACACCGGGATTATACTTCTGACCATATTCAACGACTTTACCCATCAGCGGCTGATCCTCACCATAAAAGGCACAGACCGTAGCCCCGATAACACCTTCGGATGCCTTGCCCGCCAACCGGGGCAGGTTTTCATCGAAACCCCAGTTGTTCACAATATGTTCGGCTCCCAGACCGAGTGAGTATGCATCACGGACAGTTGCCGCCACGGACATGGTGGTATTGCCGTGCCAAACCAGGTCGGGTTTAAACTCCCTCATGGCCAAAACCTGGCTTTTTGTGTCGATGGCAAACAGAGAAACATCTTGGTCCGGGCCGACGTCAAAACCCAACAATTTTGCCTGATCCTTTACGGCCTTGATTGGAGCACTCGAGTAAGGTGAAGCAAACATGAAGGAGCAGACAAAGCGCGGTTTTCTTTTTCCGTAATCCTTGTGTTTGGGCCATTTCTTGTCATACCAGGCCGTAATGGCCGCACGTGCATTGGATGAATAGTCGGTCGCGGCAAACAAATTGTAAGGCGTTTTTTTAGGGTCGGTCAGATGGGCGGAATAGGATGCCGATACATAAGGCATCTTTTCCTTGGTCACCGTGGGCGACAGGGCTTCTGTATCACCGGTACCCCAGCCGAGAACCGCCACGGCCTTCAGCCGTTTGAACAGTTTATATTTGGTGAGCGCCTCGGGCACCCGGTACCCATAGTCAAACTGATACAATTTGACCTTTTTGCCATTGATGCCACCGTTATCGTTAATATAGTGAATCGCTTCGCCAATGCCCAGGGCGTAGTCTTTGCCGACATCGGAAGTTGCCCCGGTCATGTCATTCAGCGAGCCGATTCTGACCGTTTCAGCCCATGCTCCCGAAACAAAGCCGACAATAAGGGCCAGCGAAAAAACAAGAACGACACCATTCAACATCATACTTTTATTGCGCATAACGTTTCCCCCCTCTTTCAGAGAGTTAATTCATATCATCGGGTTTCTGCCAAATGAAAAGAATATCACCTCCTTTGTTTTAGTAAGAAAACGGCCAAAGGTTAAAATAGTTTTTGATTTGCCACCAGCGGTAGGCCAGGCCGTTCGGTTCAAATATCATGAAGGCGCAAATGGCCAGACCGAAAGCGGCTTCCTTGACGAACAGAAAATCCATAAACAGCGGCTCGGCCCAGGCAAACCCCATGTCCATCATTTGCATGATGACAAGCTGCAGCACCTCCATTACCACCACCATGAAAATGGAGCCGAAAATAGTCCCGTGAATGGATCCCACACCGCCGATCAGGATTACGCCGACCAGCCACAGGGACCAGAACCAGGGAAAGTGCTCGGGGCTGATGGCTGCCAGGTTGCTGATCCAGAAAGCCCCTGCGATGCCGCCGATGAAACCGGCAACGAAAAAGGCCAGCAATTTGTATTTAACGACATTGATTCCCATCACCTCGGCGGATATGTCGTTATCACGGATCGCCACCCAGGCACGGCCGACCCGGGATCGAAGTAAATTCAACACGAGAATGATACAGGCGATGACCAGGACGATCATCAGGTAATACACCTTCAAATCATTGTCGATCACCCAGGGACCGAATTTGATGGTACCCGGTGGCAGTGAAAATGCCTGTCCCCGTCCCCCGATCTGGCTGATATACTGAGTAATCAGGAAATCAACGATAATAAATTGGGCGGCCATGGTGGTCAGAATCAGATAGAATCCCTTCACCCGAGCAGACGGCAGTCCGAACAGCACGCTCATGAGCCCCGCGGCCACCGCGGCGATCAAAATACTGATCGGATAAGCCAAACCGGTGTCGATCAGAAATTGGGGCCACGGGAATTCCAGAATCAGCAGGGTGCTGGTGTAAGCCCCAACGGCCAGAAAAGCGGCATGCCCCAGGGTAACCTGACCGCAGAAGCCGATCAGCAACTGTACGCCCAGAGCTCCCAGGAGCGTATAGCCGATCGTGTTGCAGACACTGAGCCAGTATGAATCCGCAACGATGGGTATGATAACGAACATGGTAAGAAAGAGCAGGACCATTTTACCCTTGATGAATTTCGTCTGCCACCAGGCGTGATCCTGGGCATAATTTTGATGATAAACACTGCAGGGTAACCAGGTTGAGGACATTTATTCTCTCCGTGTCAATCCTTGATTAACTTATTCGTAATATAACTGTCATAGGTTTTCTGTATTGCAGTGAAGGGGAGAACCGGGGAATCGGGGAACCGGAGAATCACCGTTTCGCCGTTTCATCGTTTCACCCCATCATTTTACACCCGTTCAATTCGCTCCCATCCCCACAAACCGTAAGGTTTGAAAAGAAGAAATATTGCCATAAAAACAAACGGGGCTATCTCTTTGACGCCGCCGGGAAAAAACCTGTCCAGATACGCACCGCAAAAATTTTGCAGGATACCGATGATGATTCCTCCCACGATGGCGCCGGGTACCGAATTGAGTCCGCCGAGAACGACGGCCGGCAGAACCAGCAAACCCAGGTATCCGACCGAGATGTTCAAGCCGTTGATATTGCCCAGCAGCGTGCCGCCGACGCCGGCCGCCATGAAAGCAATGACCCAGGCGGCTGCATAAACGTAGCGGGCACTGACTCCCAGCGACAGCGCGGCCATTTCATCGTCGGCCGTGGCCTGCATAGCCAAACCCCAGCGGGTGTATTTAAAAAAGGACACAAAAATGATCAAAAGAATGATAGCCGCCACGAAGCTCCACAGGTACACCTGGCCGATAATGAGATGGCCGATGCGAATCGGTTCCAGCGGGAAGACCGCCGGCGTAAAGACCTGTGTATCGGTACCCCATATAAGTTCCACACAGCCTTTGAAGAAAAACGACAACCCGACGGTAACCATGATGACCGTCAGAACGGGCTCGCCGATGAGTTTGTCCAGAAAAATCCGTTCGGTCAGAATGCCGAGAACAAATCCGATGATAAGTGAAAAGACCAGTGAAAGGAGAAAAGGCATACCCGTGGAATAAAAACTTAGGGATACATATGCTCCGATCAGGGTCAATTCGCCCATGGCCAGGTTCAACACCCCGGAACACTTGTAGATCAAAACCCATCCCAGGGCCACCAGGGCATAAATACCGCCCACCATGATCCCGGTCGTCAGGGCCATCAGAAACAGCTCCATAATATGATCTCCCGAATATCGATGATTCTTTTTATTTATTGGTTGAACCGGTTGTGCCGGAAGATATGTTTACCGAAAAACCGTCCAATTGACTCAACGATCCTACAGACTTACCAAACACGAATGACTTAACTTACCAGTCAAACTCGGCGGGCTCAACCGGCTCAACCGGCTCAACGGGCCCAACAGGCCAAACGGGCTCAATCCCGCCGGAGCGGGACTAAACCGGCTCAACCTTCTTTACCTGCAGGTCGGTTTTGATATGGGACTCCCGCCCATCTTCATATTTAATGGTTGTGTCGATATGAACGCTGTCGACATCCGAATACAGCGCATTGACGATATCTTCGTAGCGTTTCTCGACGAATTTGCGCCGCAGTTTGCGGGTGCGAGTCAATTCGTCGTCATCCGGGTCCAGCTCTTTGTAAAGATTGGTAAACCTGGCAATCCGGGCTGTCTCGGGCAGATCCTTGTTGGCCTGCTGGATCTGCTTTTCAATCAGATTGTAAATCTCGGGACGCTGGGACAGCTCGGGATAGCTGGTGTAATTAATCTTCTTTTCATCCGCCCACTTGCCGACGACCGAGTAATCGATACACATAACCGCCGATACATAGTCACGCTTGTCCCCCAGCACCCACGAGTCCTTGATATACGGGCTGAATTTAAGGCGGGTTTCCAGGTATTGGGGCGAAAACGGTTTGCCGTCCCGCAGGGTAAACACATCCTTGGTGCGGTCGAAAACCACCAGGTGGCCGTCATCGTCAATGAAACCTTTGTCATCCGAGTGCAGCCATCCGTCGCGCAATGTATTTTCGGTTGCCTCAGGGTTCTTGTAATACCCCAGAAAGACCGACGGGCTTTTGGTGATGATTTCCCCGTCATCGGTGATCTTTATCTCGGTGCCTGGGATCGGTGAGCCGACCGTGTCGAATTTGATGTCCCCGTCACGGTGGACAACGGAAATCCCGGCAACCTCTGTCTGGCCGTAAATCTGCTTGAGGTTGACCCCCATGGCATGAAAAAAACGGAAATGATCCGGTCCCATGGCCGCCCCGCCCGTGTACGCATTGCGCACCCGCGAGAGCCCGAGATGATCTTTAAGTTTTTTGTGAACACTGAAATAAGACAACCGATCCAATATTTTCCAGTACCAGGGTACCGGTTTTTTTTCGAATTTCAGGTTGGCCACGGTATATCCAACCTTATTGGCCAGCTCGTAAAACTTACGCTTGATCCAGCTGGCATCCAGGTATTTTACCTGTACCGAACGTGTCATCTGCTCATACATGCGCGGCGGAGCGAACATCACATGCGGGCCGATCTCCCGTATGTTCTCCTGTCCGGTCTCGGGCTCCTCCGGAAAATTGATCGTATAGCCGATCTGCAGACCGCAGGAGATCGACATCATCTGCTCGCCGATCCAGGCAAAGGGCAGATAAGACACGTAGTCATCCGAATCCAGGCACGGATCGACCGCCATCAGGTGCTGCCCCATCATCAGCATGTTGTTGTGGGAAAGCAGCGCCCCTTTGGGCAGTGATGTGGTTCCCGAGGTGTAAAACAAAAGGGCGATTTCATCGCCGTGTCCCTTAAATACCAGTTCCTTGAAAAGTTCCGGTTTCTGCTGGTCGAGTTCGCGGCCGAACTGCTGAACTTCCTTGAGGCTGATCAAAAAGTCCTCGTCATAGTTGCGCATCCCTTTGGGATCGTCCCATATGATCTTTTGCAGTTTCGGGCATTCCGAATAGATGGAAATCGCCTTGTCGACTTCTTCCTGACCCTCGCCGAAAAGAAATTTGGTATCCGAATGATCAACGATGTATTTGACCTCATCGATTAGGCTGTCCTGAAACAGCCACACGCCAACCCCCCTGGCGCACAGAGCCGCCATTTCGGCCCACAATCCCTCGGGACGGTTATCCCCGATCATGGCCACTTTGTCACCATCTTCCAGACCCAGGCTCACCAGGCCGAGGGCCAGATATTTGACCTCGTCAAAATATCTCCGCCAAGAGATCGGGCGCCAGATGCCGAACTCTTTTTCTCGCATGGCCACCCGGTTCTTGCCGTAATTCAGAGCCTGTTCGTAAAATAATTTGGGGATGGTGAGTTCTTTGGTAATTTCCATTCTTAAGACTCTCTTTTTATCCTCGGGTTGCATAAAGATCTTCTTCGCCCAGATAGGCCTTGACCACCTCCGGGTTGTTCTGCACTTGTTCAGGCGTGCCGTCCATAATCATATTCCCGAAATTCAGCACGAACACACGATCGGAAAGATCCATGACAACACCCATGTCGTGTTCAACCAGCAGGCAGGTCACCTGCCAACGTTTTTCTTCGTTTACATCCAGGATGAACCGGGCCATGTCCTCAACCTCTTCCAGGTTCAAACCGGCCAGCGGTTCGTCAAGGATCAGCAACTCCGGTTCCAAGGCCAGCGCCCGCCCCAGCTCGACCCGCTTCTGCAAACCGTAAGGCAGCATCCCAACCGGTTTGTTGCGAATATGCTGGATTTCCAGGAGATCGATTATTTCCGCTTCGATAAATGTCCGGTGCTCGATTTCTTCCTTTTTGGCCTTGCCGGCATACACCGAGCCGCTGAGGATGCCCGATTTATAATGGATGTGGCGGCCGAGGCGAATGTTGTCCAGAACCGTCAGTCCACCGAAGACCTCGACTTTTTGAAAAGTCCGTGCCATTCCCAGTTGGGCGCGTTCATAGGGCCTGAGGCTGTTGATCCGATCTCCATTATAATAAATGTTCCCTTGCTGCGGGTGGTATAAACCGTTGATGCAGTTCATCATGACGGTTTTACCGGCGCCGTTGGGCCCGATGACGGAATGGATTTCTCCTTTCCGAATTTTCAGGCTCACGCCGACCAGCGCATTCACCTTGCCAAAGACCATGTGAATGTCTTCCAGCTCCAGCAGCACGTCACCTTCTTTGAGTTTACTTACTGCGACCAATAGTGCGGCCCCCCTTCAATAACGATCTTTCAGAAGCTAAACCAGTTGATACTGAATCCAATTCATTACATAAAAACCGGTTAAAGGTGAATTAGTGGCTATAATGTATCTTCGATTAAGTCAAGGAAATTAAATTCACATTAATCGGCGCTTCGACATATAATGAGATAAGTGTTTCAAAGCTTCACGGACCTAGCGCGCTGCTCGAAGCGGTATTTAAGGGCCATTAAAAGATGCATGGCCAAAAATCAAAAACGTTTCAATAACTTCAAACAAACTTCAGATTCAGTTTCTCTTAATTACCGCATCACGCCACAATGTCAGGTTGATAAAACAGTGGGGAAATAGTGGGAAAAAACCACTATCTGTCGAAGGATAACAGGTGGACTCTCAGATTCACCTTTTTATTTTTAATCCCGAACTTGCGCCGTATGTTGTACCGGTGAAAAAGGATCGTATTTTTGGTAAGGCACATCAGCTCGGCAATCTCCTTATTGGTGCGGCCTTCTTTGACCAGATTGAGCACTTTGATGTCGGTGGGGGTCAATTTGTAGTTTCGGAAGGACAGATTGCCGATAAGAGGGGATATGATGTTGTCCAAGTTGGACTGGAGGATGCTGACAAGGACTTGCTGATCCGTATTTAACCGGCTTTTTTCAGAGCGCTGATACCCCTCAGGGTTATGATAGTGCCGGTCGGCTGGCCGGTTAGCCGGTTGAGCCCGTTGAGCCGGTTGACCCAGTTGAGCCCGTTTAACCTATTTACCGGCTACAATATTATTACATCCCGTATCACATTCAGGTTTAAGCTTTATGCGCTATGCGCCTTGCTATTACCTTGAGTTTTCAGCATTCAGCTTTGAGCGTTGAATCCTGGATTCTGCATCCGTTATCCTGAATCCTGGATCATGAATCATGAATCTTGCATCCTGCATCATGCATCCTGTATCCTGAATCATGCATACTGC
>Ga0126325_10000430_pt1 | contig 11463 bp, 9 predicted proteins | sample InaspJWI14metaG_FD_94487 | JGI IMG/M metagenome (GOLD analysis project Ga0126325, IMG submission 94487) | Marine gutless worms symbiont microbial communities from Oahu, Hawaii - Inanidrilus sp. 1 OAHU.JWI-14 metaG | ecosystem: Host-associated > Annelida > Digestive system > Unclassified | place...
GAAAGGTGATAAAGGAAGCACGTTGATCCGGATGGGTGTGAGTGGGTGAATGTTTCTTCTGGTACCGGCCTACCCGGGTTGTCCCGGATCAAAGGCCATTAAACGGTCGTTGTTGTTGTTGTTTGTTGTTGCCACCTATAGAGAACCATAATGGTAAAGTTGTTTGATTTGTTTATATATTATATTATCTGACTGTTGTAGCCTGGAAGAGTTGTGACATTGGTTGAGTCTGAAAATCCAGAGGTTAGTACAGGATGTGGCAAAAATATATCCCTAAGGTTTTCTGCCTATATATTTAATATGCATACCACAATGTGGTTAAATATAAGTATTTTAGTGTCTTGTAGTGTTTTCAAGGTCCATGATAAAAGTAGGAGGTACATCTGCCTGGAACTCTTTTTCTAAGTGGAATTTTACCACATGATTTACGTACATTACTTATGTAGCATGGTATAGGCTATTGTCCTGTGTTTGCCTGTCGTTTTTTGCAACATGTTGTATTGTAATGGCTGCATCAGCATAAGGTGACATAGTCAATCAATTTTCTTGTGCTGAAGATCTTGGCAAAAATTTGATTTAGTCATTTAGTAATCCCAGCTGCAGTTTTTGGAAACAATTATGGTAGGAAGAATGTTATTTGATCATCACTGTTGCACAAGGTGATGACTGTGTCACAGTTATCATTTTAGTTTAAATTGATTTAACGAGATTCTAACTCACATGCAGCATTTGATTTTGTCATTTCATGTCTGTGCCACAAATGAGCCCGTTGTTTGAATATGTCTTGAGCTGTTGCTAGGTGAACTAGTGAGAATCTATAAATGTCATCCTTTGCTACTAATCAGGTGCTAACATTTTTGTCCAGTTTGTCAGTTGCTAGTTATCATCTAGACTATTAGCTTTAGTAGCAGTTTTGGCTGTGATGTAGGAAGAAGTCTGGGGCGTTGCCTATCAAATTCCAGTCTCACAGGAAGCAAACGTTCGGCAGCATCTTAATTTTCGCGAAGTCGGGGGCTACCAGACAGTTCACATCATGTTTCATCCGGCTGATACTAGTGTGTGTCCATTTGAACTTGATATCTACATTGGCACACCTACGAACCCGTTCTTTGTGGGCCCCGCTCCAGTGTCTGATATTGCCCACCAGATCTGCAGCTGTGTCGGCCCCAGCGGTCGAAACGATGAATATCTCTTCCGACTTGCTGACGCCATGCGAATGATCGCTCCACACATTTGTGACCATCATTTGTTTGATCTAGAATATGAAGTACGAAAGCTTCAGTCTGGAAGCAACTCCAACAGCATCCATATTCTGTAATAATCTCAGTCAGATTTTCTTGCAAACTCGTATAGAAAAAGTTTCATGTACAGGGTGGGCCAAAAAATGGGGCCACTGACTCATGACCATAATTCTGTCAGTTCTTAAGCAATTTAAGAAATTTTTTCACTGGAAGATTCCTTGGTAAATTTGCAGTTAGATGGATGTCAAAAATCTCACTGCACCTTGCATATGTTGCTACATTACCTTGTGAAACATTAATGTCAGCGAAACAAGCCATTAATGACAAATTACAAGGTAGTGTAGCTACATATTTAAGGTGTGGTTGGATTGTTAATAACCAAATTAAGAAAGGTTTATTGCTGAGTCCGTTTTTGGGCCCACTCTGTAGTTCGAATAGTAAATTATGTAAATGATGAAGATTCTTTGTTTAGTCGCAGACTCTCAGTTTGACTGCTGTAGGTAAAATGCGCTGTACTGTAACATGTTGAACTGCTAGGAATGTACTAGTTACATTGATTGTGGTATCTACATATATGTGTTTTACAAGTATTTTGCACTAAGTTTAACAGTTTAAATTAGTGAAGATCTTATTCACCTTTCTGTATGCTGTGTCACTGAGTCAAGGGCAACGCACATTCGGCCCGAAAGATCCTAAGCGCCTCTGAAGTTACGACCTTATGGCACTATACAAATGACCTAGATTGTGTCGAGTGGGGCGTTAAACTCTACTCCAACCCAACTATACAAATGTGTTTATCATTGTTATTATTATTATTGAAACTGCGAATAAGTAACAGCTACAGGTATTTTCTGTGTTGTCAATTGCTTTGTGCTAGAGCAGTTAATACAACCTGGACTGAGGGATTTTCTAGTTTATTTTAATGTTTTGTTTTTGTGCCCTTACCACCAGTTGTATAGGAAGCATTATGTTTTCGACCTGTACGTCCAGCTGTGCATGTACATGCCTGGGTGGCGGCATTTTCTGGCCGTTTTTGCCATGGAGTTGTAGTTTTGTTATTATTACTTGCTACAGTTTCATGCAGTAGACTGAGCTGGCTGATTACTGCCCATTATAGCTGAGATTTGCTACAGTGGCCCGTAGCACCACCAAGCTGACTGACCATAAAAGTTTATGCTTTTCTTTGCCATATGCACATCACTGGACAAGGATAATGTTTAAGAGTTTCTTCTCTCTCTGAAGCAGTAAGATGTACGTTTGAGCAGACTGCAACTTCTGTGTATAGTCTTGTCGTTATTTCAGTAATTATTGCTGAGTTTTTGTTTGCATCAGCTGTTGTGCAGTGTATTATATTTTTAGTTTTTATGGAAGTGAAACTCTGAACTCTGTTGGTATGCTGCAGTTATATATTATGCTGATCACATTGCATTTACATAGACATGTACATATGCATGGTCATTGATGTGATCGAAAGTTAAAGCCCTAGACCCATAGTCGAAAACAGAATTTGAATAAGCCTGACTTTGAAATGTGGTGGTAGAAATCAGCGTGTCTGTACGTCTGTCTGTCCGCGAGCATATCTCAAAACCACATTTTCATGTTTCATTTGAATTTTCAGTGGATGTTACCTGTCGCCAATGTAGCTCGGTCGTCCACTGGTGGCATTTAATTTGCAACTTGCAGTACATTAGTGGCACTGGTATCTACAGCAGGGTCTAGGTAACGGTATGATGTCCGTCCACCTGTCTGTCCCAGCATACTGGGACATACTGTGGGAGCGTGGCTGGCGGGCAGGATATATTGATACGATTGATGCATGGCCGGCGCTCAGCAGCAGCGACGGGCAGTGCCACGTTGGAAGCTGAACACAAATCTGTGTATTTCTAAAAAAGGTAAAGGTAGCTTTGCAGTCAGCCTGCAGGTGAGGCGAATCATAAATCCGGCGGTAGGCTGTCATTACTTTCCGATAGGCCTGCAGTTACCCTCGCAACCCTTCACAGGGCTGCTACCAATTTCGCTGCTTGGTGAACAGAGGCACGATGGGGGCGCTGAAAATGCAGGAGTGGAAATAATAAGACCACCAAATGTCACTACTGCTAATTGCAGGACCGGAAATGGAAAGCCATGACTATCAGGCTCGCAATGTTATTTTCGCGTGTTGCATATGACAAGTTGCGCATTGTGATTTATGTGAGCGACCAGATCATCAGCTGTTCTGTGCTGGTCCCAAAATTTATTTTTGTAATTTTCAACACCGTCTTCTAAAACAACCAAAACCATTTTGTTTTCCGCTAACTTTTGTGTCGCTTTTCCTATTTTCCTATCTGGCTCTGTTTCGTCAAAAGAGCAAGTGGTAGACATATTGGCGCTACGCTGCTTACGGACAGTTACTGAGACGGCATGTGTTAGCGTTTCTTAAATACTTATCCACCTAATCTGATACGTTACGTTTAGTCACGAAAAATGTAAAATTTTGTTACTTATTTTCTACCGTTAAAGGAATGACGTAGTTGATCTTTGCTTTGGTGTAAATAAGTGTAGCGATTTTGTAATGTATCTTCATTTTTGCATTCTGTGCGGCCACGTGGCGTTATCGTCGGTGCAAGTTTACAAGTAGATAAATATACGGCGCCAGTCATATCGGCTGTTATGTCGTGGAATGAGTTGTACCCAAAGGACACTGATCTACGGGTCACGCCCGACGCTGGATCCACCGGAAATAGACGAAACACCGAGAAAACTGGATACTATCATTTATATGACAGAAGCCAAGAGGCAGTCGAGCAGCCTTCCAGAAGATCCGATGCCTTTCGGGTATCGTATTTTTCATCTTATTGCTGGTCACTGGCCTTTATTCTAACACAATTGATAACTACCATCAACACCATTAGTAGAGATGTTAAGGCTGAGAGTCCAGACCGGCGTTGAGACCAAAATTCGGCTTCGGTCTCGTAACCATGGTAACTGGACATTTCGCTGACAAACCCATCTCGCATATAGTTAAGTCGCAGTTAGTTACACCTATAATTTGCCCAGTAGCGACACTGACTGTCATGCTTATGTAACTCCATTAAAGGTAATGTGGATAATTGTCGTTGTCATGCAGTATATCTTCGCCGTGTGTGCAGAATTATTCCTAAGTATACATAGGGTGACAGTGACGTAATTTCGTTCTATATCTATGCCAGCTGGTTTTCCCCATTTTGTGGGTAAAACTCTTAGAAATATTTGTTACTCTGCTGTCATTTAAATACACTTTGTCGGTAAGTTAATGATTATGTGGACATTTTCTTAAACTAATTAGTTACATTTTATTTGAATAACATGGTAAATCTTCACCCATTAATTGCACACATTATGCCAAGTTATTCCCACAAAATGGCATACGTATCATGACTGGAGATTCTGTGACGTCATTTCACCCCATATATACATAAGGTGACAGTGACATAAATTCCCTAGAGTTTCTTTCTTAATCTTGAAAAGTCTTTTCTTCTGGATCAAGTGCGACTTCAAAGTTGAAGACAGCGCACTGTGCATGAGTATGCCACTCAGCTGGATGAGATGACAGATGCCATTTTCATTTAGTTAAGTAACTAAATTTTTTGATAATGGTGGTACTGTTAATATGTGGAAAAATTGTCGTTATTATGCTTAAATAGGATGTTTGTAGCATATTTTAAATACAATTTTTGCAGGTGATTGATCATGATCAGGTGAGAGTTGGTGACAGCAGCTTGAGTATAACTGTGAACAATGATCAGTATCGTAGCACTCTGGGAAGAGAATATACCGCTGGTGTATCCCAACATTTCCGACAAACTGAGCCTGCATCGCAGTATGTTGGCTCTTACAAGGATCCTTTGCCAGCTCCAGTTACGGAGATTGTGCACCAGACTGGCCGTCTTTTATCACAGGTCGATGAATGGCATCCAATCTCTTTGCAGCCAAGCCGTGATACAGCACCTGCTTCCAGTCAGTCTGCTGTCAGCCAGCCATTGCTAGTCAATATCTCTAACTCAAAATATACCACCCTAAATGCATCTAGCTCCTTGGCTCAGAGTTTGTTGAAAAACTTAGACAAGCTGGGAAAAGCCTTCTCCAGCAGTACTGTTACTTACAATCCTGTTGACAGTGTAACAGCTACTTCTGGATCAACCTTTTCTGGATCGATTCCTCCATCTACAGCTATGCCATACTTTCCTGGTAACACTGGTTACGGTAACAGAGCCTATGATTCATCAGGTCGTGCAGTTTCCTCGAAGCAGGCAGGTTTGTCAGCTGGGGAAATTTCTTCATTGAAATATGTTCCAACATGTAGCAGTGGTGACAAGCCACATTCCACAGCTGTCACATCCACCCATGATCCAGTGATTGCTAATGTTCTGAAATCTATTGGCTTTAATTTTGATGTGTCTGAGTTTGGTTGCACTGCACCTCCAAAAGAACGTGAGCCGTCTTATCCTAGCAGCGTGCCGTACAGCAATATTGTGGACATTCCACCTCAGCCCAAGCCAGTGCCACCACCCCGGTCAGTCCCCACTCCGCAGCCAGTGCCAGTACCACAACCAGTCCCTCCAGTACAAGGAGCTGATCTGCTGCAGTCACGCCAGAACCTCAACACCTCGTCAAAGGCCAGCACTTTAACTGAATATGACACATTCTTAGAAAAGAAAAAAACCTTTACCGAAATCGACAAAGTGCTCCAGAAGGTTCGCGAATATAACCAAGCAGTTAGCGAATTTAATAAACGTAAGCTACGTTCAAAGTCTCCAGAAAAAGACCACGTTCGAAGTAGAAGTAGACATAGGTCATCGTCATCAGAGGGTGGGGAAGATAACAGAAGAGCAGACAAGAGACCACAGAGATCAGCAGACCGTCAGGAGCAGAAGGGGCAGAGACATGTGGGTAACACAGATGCGGGTGAAAGACATAGTCGCACACGAGCAACATCGTCACCACAGAGACATGACTCCAAGAAAATGTCACCGTCGTCGTGGCAAAGTAATGCTAAAAAGGCATCACCGTCACCACGGCGACATGACAGCAGGAAAAAATCGTTGTCCCCACGTCGGCTTGACGCCAGGAAAGCTTCACCATCGCCACGGCAACACAACTCCAGGAAAAAGTCGTCACCACGACGACGTGACAGCAGGCGTTCATCACCATCACCACGGCGACACGACGCCAGGAAGTCATCGCCGTTGCCGAGGCCACATCACACCATGCAAGCATTACCGCCATCTCCACGTAGATATTATGTTCCGAATTCACCATTACCATGGCAATATGACACCAGACTGGCACCACCATTACTGTTGCAACATTGCCGCAGTAGATCACCACCAAAGGTGCTACACGACCCTAGGGCCAGAATGGTTCCAGAAAGAATGTCATATTCACAAGGACTATTCTCCTCGTCACCACCTCACCATGTGGACGAAAGTGTTCTTTTTCCAAAATTTACACAGCCTCTACAATATCCAGAACCCATGTATGTAGAAGACAGACAGGTGGATGCTCAGTGGGAGAGAAGTATAGATGATTTCTTACACAAGGTTCATGGACCTCGTCAGTCTTCTGCTGCACCCAGTGCTCTCCAGAGTCATAAACGCCGACATGCAAATGATGTAAGCAGTTCACTGAGCAGTTTATCTGACAATAGTTTCAGCTCTATATCCAGTGGATCACTTGATGATGATGACACTGACAAATCAACACGAACTCGCAAGAGGACTCGAGCTGCCAGGCAGCAACGAACACGTAAAGATGAGAAACGTGGTGACACTGCTCAGTGCAAATCTCAAGACAGTCTCAAGAGATCAGTAGCAGCAGAGAGTGGTCAACTGCGTGCATCTGCAGATCATTCTGCTTCAAATGTTAAGTCTTCCACTGATACAAAGGTCTGTAGAGTTGAGTTCTTTACTTTGTTCAAGTTCTGACTGTAGTTTTAGAATTTTGCAGCCACAGACGCATTGGCGGCGGGAAGAGGAGGAAGGGGCATGCGCCCTGGGCAGCACTGTGCAGGGGGTGGCATTCACAGGGGAGAAATATGGAATTCTGAAATTTGGCCACGTCTGGCGAATTGGCGTTTGCATTGGAGAACGGATTCGACAGGAATTTGCGTTACGTAATTACACCCCCAACTTAGTGCACTGTTTGTGACAGTCCATACCAATGCCATCATTGTAACCATAAGAATATCAATTGCTGATGTGATTTGTGGGGGTGGCAACACAGACGTTTGCCCTGGGTGGCAAACAACCATGCACCGCCACTGCACATACGGTAAACACAGTTGTTGTGTTTGTGTTCTGAATGCATGTTTTGTAAGTAGCATTTGTGATAAGTGGTTTATGTCGTTGTCAAGTTTATTTTACTACCTTACTGTTGCTGCTGCTACTTATGCTGCTGCTGCTACTTATGCTGCTGCTGCTTTTAGTCTTCGAATAACTGACCTTTTTCTGGGTCTAGTTGATAATTGCAGCAGGTTTACTTTGGCCAGACGCTGTTCTTAGTATTGTACCCAGTGAATGATATCAATCAAAAAGTGTTTAAGGGAACATGAATCAAGGCATGCAGCTGCTCGTGGGATCACCCATAATATTGCTGAATGCATTTGCTGTCAGTTTGTTTCGTCTTCTGATTCGAGCATGTGGTGAAAGCAATGTTAAGCCATAAATGAACTTACCAACCACTGGTTACCTGTGAAATCAGATGTAGCTCTCTGCTTATAATGGCATCCACTGTGCTTTCAGTTAAATTACTGCAACTTCAAGCTTGTTATTTATGCATTTTCAGGTGATGCTTTGCTGTTTGTTGTGATTGTTAGGCAACTACAACATCTGAGTCAACAGTTTATAGTGTGAAACCGAAACCGATTCCACTTATGTCGGTCCGCATAGAAAAGAACAGTGGAGGGAAGAAGACGCAGCCAGTTAATCTTAAACGTAGTGCTGCTGTACATGGCAAACGTGAAGCGCAAACAAAAGTGAGTCAGCTCTTGAATGTCAAAGTTCAGTCTCAGCAGCCAAGCAGTACGACTGATTCATCAATGACGACGAACTCAGCTGGCATAAAACAGGACTCCGAGTTGCCTAAAGATGACGCAGACAAGCCTCGGAGGAAGGAGAAGAGGACACTGATGCAGGCTGATGACTTGGGTGTTAATGATAGTAAGAAGCCGCGTACGTCTGAGAAACCACATACTTCTGGTCAGATTAAGAGTAAGGAAGATAGTGTTAGTGTGCATGAGGATCTGCTCAGTGTGGCTACTGATCCTGTAATCAGTGATAAGTTGATGGATGAAGAGAAGCTGTGTGATGTGGACTCAACTCCCGGGGTGACAGCTGATGCAGTCGATGCTGCTGCAGACCAGAAAGATGACACCGGAGTTGAAAATTTTGATGTCATAAGTTTAAGTGATGTATCAGATGCCATTATCGTAAGTGACGAATACAATGAATATGAAATAGAGGTGCCAGAACAAGCAGATGAGGATTTTCATGATGCTGATTCTAAGGCAGCTGTAACTCCGACTAGTCCAGATGATACTGTTAGTGGCAATGTTATTGAGAGGGAATGTGAAGCAGCTGTGAGGTCTGCCAGTTCGTCTCTGGCCTTTTTGTGCTGTGAGACTGATTTTGGTGAAAGAGCTGCTGAGCCTCTTCATGTCACTGAAGCAGATGCTGACGTGCTTGATGGAAAAGATACTACACCTTTGGATGATAGATGTCCAGAGTTGTTGAAGGTCGATGAAATTTCAGTGCAGAGTGGAGATAAGAGTCGTGTTGACTCTGAAACCTGTGCAGCATCTGAACTTGTTGGGCATGAAAATGTGGAGAAAACAGCAGAATGTTCAGATGAGCCTGCTGGCTTTCCCTCGGCAAATGATGTAGCCGCATCATCTTCTGAGTTTTTTATAGACCTCACAGCGTCAGATGAGTCGGAGAAAGTGCCTAAAGATGGGAAAAATGACAAAGGAAGCGAGGCACGTAATAAAGCCGATATAACTGAGAAAATGAGTACTGTTTCAGAGGAGGAGCAGAAATGTGAAAGCGTTACAGAAGATGGTACAGAGCAGCTAGCAAGCACTGCTGTCTGTTCGGCAGCCGAGTCTAGTAATGTGAAGGAGAAAGATGAGCCAGAGACCGTGACACAGCATGATAGTGAACAGAAAGACAGTGGTGGTGAATTGATAGCTGATAAGAGTGAAGGGATTGAGTTGGCAGCTTGGCATAAACCAGCAGCAAGCAGTGAGGTCAGTGCAGAGAAGCTGACTGGTAGTCTGACAGCAGAAGAGACTGCATGTACTGATGATCAGCTGCAGGCCGAAACGGTGACAGACACCGAAGACAAAATACAGGAGCTGAACCAGTCTCCAGACTCACCTGATGACTTAACACAGGCACCCGCGTCACAGGGTGAGCTGAAAGCGGACATTGCACACACAGAAATTCAGAAGGGGGAGTCATACGACACTGCTTCTTCTGTAGAAGCCATCATGCCAGGCTCACCAGAACAGCCACTTAGCAACGTAGATGTTTCTGAACACAGCAGAAAAACAAGACCGGACTGTGATGTTGACACACAGAGAGCAGCCCAGTCTGGCTACACGAAGCAATCTTTACAAGCACAAGCACAAATGAAACCGACACTGAAAAAGGGCAGCACGGTAAAACAGTCACAGCAGTTAGAAAAAGATGCGGCAGTACGTGATACACGAGAGAGGAGTCCGGGAAGTAGCAGAACGAGAAGAAGAAGGACAAGATCTCCTGCAACAGATGATAATAAATCCAGTACACACGGGATACACCCGCATTATAAGCTAGATACAAATCATTCACAGCAAGACAAACTGAAACGACATGAGAGCCAGAAGACGAAAAAATGCGAGAGTGATTTTACACATTTGGGGTATAAGCCCCCGATAGAGCCAGAGCATGACAGTTACGTTAGTGATCTTGATCTTATCTCTTCTGATGAGGAAATTGTTGAATACAAAGATGACGGAAATCACTGCTGCTGGTTTTGCCTTAACATGTACGATACAATACCCAGTCTGCTTGAACACCTACAGGAGGCTGCACATGAACAGGTTGTTGTTGTGTGAAATAAATAGTTTAATTTTTAAGTGAAAAATAAGATATACATACATAATTTTAAAATTAAAGTTGATAGTTTAATTATTTGCTGTTAAGTTTGTACTCGTCACATAGCCTAGTCAGTCAGCTTGGTTTTGGGGTTGCCGATTGTCGATTCGTTTAATTAACTCGGCTTTTATGCTGTGAATATTGACATTGTAATTTGTATCATTATTGTTTGTTGTTAATATATTTTGTGTAAGGAGTTAGGGCAGTAAGACCTGGTTAATGAAAGGGGATTATGAGGTCGGGTTTAATAAAAGTAAAACTAGCATTGTTGGATGGTTATTTGGTTTACTCTACTGCTGTCTGCTACTGTGTATTTTGGGTGGTGTTTCTGGTGACACAGTAGGTTGGATTTGCAATCACAAGGTTGCAAGTTCAACTCCTTGTTGGGAAGCAGCTGTGAATTAATTCTAGGCAGTTTCCCAGTACCATTGTGCATCTGTTATCAAGCAACATAAATCGATTGGCTAAAGGTTAACAGTGCTTTCTATTGTCTGTAACTAGGAAGGTAATTGTAGGTTTTGTGTCACATGTTACAGACTCAGTGGTATAACTAACCTACTGGCCCATGGTCTAGGGAAGGGAGATGAGCTGGTGCTCGTGTTGTTGATGTAAGTTTATTAATACAAAACAATGGAATCTTTGTGGGTGATACATTTATTGCTAAAGGTTTTATTATTACTGACAACTGGTCGAGCACACTTCTCCGATGCTCATGTTAACCAGGTTGAGATGCACTATTACAGTGATTCATTCCACACTGCAGCACAAGGAAACTGTGAGCGTGTGCTTGTTGTGGTATTACAGCCTGGTGTTAAGAAGCTGCCGCCTGTGGATGCATCTGTTGAGAGATGTTCTACCGAGAGTGATAACACACAAGCATCTACAGCTGCTAGTGGTATGTACTGGCACTGTCAGAAAGTTGACTACTGGCAGGGAACTACAACCAGTTAAAAACCATTTAACGGCCTCTTTTCCAGGACAACCTGGGTAAGCCGGTACCAGAAAGGTAAAACCAATCTGGATTTTACTGGAGCAAGAGACAGTGAGTGGCAGTGGCATCAGCTGGGCCA
>Ga0126325_10000432_pt1 | contig 11426 bp, 10 predicted proteins | sample InaspJWI14metaG_FD_94487 | JGI IMG/M metagenome (GOLD analysis project Ga0126325, IMG submission 94487) | Marine gutless worms symbiont microbial communities from Oahu, Hawaii - Inanidrilus sp. 1 OAHU.JWI-14 metaG | ecosystem: Host-associated > Annelida > Digestive system > Unclassified...
CCATGCAAAGTCTTAGTCTTGTGATGAGTGAGTGTTTCCTAAGTGGGCGTGGTCAGGGTCACGTGAGCAATTTCTACATTGTGGACTTAGAAAATTTCGCCACAGCAAGTCGTCGGTATACAAGTGATATACACTACTCGACCGTCGTCGGTTTGTTTATGACACATTGCGTCCAACTAAACTTCCAACTTCATACCATCGGTTTGGTCAGGACTTGTCGTTTAAGTAGTTTCTGCACTGATGCGTGGTAATTGGCAAGATGACTACTGACAAGAACCATCGCGCGGTCACTCGGCGATAGCGGAGCTTCTTGTGTTACTGCGCGATGCTATGCATCCGCGGTACTAGCCATGGGCCTGTGTCCGTCTGTCTGTGTCTGTCACAAGTCGGAGTTCTACTAAAACGGTTAAACGAATGATTACAAAAATAACACCACACAATAGACCAGGGAGTCTAGTTTTCTGACGCCAAAGATCTCCGCGAAATTTTACCGAAGTCACCCCCTATGAGGGCGCCAACAGCAGGTGGGGTGGGTCAAAATCGGCGACTTTTGACAAATAACCGGCTGTATCACGAAAACGGCGATAGATAGACACATGGTTTCTATTAAAGTCGAATAGGAAGTCGTATGTGCTATCGAATGGTGGCATTGCCTATGACCTTGAGTGCCCCAAACAACCCCAAACCACCCCATTTTCTGCATTTTGCACCGTCATTCATAGCTTCGTAACGGGTGAACCTAGAGACTTCAAATTTGGTACATTGACTTACCACAGCAAGTCCCAGCCTGCCGATGAAAAATCTTCCTTGAAAGGGGCGTGGTCAGGGTCAGTTGACCCGTTTTAGAATTTTACACCCAATGTAAAATCTCCGCAACGGCTAACGCTAGAGACTTCAAATTTTGTACACGGGTCGGCCATGCGAAGTCGTAGTCTTCTGACGAGTGTTTCCTAAGTGGGCGTGGTCAGGGTCACGTGAGCAATTTCTACACTTTGGACTTAGAAAATTTCGCCACAGCAAGTCGTCGGTATACAGGTGATATCCACAACTCGACCGTGGTCGGCTTGTTTATGACACCTACATGACAATAAAAGCGACTCGAACGCGTCACGGTTGAGTGCGCATGTTTAATACACATCGGCCCACCTCAACCCTCCAACTTCATAACTTCGATTTGTTCAAGACATGTCGTACAAGTAGTTTCTGCACAGTTGCGTGGCAATTGGCAAGATTTCAACTGACACGACGCATCGCGCGGTCCCTCGACGATAGCGGAGCTTCTTGTTACTGAAATTGTAGGCTTTTCCATGCAGCAACCGACTATGCGCGGTAGCGCCAGCTCTGTCTGTGTTAACTGGGCGTGTCAATTTACCCCACCGCACAGAATCTGCACCCCTCAACAGATCAGCCAAAAACTTGTCACAGATGATTATGTCGACGGCTCATATAACTACCAAATTTGATGCAAAATTATCCACGGGCAGCTTGTGGGTAAAATAAACGAAAATTATCTTTATCTAGTTCTATTGACCGATTTAGTCCAATCGTGACGCGGACTTTTTGAGATTGGAATTTTGGGGATTGGTGATATAGCTCCCATTAAGAGTTCAAATCCCCCAACCCAAATTTTGGGGCTTCCTTCCTTGCGAGATGTTGCCATCTGCGCTGAGGCCTCGACTGGGCTCAGAGCGCACTGTTGCCGGTAATAATTCCGGAAAGCAGAAGGTTGTGCAAAGTTGTACCGATAGCGGCAAGATTTAGTCTAAGTGCCAGCAATTGTACCAGTCAGCGACGTTCATCAGTTGCTAAAAGCGCCCATCAAATGCACCGGACGTCAGCGTCAATGCATATCTGCCGCTTTAATCACTTAAAAGCCGGCGTAATGCAGATCGGGTGTGGCCTGCGACTGAAAGCGTGTGTGGCAGACACCCAGTCCGACAGGTGGAGAATCAGCAAAACAATGATTGATGGCCAGGTGCGCTGAGACAAAATGCAGGAACCTACATCACCGTCTACAGAAGTCGTCCGCTGCTTCTGGTGAATAAACTCGCAACGAAATGATGCTAGCTGCGTTGGTACGGCAATAAAACGAAGTGTATTTAGTAGTGGAAGACGCACGAAACGAATACTGGAACAAACGCCTAGAATAATCACATATTATATAACAGTGTAATATAATATCTGATTATTCTATGCGTTTTAATAATAACATCACAAGCAGACCATAGATGCCGTTGTTTCAAGAGTTCCACTATATTGCTGTATTGGCCAACGTAATTTTAGTTCACCATAATTAGTATAATGCCAAAGAATTTGTTTTTACCTCTGTTACCTGTTTCTGTGTTTTTTTTCTTATTCTTTTTTTCGTTTCCCTCAGATCTCAGAACCACCGAATGGACGGCTCGTGGTGTTACGAACAGTTGGGGGTATGGCGGCGCAACGTATGAAAACGGGAAAATATTTCTTCGAAGGAGGGATAATCGCCCTACATTTTGGTGAAAAATACGCAGGTCTTCCTTTACCCCTTGCGAGGAAGCGTGGCGGACTCGTTGTACAAACGTTTCATTTACGAGCGTCACTCGCTTTACAATCGTTTGTCAGATGGCGCCGCTACCGAGCGGACTCAGTGCTACTATGGAGAATGACGCTTTAGCAGCCATCTATAGTTTGTTATTATATTCGGAAAACTGTTGGGAAGATTACACCAGATGTACATAGAGTAGAATGTGTTGCTTGCGACTGAGCAATGCTGTGGTATGTCTGTGACAGAAACCTGAGTTTGACTGGACGCCAGGAATCATTGGACTGGTTGATAGCTCATTTTTCTGGGGCTACCTTGTAACACAGATACCTGGCGGCTACCTGGCGTCCAGGTATCCAGCCAACAGGTAAGCTGCATAACACACTGTCTTAAGAAACTCTTTCCGACATTTTCACCTGTAATTTGAGCAACTGTCGTCCGAATTATATATTTTTGGCACTTTTATTTAATCACTCAATATTGTGTCTACAATACCGGGCGAAACCGACAAACACAAAATTGCACCTTTATACTCAAATTCTCAGATGCTTAAACGACATTAGACAGCAATTACTACCGGCTGCTTGATTTCTTGAACTTTGTGGACTCGCGACTTATGCCGGTGCTAATGTTTATGCATTATAGAAATTATAATGAGTGATGATGTTCACTGCTGACACCACAGGGCACGAAAACCACGTGATCGAATCTCCATAGCAGTTCACAGCAAATGACGTTATCGAACATGTTCGTGATGAACTCACGCGTCAAATATTTAGTTGATTAATTTTTTTCGCTATGCGAATAACACTTCAGTTCGAAAGTCGTCCTTGTATCACTAAATCGGTGCTTGAGAAGATGCCAATTTTGTGTCGAATTGAGACGTGATAGTAGTTACGTATACTGGGCAAAGCGAGACAGTCTCGCAACAGGGCTAATGTTGAATAGTCAGTGTGTGTAAATAGCGCATTTGCCCTATCAGCGCGATGATTTGCCCATATACACCGTAGTGAATTGCTATACTGCGCTTATTGCCTACTATAACCGAGGAAGTGTTTATGCGTTACTTGTATTTGCTTACTGTTAAGTCCTCGAGCTTGGCTCGCAGCCATGACTGTTGAGAGCTAGCTTGTCACTGATCATCTGTTATGTTTATGTTAAGCGACGTTAAACTCCAATACCTGACCTGATCTGAGAGCTAGGACGTCTGTGCAACCCAATATGTTAATAACGAAACTTACAAATTTTATTGTCTCATGCAGGCCCGGATCCAGGATTTTGTCGAGGGGGGCATACATTGTAAAAAAAGGAAATCATCACATTAGTTCCGCATAGTCTTCGTCGCGGCCTAATTCCGAAAGCAATCACATACAGTAGAACCCCGTTATATCGACCTTCACGGGACCGCGGTAATTAGTTCGATATACTGACAGCTGTCGATATCGATGAAGCGGCACGTCCATCGACGGGACAGACAGACGGACGGACGGACGGACGGACGCCCCATCGTTACACAGACCCTGCACCGCATATTCTGCACGCAGCGTCAATAATTGACAACGACGTGGTTCGTAAATCTAGTACTGACAGTAGGTCGTCGCGTCGCTATATTAAATATCCGTTTGTTGTAACTGACGAATTGTAGGCCCTTCAAAGATGTAGCGAATCGGCTCGTATAACGCATGATTTAACTCCTGGAGAACAGTTAATTAACGATATAGCGGTTCTCGGCTCTACATGATTTGTTCGGCAAACTTTCGCGATCCGATCGATAACAGTACATGTAAGGCGTGCGAGTGAGTGCGGGTTTGCCAAGCGATGGGTCATGACTGCTATGGCGTGCCTCGTTCATTGCTGAAAAGTCCGTCGACGATAAAAAGCCCTTTGTAAACGTTGTCGCATTCGTTGACAATTTAAACTGTAGGCCAATTGTCATTATCAACATCCTCTACATCAAACAGTGAAATACACTTATCAAAACCATCTAGCCGCTCTACAGCCATAAGGCTTTGTAACCTTTGCATACAATCCGGGACCTCATCAGAGTCAGTGTATGAATCAAACTGTACTCCTGAAAAACTAGTATGAAATATCTCTGCAATTTCATCATCCTGACAACACCCATTAATATTACAGGGAAACATTGACCGCCGAGAAAACCTACGGTTCCATAATAACCAAAAACTACTTGTATCCTTCACTGTGTAGTAATAGAAAGCTCATCATCAAAATCCAACTCTCGTTGAAGCTCTGCACGTTTTATAGCCATCTTAATCTTATATTTATATTTACTTTCTAGCCGCATTCGATTAACTATACTATGATTATAGTATTTATAGATTTCAGTATAGTATAGTATAGATTAACTAGGGGAGCCCATATATGTGGCCTATCACATAACTTCCACAGTTTATAGGCTTCTATCGAAACTTATTAAAATTCCTGCAGTTCCGAAGACCAAAAGGATTTTAAAGAACCATGGTCTTATTAATGGGACGCATTCATCAACAGCATGATTAACAGCATGTACAATACATTCATAATAGTGATTAATACGAGACCAGTGTACACAATCCTGTGAGTCACATTTATCATGCAGCATTTTTCATGGAACAGAGATACATCGTAAATATTCACCAGATTTACAATAGTAAATAGCCAGATCAATCTTATCCCATATTTTAACACAATTCACACGTTTACTTTTATTACCTGTGTTTCTAGCATTGCTATACCCGTAAACTTTGCAGCATGAATAACACACAAAACTGGAAGATGGTCAGATAGGTTTGCTATACTATCAACAGCTGAGTATGTCACTACATCGTCTATTAAAGACGAGCTTACAAAAATGTACATATAGTAGGCCTACAGTTTTGAGCTGTGTATGCCTATTATGCGTCTGCTCTTTTATTAAATAACATTACTTGTGATGTAGCGAAAAGAATAAATAAAATATAATGCGAACGACTGAGTTTATTCATGCGATCTCCGCAAACGAGTCGACTTTGTTTAAAAAAGCATGAAACATTTGTTACTTATAGAGCCGGTTTCAATGAGTTTAGTTCGGCAGTTGACTAAATATTGCAAATGTACGATAGGACCGACAATGCAAAACAGGACAATGACGGGTACGAACCAGAAAAGTTTAAAAGGACTTCGATTCAACAGTTTCTCTCGAAGACAAATTACAACAGATTTTGTCATTCGATGCTTCATTTTCAGTCGTCCCGCTGAAAACGCACAAAATCGCATTTAGGTTGAGGCTTCCTTCCCGTGGCACATCAAGCGTGGTGATCGCAACTGACTAAAAGTCATGTGACGTAACTAAACTGCATCTGCCACGGCGCATGTGACGAACGACAGTTGACGTGTGTGGCTGTGGTGTGTTATTGTGTAGGATTTTCGGCAGCGCAATAGCGACGTCGGCGTTCCTCAACTTGATGATTCCCGGCGCGTGCCGCGTTCACTTCGGCCTCGTCATGTTCGTCCGCATCCTACAAGGACTAGTGGAGGTTGTCACTTGCCGCCGTCCTTCATAGCAGCTGCCTTTTCTCCCTGCTTATTGCGTTAACTTTTTAACGTCCGTCTACTTCAACGGATGTGAAGATTGTTAACAGATTTAACGATACAAACTATGCTGAACTAGAAATTCAAGGAATACCGAAGCGTTGCAAACTGACAGGATAAATACACATAGGGGGTAGTCAAATTCCGACTAAAAGGAAAGGGGTTCATACAACCCAGAAAGTGTGACACGGAAGATATGAAAATAGTCCCTGGAGCAAGATTCCGTTTTGCCGCAAGTGTGAAAACACTGGACGAAATCAGGAAAAAAATCACCCACAGGCTATCTCTGTATTTTCTGGTCTGGGAAAGGACGCATTTACCGTTTTGTCCGCGTACGAAAAAAGCAGGCGCGCTATTGCAATTCTCACTGTATGTCCAGAGTCCAGATTGATTTCTTTTTGAGTGTTTGACTTCTACAAGCTCTCATTGAGTTGCATCATATGTGGTACCGTATTTCAAACATTTATTTACCATTCAGTGGTAGCATAACAGAAACTAACGATAAAACGTAACCATAATCTGGAATAAATTTTTCCGAGTGGCAAAGTGCCACTTGCACACAAGTTATACACTCGCATAAAGTCAAAGCTTCTTTCAAAATTACACATTCTGAAAATTTGACGCTGGGTAGTTCAAACGGCCTTATTAAACAGTTTTCTTATATAACAATATCGGTACCCCAGCAGGCAAATCACTGCGGGGAAACAAGTCATAGAACGTATGCAGAATGCCATTGTGGCATGCTGCATACGTTATATGACTTGTTTCCCGCAGTGATGTGCCTGTTGGGGGTACCGTTGTTGATTCCCTCCGGAAAAAAACTATGTTTAGGGCGTGAATATACTTTTCAAGCCTAACACTTATCAACACTGTTGCATCGATAACGTTGTGGTCTTTGCGTTTGTGAAAGTAATCGGTATAACTTAAGTCAACAGGTTTGGATACCACAAGCACCTGCTGCGTCTACTGCGGTTTCGTCTTCTTCGAATTTCAAGTTTTCAAATTTAATCTTCTGACACGTAATCTTGCTACGGGAAATTTGTGTAGTAGCTAGTATGACCGTCTCTTGTTACTTATCTATACTATTAAAATCGCAAGTGTAACGCATAAATATGCATGGCGGGCATGGCATTCTGCATACGTTCTATGACTTGTTTCCCCGCAGTGATTTGCCTGCTGGGGTACCGATATTGTTATATAAGAAAACTGTTTAATAAGGCCTCTGTGACGTCACAAAACTGTATCTTTGACGTCACAGCGGCACTGTCGACGTCTGATTAGTTTTTTGGTGGTCGCGTACAGTATAAAATTACTGATAGATGGGAGTATTTTCAGCTCGAACGAGTAACTCAGTATCGCGAGCAACACATGCACAGATGGTGCCGTGTTAACCTTCTGCTTGACAGCCAGAAGGCCTGAAAGGCAAACTGTGTAGTTGGTTTGTCGAAAACAAGCGAGCCTTGCCGTAGATCGCCCATCGCGCGGCCACGTCGACATTTAATTAATAAAGACGTGTCGTCACTCAAGGCGAGCGGGTATTCAGCTCGTAAAGTACAAAGGTTAGCATGGAACAAGAGAGGCAAACTAACAGACGGACGAACCGTGTCGAATATGGCATGCTGCTAGTGGAGGGGTCGTCGTCGTGCATAATGATGTTTTGTTTATTGACGCTGATGACACGCGCCGCTGCCTGACGTTGTCGATACAGTTTGCTGCGCTAATGTGACGGAGATATGGCGATTACATTGTTGCGCGAGCAGCGCAAAAACAAAATTACTCGGCGGCCGCGTATTGCGTTACCGTTGGGCCTATACATGTACTATACTGATTAATATAACAATTCAGGCCGTGAGACGCGGCCGCCGTGCTGCGTGCTGGTCAGCGCCAATCGCCCTGCGCGTTTGAATTCAATAACAAAACTTTTGTCAACGTCGGCGTGAAAGACTGCAGTTGCGGCCAGTATACACGCCGTGCAACGTGGCGTAACGATTTCTGGCCTGTCGTCGCCTTTCCATCAATTTCGTGGTGTGAACCTTCGAGAAAAACAAACCAAACCAACCCGTCTCCATTTTGTTGCTTTGCAATTTCCGATTATTCCGTATTTGTCCCTTGCTCAGATGTGCACGAAGAAATGGCGTAATGAGATAATAACAGCTGTTCCGGACCATCACAACCAGCATAATTACTATGCCTGAAATCCGGGTCCTGAAGTATTACGTGATGGCAGTGAACGTGTTGTATTGTTACGCAGGGTGTGACGTATCCGGCGTGTCACGGAATCTGGCGCCATTGGGCACCGCCGCTAGAGAGATCTAGGCTTGCTACCATGTCATTCTGCGGTATTCTTTACTTAGTTTTTTGTGCTTTTGTTTTGTACTTTTCCTTGTTTTCTATGTAGATTTTTAATGTTAGTTGCGGAAAACAAGTAGACTAGTACCATTTAGTAATCAAGTTGCTCACGTTAATTATGTTCAAATGTTTATGTTCATAACTTCACGTCTACAAAGACCATTAGTGTAGTGCATTTCTGCTTAATGAGCAGATAAAAAATCTGGTAACTTCGTAAATCGATCACTAATAGTGTTCGATTTTCAAAGTTGCCACATAGATGACAGGACATTTTAAAAACTGAAAGCAGTATTTGGAGCAGGGTTTTTGTAACGGTCCATCCATCTGTCTGTGTCCTATCGATCGCTTAGCAGTAGCAGCGGCTGGCAGGATTGCTGCTGAGCGCCCTGTGGACAGGAGATATCGATCGATGGCTGCGGGCGCCACCGCCGCATACCAGCTGCAGGCACGCTCAGAGGTAAATGCGGGACGACGGACTGGGGGCGAGGCTCAACGCAGACTTGTTTCATATGAGATGCACAAATACGCTTTTATTTTGCGAATGGTTTTTCAATATCGTACCCTGCGACGGTCAGGTTTTCTCATTTCCGTGCGTTAACTAGTCGGCAAGCACCTGCCGCTCTGCAGCGAAGATGCACGCGACAGGAACGGTGTCGGCACACTCATATTGCACAGTGGTGAAATTACTCAGCAGGAGGTGGTGGATCCCTATAGGTGCGAGGCTTGAAGGGCCGAAGCTCGAGCCCAAAAGGCTGAGAGCAGACCGCCGACCAGGATTTTCGAGCATTCAAGGCACTCTTTTGGCTTTTATGGCATTTAAATAGTGTTTGACGCTTGCAACATCTATCCGTGCCAAGCATGGACAAATGCAAATGACAAAATGACCGTGAAGGACTACATTTTTTTACAAAAAAAATCATGCATAGAGAAAAATACTCAAATATAAACTGTGCAGAGTGGTGGATCCCAACAAAAAGGTGCCTGATCTCAATTTTGAGGTACGGGATCTCTTATTAGAGGTAGTGGATCAGTTGGAAGAGGTGTCGGATCTGAGATCTGGTGGGATCCCCCCCCCCAATTTAACCTCTGGTATTTTTAATACATACAACGTCGGCAATATTCCGCGTTTCGTTATTCTTGACTATGTTGTAATTAAATATTTTTAGTTTCGGTTTAAATGTTTATTTTACATCGTTTCAAGATTTCTCCTGGCGGCAGATGTAAGTAGGATACTTGCGTCGGACATATAAAACCTGGTAAGCCTCGCATAACAAAGGCTATGTTATTTCGCGCGTTGAGTTGACGCTCGTGCAAAGTGGCTGAGGTCTATACGAGAGCTGGTCGTTGACTTTGTCGTAGGTTCGTACGCCGGCGCTGTTCTCGGTATGCCGTTGTCTGGCATAATGACCGACTACGCCGGCTGGGAGGCCTGCTTTTATTTCTACGGTACCTAACCTACGTCGTGTTGTTTTACCGTGCTATTGTCGTCACACCGCAATATGCATTTCGCTGTAATGTGATGATAACTAACGCGAAACCACGAAACATTACTCTGATTCAAGTGTATGGACTAACGACAGCAGCCACAGAGATACATGCTGCGCGTAATGGGCGATTTCAACGCCAAAGTCGTCAGAAGATGCAATGCCATCCGCGGTTGGCTGTATGGCTTAGGAGAAACGAATGAAGCCAGTGAGCAGCTAGAAGACTTCTGCTTGGAGCACGAGTTGGCTCTGGCCAATACCATGTTCAAACAATATCCAAGGCGGCTGTATACCTGGACCTGTCCTGATGGCGACACCAGGTGACCCGGAATCAGATAGACTATATCTCAATTGCTCAAAGATGAAAAACAAGCTTGATGAATTGACGCACGGACCAGTGCGTCAATTCATCAAGCAGTTTGCAGCAGAGGTGACCAACAGGTTTACGGCATTGGAGGATGAGGTAACCCCAGACGCTCTCTGGAAAGGTACTATGACAGTCCTGCTGGAAATGGCTAGAGAAACGATAGGACCCGTCAAGTCGCTAAAGAAAAAGAAATGAATATCTGATGAGACTTTCGCAGCAATCAGGGAAAACAAAGAAGCAAAAGGCAAATATAAGAATCGATATCAAGAACTGGAGGCTGAGATGGTGATAAGGGAGACCCTCGATGGATTTCAAGGTGGACTACAAATTGGAGGGTGAATGGTCACGAACCTTCGCTACGCTGATGACATCATTCTGTTGGCCACTTCGGAGGCAGAACTATACATGAGTTGGTGGCCTACTTGCGCGACCGCCATAACACAGGACAGACTGAACATGTCGAGTCTTTCAATTTTCTGTCAGCGGCAATCTGGCTTTGTGGCCGACTCAAATACAGCGCCACACCAGACGCGATACAGACAGGACAGTTTCATCAAGTTTGGCCCCTGGCGGTGTGATTTTGGAAATAACGTAGGCAGGGGCGTAGCCAAGGGGGGGGGGTCCTAGGACCCCCCAAATCCAGTCCCACTAAAATTATTAAGGATAAAATGTGTACGAACTTGGCATGCACTGCGCATTAGGCTGATAGAACTATGAATGTCTTGAATGAATTGAGAATTACGTAGTATCTATTGCAATGAATTGGTGGGCTATATTTTGGGCTACAGCTCGCACGCTTGTGCAAAAATTTCGTGTTGCGATGACGTCATTCATACAGAGTGCCACGGACTGTGACTAGGGTTGCCAACTGTCCTGTATTTCCCGGGACGTCCCGTATTTCGGGGCCTGTGTCCCGAATCCCTGCTTGTGCCTTCCTGGGACGCAAAATGTCCCTTATTTTCGTGAAGCCAAGGTCAAAATTTTTTGATGCGATACGACACCTAATCACATTAAATTCCATCCAGAAACTTTAAAACTTATGTGTATGGGTCGAGAGCATTAGCTCATTTGACGCTGTGTTAGTGTTACGATTTGGTCAGTAAAAACTGTCAAGCCTGAAAAAAATTGCTTCCAG
>Ga0126325_10000434_pt1 | contig 11399 bp, 8 predicted proteins | sample InaspJWI14metaG_FD_94487 | JGI IMG/M metagenome (GOLD analysis project Ga0126325, IMG submission 94487) | Marine gutless worms symbiont microbial communities from Oahu, Hawaii - Inanidrilus sp. 1 OAHU.JWI-14 metaG | ecosystem: Host-associated > Annelida > Digestive system > Unclassified | place...
AGGGGGCACTCAAGGTCAACGGCAATGTCACCATTCGATAGAGCGCATACGACTTCCTATTCAACTTTAATAGAAACTATGTGTCTATCTTTTACCGTTTTCGAGATATAGCCGGTTATTTGTGGAAAGTCGCCGATTTTAACCCACCCCACCTGCATTTGGCGCCCCCGTAGGGGGTGACTCCGGTCGAATTTCGCGGAGATCTTTGGCATCAGAAAACCAGCGTCCCTGGGGTATTGTGTGGTGTTGTTTGTGTGATCCTACTTTTGCCGTTTTAGTAGAACACCGGCTTGTGACAGACGGTCACAGACACAGACACAGACAGGCAGACACAGGCCCATGGCTAGTACCGCGGATGCATAGCATCGCGCGGTAAAAACCGGGGAAAATATGCTCCATTTCTACAGTAAAATTTTGTATAATAAATTAGTTAACTATAACGAACACAGCATACATATACACGTTTACATATTTCACTTACTTTGACACATTTACTCCCAGTTGCTATGTTTTCCTGATAATAGGGAACGAAAATGTGCCGAAAATTATAATACGTAACATAATAAATTTATTTTTTTAAACTGCAATTAGCATTTTGGTAATTTCAAACCATAACAGTTTCCGAGTGCTGTTTGATATAAATTGTTTCCGTATATTTTATTTCAAGAATATATTTATATTTTAGCATTGGAAATGGCCAGCCCAGGAAACCAGCACTGTGCCAATTGTATCCCGCCAAACTTTTACGGTGTCACACAGTCACTGATAGCTTTCTATATCAGGAAATTTCTATGCACCGGAACTGTGGAGTTGTGCTAATCCGCGACTCGTCTTAATGCCGGCCTAGCTCGGCGTGTGTCGGTGTTAATTCCACAGATGCTATCCACGGCGCCTGCAGCAGCAGCAGCAGCAGCAACAGCGCCGGGCGGCGGCGTTCGGTCGCTTTTACGACTTGATGATGTTGTCGTCGGTTGCCGTAGATCGAAATTAACGCTGGCGGCCACGAGCCAGCGAGCGAGCGAGAGGACGCGGCGACGCTGTGGGACGTCTCATATACCTACATTGTTCTCTGGGTTGAGACGATTCGCATACCTCGTGCGGAGGGGTGCGGGACACAGAGCGGAGCTAATGTATACAGTATAACCACGAGTTATCGCCACTTCATTTGTCGATCAACTCGGACATTAGACAACGAATGTTGTATTACTTGCAAACTCGCGTTACTTACAATTCTAGCTTCGTACTAATAAAACGATTCATTTTTGGCATTTTCGCCGGATCAGTTGGTGTTAAACTTTTGAAGTTATGTTCAACTGCTACAAGGTTGCAGTGCCGCAGCACTAAGTCCCGCCTACGCCGCTCTACCCTCCCTTGTCCGGCATACGAATCGTCGTTGTGGACATCAGGAGCCATACGAAACGTCTCGGAATCCACGGCTCGGCGTTGACGGCGTCATAATGCAGTCCAGCGGCTACTGGCGACGCCGGCCTCGCGTCCGACTCACCGGACCCGACATTTGCCCCCGTCGGACACCTAACCATCGCGGACATCTGCCCCCTGGTTAATGTTATGGTATTAGAGTTATAGGGTTAGTGGTTAGGGCTATGGTTAAGGTAAGGTTATTAGGTCAGGGTTATAGCATTATTGTCGTTAGCGTTAGGCTAAAAGTTAAGAAAGTGTTTGGGGGTTAAATCAAGTTATTAAGGACAAAGTCTAAGGTTAAGATTAGAGTGTTTTCAGTTGGGCAAGGCGGACCGGCATTCCTTAGACTTTACCTTTATCCGCCTTTGTATGAAACTTTTCAAAACTGGGAGCATTAATGTAGTAAAAGATTGTCAGAGCTAATTTGCTATTGACCTGCCGAGCTGTGTTCTTAAAAGAAGGCAGGATAAGTTTATATTACGATATATTTCTACAGTGAATGGTTTTTGCCAATTTTGCAACAAGTTGTAATACATAATTAAGTTTGGTGAATAAGGATGATTATATAATATATTTTGTTTATAGGCCTACTCCAGTACAAAGTGTCAACTACTGTGATAGACTTGGTCGTTGTTTTTGCTTTGTCTGCATTTATGCTTGTACTGCTGTGTTTTTGTGTTTGCTACCGTTTTTCGCTGAACAAAGATTTATATAAGGTGGCTCGGTAGCCGAGTGATTAGCGTACTGGACTCAGGTGCAGTAGGGCCCGGGTTCAAATCGCAGTCGCGACGCTGTCGGGTAACAGTCTTATGCAAACTGTTCACACCCATTGTGCCTCTGTTCACCAAGCAGCAAAATTGGTAACAGCCCTCTTAAGGGTTGCGGGTGTAACTGCAGGCCTGGTGGAAAGTAATGGCAGCCTACCGCCAGCTTCATGACTCACATCACCTGCAGGCTGACTGCCAAGAACCGAGATCAGCTCTGGAACCCTACGCTCGGTAATCGAGTATGGGCTACCTTTACCTTCTTATATTAGGTAGGGGCAGATGTCCACGACGATGATTTTGGGGGACAGGTGTCAGGGGAGGAAATTTGCGCGGGGGTGCGAATGTCCTGTGTTGTCTAAGTCGACGCTGTGTCCAGTGGGACACGTCGCGGTCAGTCTTTGTTACTGACCGACGACGTCAACAGACGGTCCCCGAGCGCGCTAAACGAATAGCATCAACAGGCGACTTACTGACCGCCGTGACCTGCACAAGGCTCTCCCGTCACCGGTCTTTACATATCGCATGATAGACTGAGCTAGGAAACATTCACGCCGGGAAACAGTGGGCTTTCCAAAATGTGCTAGAAAGCTATCTCGAAAGTCCAGAAGAGTGACTCATTGCACAAAGAAAACTATGAATTATAAAGAAATCTGTTAGTCTGCAGGTTTTCGCACTTGCAGTAATATCTTAGCCGTCAACGACTGCAACAGCTGCTATCACTACCACTCTCACTGCTGCCTATTTCTGTAGCGCAACGACCGAAACAGTCGCAAGCACGCGTATGTTATTCGCAGTAAGCCTATGTTACCGACCGCGTTAGCGTTACTGTAGTCGGTCATGTCCGTCCGTTTATTTGTTTTCACTCTTTTTTTGAACTGACCTTTGACCTTGATTTTTGCATGTGTATGAGTCACGATAACAGCTCGGCGGAGATTGAAAGTCAAGGTCGTGAGTCAAGGTCAACGTTCGGGTTTGCGTTAAGAGGGCACGTCACACAATCAGTAGCGTTTATGGTAACGCGGTCTGTCTGACCTTGATCCTCTGTCGAACGCAGCATTCTACATTCTTCTACGATGAAGCAATTTCGTAATGAGTAAGATAAGCACCTATTGAGCGAATTCGGCGAAAAAGTAGCTCGCAAACATATCATCATGTTGGTGAAAGACAGCCTGCAGCATTGACAGCGATGAACGTCTGCCGTGCAGACAGCGAGATGATAGCAAATGAGTCAAGGCAGTTCACTCAGACCGTGACATGCTATACATTCTCGGAGTTCGCATGACCACAAATCGGTTTAGTGAAGGCGCGCGGCATCTGCGACGGCGCCGGCGGCCGTGCACGCCAGTAATGCGTTTGTACGAGATGTCAAAACGCGAACGCCGCCGCCGATGTCCGACGCAGCGTCGTGTGGCGTGCCGCCGTGCGCGTTATTCGGTTTGGCGACCGCGCGTCCGGCGTACGTCGAGATCTAGTTAAGAGCCTTTGTGTCGGTCGTGCGGTATTCTCCGCGGAGAGAACGTCGACGCTCGCTGGCTCTGATGAAACGTGGCAGTCGTGGAGTTGCGACGCTGAAAGCAGCGTCGTAGACATGCATTAGGACCGACGAGCGTCGTCCGACCGAGCACCGTACAAAACATTAAGGCGGAAAAGCGAACAAATGACCGAATGGCGCAGCGCTGACTTCTTGCCAATAAATACGACGGCGGCGGACAGAAGGCGACGAGGACAGACGGCGGAAGAGAGAGGAAACCGGAGGCGGCTATGTGGCGGCTATTTCGCGTGGTCAGGAGCGTGAAACGACGACTACCGGCGCTGCTTTCATCTCTTCGCTCGGCCATTACGGGCTGCTGCTGCTGCTGCTGGTGGTGGTGCCCGCGTCACAGCGGCGGCGGTGACGCTTATTGATGCTGGCTTCGCGCGCTGTGCGCGGCGCGGCGCAGCGCGGCGCGGCCGGCTCAGCCGACTTCTGACGTCGTCCTGTCGCCGGCTTTCACTCGCTCGACGACCATTTTCACGCGTTTTTGCCGCTCGAGCATAATGCAGTCGAGCAGTCAGCTGGCTTGCGTACTTCACAAATGACCGCTCGATGACATTCGGCTTCCGTCACTACAAAGAGCTTTCGCCGAAATCGCCAATGTGGTCGTCAGCTCTGAGTGACTTTCTGACAACATATGCAATTCAGCAAATATACTGGCAATTTTGGTTTCTTCAGACGTCAGCGTCTGCTTATAATGCGCATAGTTTTGGTGCAATTTATTCACCAGGAAATGTCCGGGAGCAACAAAAAGAGAAAAATAACACAACAAACTTAATCATGCGTAAATAATTAAAACAGCATTATTTTCCGTTTGTTTTGCTACCGGATATGTTCATTCTGGTGAAATAAAGATTTTCAAAGCAAGCAAAACGTATGAGTTTAGTGCAGAGAGCGGAGAATGTCGTGGCACGGCTAATCGTTCATCAGAGTCGACGAGTCAGCGGCGCTGCCGTCACACGCAAGTGGTGTGTGCGCTGCATGGACGGCGACTGAGCAAGACGTCGTCGTCGGCACCGCACCAAGAGAAATGTGTCGCGTGTCGCCGAGTCAAGCGGCAAGATTTCTCGCCGACAAATTACACTACCAGATGTTCGACTTTATCGACGCCGGCTCGGCGCCGTCATTACGCATGCGTGTCTTGTCTGGTGGCGGTCGCTGCACGCCCGAGCCGCACCGCGCCGCGGCGCTCTCTACCTCCTCGCCGGCGCTGGTGTCCGCGCGCGCGAATTGCTCGATTCGTCTTATTTGTTATTAAAATCCCGAACGCGCCGGAAGGAATTCGATCGAGACAGGCGGACAGCGGGGTCGGCGGCGGCGGGCACAGCGGGACGGGAGAGTTGGGCGACGGGCGGGGAGGATGTCGCGCGACGCATCGGTGTGGGATTCGGCGGCGGCGGCTGCGCGTTCTCTGCACTCCCGGCGTCCTCGCGAGATTATTTATTACCGCCGGCAACACGGATATATTTGTGCGTGATTACGGCGAGTCAGCCGAGCGAAGCAGCTGGTGCGCTCCAGTTGCCGGTGATGAGACGCGGAGGTGATTTGCTGCGCCCTGCGTTGACATCGCCGCGCTGACGAACGATAGTAACTTTCTGCCAGTGCTCTCGCCCACTGGCTCGCATGCTAAACTTCATATCGCGCCCCGGTAGTAATACAGCGGCGAAATGACATCGCTCCTGCTCAATCTGCTGTATCTTAGCGACACGCCATAACGTTTAAAGGCTCGTTCACAGTACGTTAGCAGAACTCGCCTGACCTGAACTGAACTGGTCACGCCAAAGTCGTTGAAGTATGTCATGCGCGTCAGCTTCACGACCTACTTCGTACTGATTGGCTAGAGACACTGCAGCGAACTAGGTCGCTTAGTTAACTTCTAAATACGTGTATTTCAATCGGATTGTTGCAACACTGGAGTGCAGTTCGCAAATTCCAGTTCAGTCCGGTTTAATTCGTGTGATGTGAACAAGGCTTAACGCATCACCGGTTTTATGAGAAATACCAGTAGCAGATTGACCATGCATGTCAATTAATGTGATCGTGTGCAATTCGCAAATCGCTTCCGATCACACGACGTGCGTTTTAAAGAAATTTAAATTGTATAGCGACACGTCATAAAGTTTAACACGTCAGCGGTCTAATGAGATGTACCAATAATGAGATGACCATTCATGTCAACTTGAACAGTTTATGATTCTGAAGTTCCCTAGAGACCACACCTTTCACATAACACGTCTTTGAAAATTTTAAAATCCGAAAACAACCTTTGAAATAACGGAAATAACGGTTCTTGTAGTAACCGCTACAGATGAGATAAGCAACTTGGAAGTGGAAGTTAGTTGTTCTCTATTATTGCTGTGCCAATATTTTATGCGGTAACATTATACCGTTTAGCCACTGTTAGCACTCTTACACTGTAGGCCTAACGTGGTGATGCATTGAAAAAATCACGTACAACATCTACCGAAGCCGTCTTGAACGGAGTTTCTGTGAACGAATAAGAGATGTTGGGAAACTTGTGAGCGGACTGCGAGCTGTGCAGAGGACTGACGCGCGGACGACACGAGTTAATTGAGTAAGTCACGTCAGCGCGTCGACAGTCGTCGTGTTCGGAATGCCGCTACTGCCTGCGCTGATGATGATGCTGCTGCTGCTGCTGCTGATGTTGCTGATGATGCAGTGTAAAGCCGCCTGTACATCGCATAAACTGAACTCACCTGAATTGGTCGACCCAGTTACACCAAGTAGCCAAAGGCGTTGATTGATCGTGCACAGAGTCTAACAACGTCACGGTCACGTGACATCGACCTGCTTCGTACTGACTGACTACATATATACTACAGCGAACTAGGTCGTATAGTTCTGAACACATGTATTCCAGTGGACTGTTCACACAGCGGAGTGCGCTAACTCTCGTTCGCTAACTCCCGTACGTGTGATGTGAGCGTTCCCATTGGTTTGCAAATGTCCAGAACTCAGTTCAGTTTGATGTGAACGAGGTTTGATGTTACAGCAGCAGGCGGAATGCGGGGATGACGTCCGGTGGAGACGTGTCCTCATTGCAAAGCAGCAGCAGGGCGACGACGGCGGCGGCGGCAGGGCTGGAGACATCCTCGACGTCCAATCAACTGACAGAGCATTTAGCGCTATTCACTGCTCATTAGCAGAAACGCGTCTCACTCTCTCGCTCACTCGGTCGCTGTAGTCGACTGTTTCTCTACACACGTCGCTCACTGTCATCGCATCATCATCGTCGTCGTCGTCGTCCTTGTTGTTGTCACGACTCGCATCACATTCCTTCTTCGCTTCTTTGTGACATATCGGACAAATTTATTGCGAAATTTTACAAAAATAGCTTTTCCACAAATAGTCAAACAATGGATAGTTCTAAGCGCGAAGCTGCCGTCTATCCATTTTGCGTGTCTTAACGCGAATATCAGTGTGTGATGTTTCTTTACATGTGGCGAATAAAAATTACTTGATTAATTGAACAAATGAGTAAAATGTGGAAAAAAACTAAAATCCCTATATAAAGATAAGTTTTATGTTCCTCAGTTAGGCTCCGTTGACTTGCATTATTGCATATTGCTAAAATGCTAAACGCATGTTGCAACTAGATGTCATATTACATTGCTGGATTGATTGCCGACCGCGTTAGCGAGTAATATAACAAATTCGATCGTGTCTGTCCGTCAGTAGTTTCCACTCTAAATTTTGAACCACCTGTCCTGTTACCCTGATGTTATGCTTGTGTACTGGTCACGACCATAGGTAAAGGGTTAGGGTTGCAGAGATGACAGTGGGTCAGCGGGTCACGGGTCACGGGTCAAGTGGGTCAACAAATCTGAGTGGGTCACGTGGGTCACGGGTTAGTACTCGTGACCCGTTGACCCATGATCAAGTTAACAAGATTCCAAGAAAAGGCTATTTTGTGGCAGTGATGATGTTTGAGTTTGAGAGCACTACCACTTACTGGTCCTGACTGGAAACTGCTATAGTCGGGAGTCATGACTCGTGAGTAGTCGTGAGTCGCGGGTCACGGGTCACGCGGGTCACGGGTCAAAAAGTGTGACCCATTGTCATCTCTATAGCGTTGGGGTCAGCAAGGACGGTAACGCTGTTCTCGGCCGAGAGCAGTTTCCTAGTTTCAGGCTCAAATGTCAGCTATTGTATAGCACTGCAAACTACACGTAGTACGTCGACCGACTGTCGCAGTCTGCAGTATATGACAAGGACTCGAGTCGTTCGCTGCTAGATTTGCGGCTGGTGTTCGTGTACACACTGTTGCACTTGTACGTTTGTTGACAGTGTCTGCTGCCGTGCAGTCGTCCGTTTCCCGGCGTCGAACCGTGCATGGACCACTGTCAACAGGCCGTGAGTAAACACGTGGCTTCGCTATCGAGTAGCTTATGCGGTGAAATTCGAGTAGCAACAGCAAGAATGTTGTTTTCGAAGTTACTGTTTGTCTTGTCTAAAAAGCGACTATAATGTGCAAGATATATAGGCATAATTACCATTGAAAATTAATAGGCGGCCTATCGAATGGTAGATGGTACCGATACCACTGACCTTGAGTGACCTTGAAAATAACTTTAGCTGTTTGAAACCTAATTCCCATATCTCGAGAAGCATAGCAGTATTAACTTAGCTATTTTAAACAAAAGTCGTAAAGCGTAAAGCGTTCATGATCTGTCAACTGTCTGTCTTATCGAAACTGAACGACTTTTGAAAGCAGAAAACGGAAACGGTGCTATGTAAATAATATAAAAGAGTTGTTGATACTATAAGTCACTAATAGGAAGTTATATATGGCCTATCAAACAACGTCATTTCAGATGACCCAGAGTAACCTTAAAGATCACTCAACTGTTGCAGGCTTTTTCAAACGTGATTTGCACAGTTGTACAGCTGTTGACAACACACGGGGGCCTAGCGCGTCGCGCGGTCCCTCTTCGTCAGCTGAGCCACTTGTATTTGTCAAGCTTGCTGGATTTATCGTCGTATGCGGAAGTAATTAACCAGCTGAGCGTCAGCAACCTGATCTGCAATGGCCAGAGTGATCTATGCGCGCTAAATTGATAGGCAATCGTCGCGCGCTGTCGTCGCCAGTTCTGCACGGATTATTGCCGCCATATTTTCTCTCGCTCGCGCGCGCGGTCTTTCTATATCGTCGGCGCTAAGAGGACAGCGAGGCGCGCGCACAGACGCCCGAAGTGGAGAAAATCTCGTCGCGACGAGCGAGCGGCGGTCATTGTCGTCGTCGTCGTCGTCGTTGTCGTATTGGACCGGACCGGACGACGGTCGCTGGTGATGTACGGCCCGCTGCTGCTGCTGCTGCTGCAGCTGCAATGGCCGCCGGGGTCGGACATTTGCCCCCCCGGGCATCTGCCTTTCGGTTACCTCCTATAGCAAGACGGGAATTTTTAATAACCAAGTTGTGTGTTCCAATACACATTAATTGCAACAATGGCGGGCTGCCAGCGGCGGCAGTTGTTCATCTATGCTAGCCGCTCATAACAACAAAATGTAATCATTCTCAATAATGATACACAGCTAAAACGAAAGAAGAACTGAATGAAAGGCAAAGCCTGACTGTAGCCCGCCCGGCTATTCCCCTAGCCGCCTGTTAATTATTGTTACTTGGTCACTTAACTGGTTCGCCTGCGTCCAGCGCAGCACTTACACTTCTTGTCGTACGCCGCCATCTAGCGAATCGCACGCGAACTTAATTCTGTGGATTGGGCATGGATTTGGTCCACAAAATTGGTTATCATGGCAGTGTCCCTTGAGCGATCGAAAACCTAACCTCAGGTCGTTCACTGTAGCCACAGTTCTACCAATCTTGCAAATTTGGCGAGGGCCAGTCGGGTAGATAGGCCTATTGTGATAATTAGTCTGACAGAATCGTTAATTTAAAAAAGAATAAATTTAATGTGAAACAAATCCAGAACAAACCCGCCTTTGGCTGCGCTTTGCGCAGCCCAAGCGGACTAAAAACGAGGGTTAGGATTAGGGTTAGGTGCAAAGGGTAGATGTCTGGGAGGCCAAATGTCCTACATTTGCCAGCCACGCAACCGTCTCTAAATCCGTCGTCTCAGCGCCGTTCCATCGCCACTGCCGAGAAGAAATTATTGCAGTCCGGTTGTAGGTGCCATATTAGTGTGTCGGAGGAGCCGGCTGGCCGGGTGAGCTGGTGTCTGTGCGGCGATTAGCGGCCGCGTCTGCTCTAATCGTCGCGCGTTTGTGACGAGACGCTAGTTCGTGCTGATCACATTACACTCGGAGATCAATCTGGTCGCAATCACTTCTCAGCGCTGCAGCGACCGACAGCGTTTAACCAAACAGTAATTGCGTCCGACGCTGATCAGATCCACGCATTTCTCATCGCGCATAATATATACAGGAGTACAGTCAGCGGCGGCTGTCACCGTGCCGTGCCGTTCTGCTTTGTGTCCAAGCAGTACGCATTTGAAGCCTTCGTGTCAGTAGGCCTATTGTGTAAACAATAGCCATTAGTTTATAAAGAAAAAAATATATCGCATCTGAGAAGTTTGAGCCTTTTATTCCTACTCATGGCCCGGTGTTAATTTGTGAAAATTTACAATCTTAGGAGTGTATTTTTTTCTTTATTTACAGAACATGTAACTGTAGGCTATTGTAATATGGCGTATCGACTGGCAACACTACCAATACATAAATCTTGATTCACCGATAAACGCTAGCAACACAAAACAGCAGTACAGGCATAAATGCAATGACCTTGAATGACGTTGAAAGTCATTCACCAGTTGTAAGCTTTACAAGCGGTGTTTTTCGTACAGTTGTTCAGCCTTTCACAAGATCTCAACTGACATAGCGTGCTTGCGCGATCCCTCGGCGTTAGCTAAGCTTCTTGTTAGAGTTTGTGTGTTTTTTTGTATTTTTTTTCTTTTTTCGACTCAGATTATTGCACAGTATATTGACCCTGCTTAGAGGGTTACTGTAAGTCTTGTAAGTGCTCAGCTCAGCCTTGCTGGCCCTGTTACACCTGCTACATCATGCAATTGCCATAATTATGTATGTCTTTGGCAACTGCGAATTCAGGACAGCAATGTCTAGTTTTAGTCTGAAGCCAAGATAGAACATGTTGTCAGTATGATACACGTAATACGTACAGTAAAAATGCGATGGTTTTTGAGTTCGCCATGACTAATGTTATATTATTTTTTAAACTTGACTCGGCGTTAACAAATGAATGATGTATATTACTAGACTGCTATTTCTGTTAGACAATCACGTATTGTTCGGTTTGTCACATTGACGATGTTTCCCTATCACACGCTCGCACGGTATAGTGCGAGAGTGTTGTAAGGGCGACGATGAAAGACAATGGGAGAGGGGGAAATTTAACCCCCGCCACCCAAAAATCCCTTAACCGATGGTCACCAAAATTTGTGCAGGTAACTATGTCGGGGATATCTACCACAATGCAAAATTTTATCCAAATCGGTTTAGGGGTTTCGGTTCTGCGCATGTGTGATTTCCCGCCCCTCGGCACAAAGTTACTCGGCTACTTTTTTTTGGTTCTTGAGAAAGGCTATACAGCCGAGACGCGTGCACCGATTTTGACGCAAAATACGTCAAACGACGCGGTTCCGCGCAAGGAAGTGCCTTTTGGGGGTCGCGAAACCAAAATC
>Ga0126325_10000435_pt1 | contig 11393 bp, 3 predicted proteins | sample InaspJWI14metaG_FD_94487 | JGI IMG/M metagenome (GOLD analysis project Ga0126325, IMG submission 94487) | Marine gutless worms symbiont microbial communities from Oahu, Hawaii - Inanidrilus sp. 1 OAHU.JWI-14 metaG | ecosystem: Host-associated > Annelida > Digestive system > Unclassified | place...
CAGTTTCATATCCAACTTATCCAGCTCAACACAGCAAATATCAATCATTGACTGCAAGTCACACAAAGAAGCAGATAACAACAGCAGATCGTCGGCATACATCACACATCCAACAAACATATTTTTTTTGTTTCGCAGTCCTGTTTGCTTTCACATAAGTTTATTCACCTTTTGTGTTCTCTGCACAGTTTTCTGTATTTCTCTGCATTTGTTTTGTTATTCCACTTGTATGTAGCAAATATTTGCATACAGCTACTGTCACATGTTAGTGACCTTTCAGTATTTTGTTCTTCTAATGAATTAGTGAATACAGCTAAATCGGCGTAAATATAAATTTTAAATACAGGTAAGCGATGGCATGTCATACCTACGCAGACAATAAAACAAACTGATAATGCGTACTGTTTGATGAAACAGATAACACGTGTGTGAACAACATGCCTAAAGATGTTACTATGAAAGCGGAACTGCTGGGAGTCGAACCCGTGATCTTCGAACCGCGAGCCCGACGCCCTAATCGTTACACCACCACGACGCCACCAGAAGCCACCAAACAATATCGCGGTATACATCAATATTTCGATATATCGAGACCGCCTCACTAGTTGGTCAGCTGGCTCGTCCAGTGTTTTCGTGTAGTAATCTAATCGGCGGGAGTCAAACCGGGAAACCCTGGACAGGAAAGGCGCAAAGCCTGCTGCCAGAAATCGTGCCAAGTGCAGCACTGTCGTCGCCCAGTGTTGCAGAAGAACGATACGATACGATACGATACGATACGAGATGCTATTTTAACGTGCTTGAAGCCAACATGAGTCAGCTTAATCTACCGAACGGAAGCGACAACTAAAAAGTGTAAAAAACAGAAAAAAACTAAAAAGTAGAAAAACAGAACAGGGGGAACTAGGTCTAAGTAAGTAAGTTAGTAATCTAATCGGAGAGGAGGATCGTGGCGGCGGCATGCTGCGATGACTGGTGGCGTCTCGCATCATTGATGCAATTACCGAAGACTGGCAGCACATGTTGCAAGCACACGCGACAAGCGTCTTCGCATCGATCGATACCGAAGGTCGTCGCACGATTCGTTATTTGTAACATTTGTGTGAGCGTGTCTATAACGCCCCGATATTGTTCCGTGTCTTATCCGCTGTTCCTTCGAGGTGTTATAAAACACTACGTTAACCAAAATGTTCTTATACCACTAGATGAGGCCAGAGGCATTATGTTTTCGAGTTGTCTGTTCGTGTGTACGTGTCAGCAACACCCGATATTGTTCGGCGATACCACTGCCTCATCCGGCGTTCGGTCGTGGTCATATGCTCAAACGTCATTACTTCGATTTGTCCTAGATTTGTTGTACCACAAAATGTATACGACTAATCCACAACAAATCGAAGTAATGGAGTTTTAGCATTATAATACGCGTGCAACACACCTTCAGTCAAAAACTGTTTTTGCGATTAAGTCACGACTCAGCCGTTCAAAATATTGTTTGCTTAACTTTTTAGCATGTCGATTTAAAAAAAACACTCCACAGGATAGTGTAGAAATACGTTCAAGATGTGTTGAAATCTTTGTGACTACTATAATGCAAATTTTCTGCTGAGTCCTTCGGTAAAATAATTGTAAACAGTGCCATATTTTATGCAAATGTTGCGATTTCAAATGTTGCGATAAAAGTACTTCGTGTTTCACCAATTACGTCATTCTGGGCGTTGACTTTGTAAACGTACGCGTATTATAATAAAATTACCGAGTGGCACAGAAAACCGTGTTCCTGCTGTCAAGCCATGATCGTTTGTACTGCGGACGTTTTTTACGCGCTACCCGGTTCATGTAAATGGCGCAGTTTATCTCCGTGATTCGCGGCGCGTCGGCGATATCCATATTTGATCGATTCGTGGCCGACATTTGTGTCGCAAGTGTGTTGTTCTCTCGAGTTCTCGGCGGCACTGCGGCTCATGAATGTAATTCCTCGTCGCGGCTGCTGCAGCTGGGACCGCATCCGATACCGCGCCGCGGGATGCTCGCTTTGCTCCGTGATATACGATTCGTCTATTTTGCTATTCGTTTCTACGAAAAGTTTCCAGGCTGTAAACCGTTTGAGCAAACGACAATTGAGCAACTGAAAATTTCATCAAAACAAAAAAGTGCTTAATCGAGACAAACATGATTGACAAAAGCGGGCTTATTGTTTATTTATTTAATGTTACGCCACACGGCAGCACATAAAAATACAAATATAAACATGCATACACAATCATACTAGGCCTACTTTAAAAATACAAGTAGGCCCTACAATACAACGCGACATTTCCTAATTCCTATAGCATCAAAATGGCGAACAGTATTGACAAACAAGGACGTTTAGTCGTTTAAGCGTATTTAGTGGATAACCGACCCTGTCATCAGTACACAACTCAACTCAACTCAAAAGAGAACTACGGACGCTAGTGTCTGACACCTGTAAGTCCGCATCGTAATTATGTACTATCACAAACGAACAATATCACTTTATGACTTCTTCTGATCGGTTTCCGGTACCTGTCAGATCGGCTGTAAAATCAAACTTTACTAATTGGTGCTGCCAAAACTTATCTAACCGTGCTTTAAATGCATTAACCGTGCAATCATCAACACAGTACCTATCACTTATCAAAATGTAATAATCGAAACTCAAAAATAAAAAATGAGCAGCAAATAGCCTACCAGTTCTGGTATAGTTTACTTATCCTGAGTCAGTTATAGCTGACAATCTATTTAAAGGCTCCAGACGCCATTTTTCGTTTAATTTCGTTTAATTTGCTATTCGTTTAAACAAACTGTTTAAAGATGTGTTTTCGTTTAAACTCATGCATCGCCAGCTCTGGTGTCTAGACTAAATGGTGTCGTGGCCCGTGAAGGCACTGCCCGGTTGCCGTCAGGTCTACACTCCCGACGGTCGGACACCAGTAACAGTCATCAGGTCCTCCTCACGACTCTCTCGTCACTATCAGTGGCCTGCCCAGCTGCCCGATGTGGAAGAAGAATAACAGAATGACAAAAGGCCGCATCGCAGGGGGCGCTCACAAATTGCCCCTTCTCCTGGGGGATCCGGACCCCACAGAATACATGGTTACTTTGGCCCACCCGTGTCCACAACCCAAACGACACGTCGATCGGTTCAGCCGTTTTTGTATGGTTCAGGGTTGTGTCCAATAAACAGACACAGGTCGGCAGACAGACCATGCCACGATGGTAACAATAGGCCACATCTTTGCACTCTGTGCATGCGATGCGGCCTAACAGTAAGAAGAGATTCGCTGAAGAAACCACGTCCGCTGCATGGAAGCTCATCCCCTGTTTGATGCTTTGAGCCAGCGATGGTTGTTAGACGTAATTAAGCCAGCATACGACCGCCGTCGGCTCAAATTAACAGCCTCTAGCCGACTATAGATCGATATGCCAGCAGTTCTGATCGCTGTTACGCAGAACTTGCTGTTTCTTCCCTATCACCAGTACTCATGCGCCTACCACGGAGGGATGGCCAGGCTGAGTTGGCCTGGTAGGGTTAATACATAGCGAGGTAGTTTGCCCGTCCGGTCACCCATCTAAGCATCAACCGGGATCGACGTAGTTACTTCTTTGATGCGACTGCGACAAACGACGTTACCATTCGCCAAATCGCCAACCAATCGCCCATCTGGAACATTACTTTCCCTTCTTTTACCCTTCTGTGTTAGAAATGTAGAGGCTCGTGGGTAGCTTTCGACAAGTAGAGGTCTACCCTGCTTTTCGTAACAAAAGCGTGACAAAAACACAGCGCCGGATTAACAAAACAGTGGGGATCCGGTCGGATACAAAATAAAACACGCTGGATAAGCAGAAACAGCAAGGCTAAAATACCACCTTCCAGGACCGTGATCAAATTTTGGACAATGTCATAGGGGAATCTTTCCCACTGTCAGCCATGTTGGCACGCCACTGGCAAGTGTTATGTCTGCTCTCCGCGGACAAATGTTCAGCAAAACTGATCTACTTGCTGCGTGCACTGTATATGTGCCGGCGTCGGCAGACTTGTTTACTGTCGGCTATTTTTAACTTATCCTACTGCAATACTTACTGTGAACTGTTACTGTGAACTTTACAGCAGTTTCCTTTTTGTGTACGTTATGACTGCAATTTTTTGGTTCTTAATAAAATCTGGAGCGCTATTTTATGCAGGCAATTTGTTACACACCTATCGTAGACAAACCACCACCACCACTATAACTACTATTCTAGTAACAGGTTGCTACGGTACTGGTAGTCAAAGGCCGCATCGCTGCTGCCCCTTGCGAATTGGGTTGAGAATATTGAGTGTGGTCTAGGCATGCCCAAGTATGCTAAAGTATAACGACCCCCAAAAGTGCTCCTTTCCGTAGGAGTATCCGAGGCTGACCCACTACAATGGGCTCCTACGAGGCCACATGCAAAACGGCATCTCAACCGTCTCGTCCGTTTTTGCAGGGATCACGCTCGTGTCCAACAGACACAGACCGACCACACTACATGCGTAGCTGCATCTTATGCTATGCACTGCGATGCGGCCTAATAGTAACAAGCGGTCAAAGCAATTTGACGTAAAGCCGCATCGCCGCTGCATGCCCATCGTTCAATCGTATTCACCAAGTGGCGTCAATGTGCACCCCTATCTAATACACAGTTCCTTAGGCCCACACGAGTACACACCACGAACGGCGTACTTCGATCGGTTCAACCGTTTTTGCAGGACTCGCCGTTTTGTCCAACAGTCAGACAAACCATCGATAACAGTAGGCCGCATCTAGCAAATGTTCAGCAAAACTGATCTACTTGCTGCGTGCACTGTATATGTGCCGGCGTCGGCAGACTTGTTTACTGTCGGCTATTTTTGACTTATCCTAATGCAATACTTACTGTGAACTGTTACTGCCTAGTGCTGCGATGTGGCTTTGCTGTTTTTTCGAAAGTGTTTTTTGTGTTTTTGTTGAAACTTTCAATATCAGCGTACTATGCATGTGATGCGGCCCAATAATTCAGCGCCGTCTGACGAGGACAACCTTTGCCAGTCTCGTGCGATTAGTCCTTGACCTAAGTGTACGCCTCTGAGTTAATTTACAGGCAGCCTACCGTCCCCTGTCGGTTTGGTCGTCCTATTGTCTCTTCGTCCGTTATACATTCGGAGAACGGGAAGGCGCATAAAACACTTGTAGACCTAATTGAGAGGGAACTGTTCGACACTGTCAAAGCAAGGAAGCTAGCATACTATGATCACACCATGAGGAAACAAGGGAGTTGCCTGGAGAAAGAGATAATGCAAGGAACAATGCCAAGTGCACGCAGGCGAGGAAGACCACGCACGGCCATGGCCATAATTCTGTCATCAAATCTTATCCTATTTTCAAAATGTTTTCACTGAAAGATTCTGTAGTACATTTGCAGTAAAGTGGTTATTAAAATCTCATCACACCTTGCATATGTTTCCATACTACCTTGTGAAACATTAATGTCAGAAAACAAGCGATTAACGATAAATTACAAGGTAGTGTAGCTACATATTTAATTTGTGGTGGGGTTGTCAATAATCATATTAAGACAGGCTTATTGCTCAGTCTGTCGGTGAAAACATTTTTAAATCGGTGAATATTTGATAAAGTTACAACAAAAAACGCGATTGTCTCGTGCACTTTCTTCGTTTCTTAGCAGTGTGGTGCCAGGAGCACAAAGTGCACCTCAGTTCAGCCGTTTTGCAGGATTCACCGGTGTGCCTAACACACACAGAACACTGAACGTGCAAAGTCTGTAGCAATAGGCCGATTCTATGGTTTTAGTAAGCTACGAGAAAGTATAGTCGCTGGATGGAATAACGCTATACAGCATAAGTCAGGCAGTAACGAAGGTCTTAAGCTTGTTTCAGATCTATAAAGAGATGGACACTCGTGGCTCTGGCTGAGACTTTCTATGTCCGATTAGATTATCTGTGTTTCACGAAAATGTCGTGACATTCCACCAACCGTGCGCGACTAACAGACAGTCACCGGGGATCACAACATAGCTATCGCTCCACATTAGTGTCTCTCATAACCTTGTCTGTCTCTAACTCCAGAAACTGCAGCTGCCCGTCACTAGTGCACCGTTTTCGAGATGCTGAAATTTTTTTTCTAAGCGGTATAAGGGCTATTTTTCTTAATTTTGTAACTTTTAGCACAAAGCACGGTTCGATATCGGACAAAGCCTGTGTTCGTCTGCTGGGGTCACGCTATGTACACGCCAACGCGCATCGCCGGCCGTGAAGCCGTTTTTGAGTTTTTGCCGGAGAAACTTCGAGCTTATCCTTTTATATATATAGATGGATGTCGCCAACCGTACGCCCCATTGCCATGTCATCTGATATGCTACGTTGAACCTCTACTATTGTAGTGTAGATGACTATTATGTACGCAGCCTGTACAGCATCGGCGATGAATTATTAACAGAAAGAGAACTGTAACTTGAGACCTCTGAGACAACAAGATTTATTGTAGCAAACCGCCCAAAGTAATTTGGAAACATACATCGGCCACTGGATGCCCGCCAACAGACTGAAGCTGAGCTGTTTTCCACCCTCACGTAACGTAACCGTAAGCGCCGCAACGTAAGGATTTCAAAGTTGTGTAAAAACGTGAAAATTTTACGCAACGTAACGCTAGGTATTTACAGCTCCTTACGGCGGCTCCGTAAAGCGTGGTTTTCACCGTTCCGTTGCCGTTCTGCCGTTGCCGTTGCGAAAACTCCGGAAACGCGGAAAAGAGGACAAGACAGAACTGCTGTTCGCCAGCTCAGGTCACTGCTACGTAGCACTGAAGGTCAGTTATCTGGAGCCCGATTTACAAAATATCTTACGATTTATCGTAAGATTATCTTAAGTTTGTCGTAAGACCGACTTACGATAGTGATTTTCAACGTGCTAACTTATTTGCGAACACTATCTCCGCCGATCTTACGATTTTGCAAGTAAATCGTAGGCCTACCTCAGAAAAGCATTGCGTTCTTCACGAGATGTTTTGTAAATCGTGCCCTTGGTTCTCAAGTTAGGTGCTGATACTGCCGTCGCCAGCAGCCACGTTCGTTTGCCGAGCGTTGATCGTCACGTCTCTCGTGTCTGCGCGAGCTGCTTTTACCGATTTCGTCAACTCCGACGTATCAGGCAGTCACTGGACTCTGACTCGCTGGCCACGCTCATCTATGCTGTCGTTAACTCGCAAATGGATTACTGTAACATCATCGTGGCCGGTGCACCAAGGACAGTAACGGACAATTACAGCGGGCGTTGAACGCTGCTGCGCGTGTTGTCACCGGCACTCGGAAGTTTGATCACGGCCTGGGTCAGATACTGCACGACTAACTGCACCGTCTCGACGTACCCGACCGGGTTCTCTTCAAGCTAGCAGCGACAGTTCACCAGTGTCTGAACGGCCGCGCACCAACGTATCTGTCGGAGCACTGCATCTCGGTCTCCAGTGCTGACACGCGGCGGCATCTGCGTTCCGCCAACCGTCACCCACTTGCCGTACCGCGTTTCCGGCTCAACACTTACGGCCGTTGCGCGTTCTCAGTTGCTGGCCCGATGGCCTGGAACTCTCTCCCGGATTTTATCCGGGATCCCACAAGCAGCACAGAAGACAGAACGCGATACTAATACATCCAGCGCATTAGGGATAGGGGTTCTTAACGATAATGCGTTATACAAATCGACGCACTCACTCACTAGAGTAACATTGCGTTTGGCCGGCGAATACTGCGTTGCGCTGACGTAACAGACGTTGTATATTTTTATTACGTCTGTTGTGGACAGTTTTTTTTAGCAAAACGACTCGTGCCTGGCGTGGCAAATGAGAACCGGACCAGGACGGGAGCGAAACAACGACGCTTTGGTGTGATTGCCTATGCATGGAATAGTCGTGATGCGACTTGACAAATCTCGTCTCTCAGCGACTCATTTAGTACCGGGCTTAACTTCATACCCATAGTGATGGCTATACCGGGTGGGTAAATGGGCATCTAACTGAAATATTTTAGTTCAACTATAACTAAATGTAGCTAAAATGTTTATGCCTCCGCTTATCCAATAGATGGGGCCGTAGGCATTATATTTTTAGGTTTTCCGTCAGTCTGTGCGTACGTACGTGCGTACGTACGTGCGTATGTGCGTGCGTCCGGGCGCAGGTATTCTCCAAAAGCCGTCGACTTCAAGTTAGGCTAGATATCCTTCAGACGGTAGCTATTTTACGAAAAGAGTTAATTGAAGTAAATATTTAGTTAAACTTTTATGCAGCTATAAATGCTTTTCGACTAGCCTCGGCTTGTCACTGCTAATGTACAGACAATAATTTTCAGAAGTATGTCGCGTGTCAGAAACCGACATCAAACGAAACTTGAGTCATTAGCTGTACACATGACAATAAGTAACCTATTTTAATTTAGTTAAACTTGTGGCGTGACAAACAATAACCGGCTACGGTAAACTATTAGTTAGTAGGCCTAACATTTAGTTAACTTCTGCGCATCTCTGATAAGAGGCTATTCCACTTTCATATGCAGAAGTCTGAGCCAGACAAGCACCGGCAGATTCGCTGCCTTTGCTTTCTTCTGGTCCGCTTAGAAACTTGAAAAGGAAACCAGCCAGTCGAGTGAGAAAATTAGGAAATTCGCTTTTGTCTGGCATGCCTGTGGTCACGAAGAATGGGCGTTCGAAGCACGGCAGACAGTGACACTGCGCCCCGATATCGTGTCTGTCTGTCTGTCTGTCTGCGTGTTTGTATGCGTGTTTCTCTTTGTCCGCGAGTATATTTCTGAAACTACACGTCCAATCTTTACCAATTTTCGTGCACGTTACATATCACCGTGGTTGGGTCTTATTCCGGCGGCGTTGCAATACGTTATCTACTTCCGGTTTGTGAATGACGTCACATTTGCAAATAATAGCGAGGAATAGGTGACGCAAGAAAGGTGCATACTCAAAGTAACTAAGCAGAGGTCAGCAGGACCGGGAACGAAAGCTGATATTTACGATTGCCTTGTTGTTTGTGTGAACCGCTGTTTGGTAGCACCTACGCAATTAATGATACGTAATTACTAACAATAAATGTTAATATAACTTTCCAATAGTATAATGACGAATGGTCACTAACGTTCGTGCAATTTCATGTGCCTTGCCGTCAGCCATATCTACAACCCAGAGCTGCATGGTGCGCTGTCGGGCGTGTTGATCGACTAATGATAAATCATTCCAAATGATCTGGAATTGCCACCAGGGTTTCGTATGTACGGGAATGGGCGCGTTGGATGGCCGGGAAACTGTTTGTTTTACTGCTCGCTACAGCCTTATGAAAGCATGCCGAGCTTCGATCGATTACATATAACAGATTACGGTTCACTGACGATTTCGAGAAAACACTGTACAGATCAAGACAAGTCCATGTAGAATGATAACAAGTGGATATAGTAATGGTGGCAAGCAGGCCGCATCGCCGAGTGCTGCCATTGTTAGTCATATTCAGAATATCGACAGCCAAAATGCTCACCTCAAAAGTGTTCCTTCCCTAACTTGGTTCCTCTCCTCTTCCTTGAGTCCATCCGACCATCCGAGACGACATCTCAATTATCACCTCGATCGGTTTAGCCATTTTGTAGGGCTCGTCGTTTTGACCAACATGCACACAGACGCCGTTACATCGGCAACAATGTGCCGCATTCTCATGCATTGCATGCGATGCGGAGTAATAATAATATCGCTACCTTTTGAGTTTTATCGTTTCCAAGACAAAGCACGACATGGTTGAAGAGGCAGATTTCTACAGGGTGGGTCAAAAAAGTAAGCGGTTGTACTAGTTTCAAAGTGCTAGACAACAGTCCTAATATTAAATATTCTCTAATTTCGTGAACGGTCCAGGACTTCAAAGTTGGCAACACTGATTCTTTTTGTGTGGTCAAATATTCTATGCTACACACTTTTATGACGTCATGTTTACGAAGCTAGTTCGTGTTTGTCTAGCAGTAATTTCATTGGCTGCTTTCAGTTATAGAATATTTTAACAAAACAATTGCGACGTAGAATATTTCACGCGAAAATATCGGACACTGCTTCGTTTTCTCTGTAGCTGTTCGTATTTGTTCACATTCCTCCTATCTTCTCAGTTTTATTGACATATTCGCTTAAAAACAACAGCTTAATTTTTTTTTACCCACCCGGTATATCCACTTCTAAGTGAAGCCTCGCCCTCACTCAAGTGTGATCCCGTTGGAATTTCATAAAGGCCTACAGTGCAAAATGAGTAGAGTCGAGGCTACCATTTCAGAGTTGATCGTTTTACTCATATAACTAGTTACAGCGTGTGACAGACAGACAGACAGACAGACAGACAGACAGAATAGCTATAGCAGTATCGTGCCCTGTACAGCTTTGCTGTGCTGATGCGTAATGAATAGGTAACACGTCACACACGTGAGATGAAAGAATTCCGCTAAAACAACTACCGGTTTCGGGCCGCCATAATATATAACACGTGTTTCCGGGTCTGTGGCATTTCAAGGTGCTGGTAGACGTTTGTCAACGTCTGTTGTTGTAAGTACATGTAATTATTCACTGACCTTCCAAGGAAAACAGTTTACTTGAAAAATATTACACTTACATGTACCTATCCAGCAACAGACAACGGAATCTTATCTATCTGTTACTGTATCAATTGAAATAATGCCAATTGCTGCACAGCTGTACAAAAAGTGGCATTGTAAAAGATTGGCAATACTCGCGAATAGATGCATGATCTTCAAAATCACTCAAGGTCATCGGAAATGATGCAACTGATAGGCCATTCACCACTTCCTCTCAGTGGCTTCAACTGGCTTGTAGTAAAAACGTTGTTGTCTTACACCGTTTTACTACTTCTACGTGACTGCCTGTAATCTCCTTCATTTTCAATGTAAAACAGCTGCAATTAGGGGGCCTAATGTCACGCATTTCAATTTATGCGCAAGGCTACACTTTCCGAGCTACGAGGTAACAGTTTGAATAACTTTTAGGTTCACTCAAGCTCATAGTTTGTTTTCATTGTAACGATGTCTATCTTGTACCGTTTAGAAGATATTGTCAGGTATTTGCCCAAATTTATAGCGATCCTGCGACCCTGAACACACACCCATTTCCGGTGATTTCTATCATGCACACGCTAGTAGTCACCACGGCAAGTCTCAATATGAAACGTGACATGCCTTTCGCTTTACCAGGCCTAGCAGCGGTAATGTATCGGCAAACGTGTCGCACAGGTCGTGCTGGGGATCGTAATACACTGTGCCAACAAATCACCAGCTTGGCTTGGCAGTGCAAACAAGAACGGCGCGATATTTCACCAAATTCG
>Ga0126325_10000436_pt1 | contig 11389 bp, 8 predicted proteins | sample InaspJWI14metaG_FD_94487 | JGI IMG/M metagenome (GOLD analysis project Ga0126325, IMG submission 94487) | Marine gutless worms symbiont microbial communities from Oahu, Hawaii - Inanidrilus sp. 1 OAHU.JWI-14 metaG | ecosystem: Host-associated > Annelida > Digestive system > Unclassified | place...
ATATGGCCGATGTAAACAACTTTTCGTTAGTGAATTAAATAATGCTTATTTCTCCAGACATTTATTTTAAAACAGTGTTTGAGAGGCTATGTCTTGCATGACAGTTCGCTTCACTTACTCCTTCAGAATGGCGATTTTTTGAACATAGATATTTCACAAGGTAGTGCGGCAACACGTTTGGGGTGTGGTGGGATGTTTATATATCACCTTGTTACAAATTTCCTACTGAGTCGTGCAGTGAAATAATTTTGAATATCAGTTAATATTTGGTGAAGTTATGGGCAAGAGTTTGGTGTCTTGTTTTTTTTTTGACTCACGGTGTACTGTCACAAAATGACAGAAATTCTGAATAAATACATGTAATGCTATACCTATTAAAACACATTCATTAAAACTAAAACAAAATTTGTGAAATGAACATTTCAATACGGTCTTATTCTATTGTTTTCATCAGTGATCACCATTGTGTTAAGCCGCATTCACAATGAACTGCAATGCTGTGCAACGAGATGGCGACACACTGGATGTGGTGTTAACACAGCTTTGCAGCTTGTATTGTCTCGTGTTGCGTTAAGTTGGGTCACGATCTGGTGTGTGTACGACCATGCAACAAGGTTGTGAGGTAATGATTAGATCACAATGTTATTTAAAAAATTTAGTATTTCCTGAAAGTGCCTCCCATTTAATACCTGCACGTTACTTTCATAACACTTTTGAAAAAAAATTTTCTGAAGGTTTAAAAACGCGCAAACATAACACACAAAATACTTTTAAAATGTTTTTACATCTGTGCCGACAACGCTTATGTCTATGTACCAGAAGTCCAGAAGTCGCAGTGTGTCTCCGATGACGCCGACTTTGATGTCATAATCGACGTCATCGCCATCTTCCATAGCAAAACTCGGCGACCGAACCACCTGACAATGGCATGACAAACTCATGGCTTTTATTTGCAAGAGCTCACAGCATCTGCTGGGAAGGATGGCCGTGGTGTGGCAAGTGACAAAAATCTTTTAAGCTGAATATTCTGCTTTGGAAAGGTTTCCCTGTCCAGGATTGGATATGGACCCCATCTACTGCAAAGTAAACGTCATCTCACACTAAAAAGTAACACTGTCTGTTTAGGGGTTTAGCCAACATAACCTAACGTCACATGCAGACAAAACCTGTAAGAAGAGCCAAACCACGGTTGACTAAAATAGTGAATATTATATGGTATTTGCTTATGTTTGCAGATGTGGAGACTGCAGACACTAGTAGGGAGTCTAGGGAATTCCAAGAAGCTAAACTCTTTCAGCTTTGTGCACACGCATAAGTGAAGTATGCATACTGTAATGCTAAGAAGCCTTTAATGCACACAGCATATCCATACCTCACAACTTCCTCACTCCCAGTAGATTTTTTTTAATCTCACAGGTCATTCGAATCATATTAATTGTGATTTTGTATTAATTTTGATTTTATATTGTACTACAACTTATTACTATGTTTTATTCCACTGGAGATGTATGTACGTTTGATATGTGCTATTAAATTCTACGTACTTACTTACTTATGGTTGGGGAATTCAAACTCTTGGATCCCATGAAGAGCTAGGTCGTCAAACATGAATCAAAGAACTTTAAAAATTACGCAAACATTTCAGCTGTTTCTCTGCAGTCCACATATTCCAATTCAGCACAAGTGATATGACGCAGTGCATTTTAATCTTGAGGACCAAAGTGCACGTAAAAAGCACCATTCGCTGCATATGGCGGTTCGACGTGTTTTGTATTTGTAACTTTTACATAAAATCACAAAACTCAAATTTTCGACTAATAAAATAGTCCTACCTCAAGCAGAAAAGGTCTGAGCGATCGGTCGATGACAACATCAAACCCCAGTATCTCGAAGCATACGCTGCGCTGCTTGGTCGCCGTTCCGCCCGATACCGTAGTCTTTCCCAGTCGACACAGCCGGTATGACTGGTAGAGGTGAGGCTGGGCCACAAGAACGGTCTTCACCACAAGGTCGACCAGTGAATCCCACAGCTGTCCGGCAGCACCCGGGTCCATGCTGGACAGCAGATGGGCCAGCTTGAGCTTGGACTGTCGAGGTCTGTCATCGTACAGTCGTCTCCGCTGACGGTAACCCATTTCATCATCGTCGTCAGCGTGCTCGTGGCCAGTTTCCTTCTGTGGCGTCGTCATGTGCATCTGTCTGTTCTCCTGCATACGACAGTAACACAACTCGTCACTTATCATGGCAACAACTAGGCCCTAGTTAGTTAAGCATCGAAACAGTACACAGATAATATATCACTGGAAATGCTGAACATGCACCATTAAATCGCACTCATGTGTGAAAACCCATAAAACTTAAAACTCTATCATTTAAAATAACTTTTTATCAGAATTCAGCCAATGAAATTCATTAAAATCACTTAATGTCAACACAATCCATAACTAATTTGACTGCCCTTTGGTCTGCTCCACAAAAGAATTGATTAAAAAATCCACTGACCAGATTTCCTTCAGCCGGGCTGAGGTACTTCTGAGTGGCGAGATGCATCAGACCGTCCTCATAGACAAAGACGCGCAGTGGATCGGCGCTGGTTATCAGCACGTACAGACGCATGTGGCTCTTGTAGCCACCAATCAGCAGTGGCTTGTCTATGTACTCTTGCACTAGACAGCTGGTGGTGGCGGGAGATGGTTCACCGGAGATCACAGCCAGACAGTCGTCTTCATGTAGACACAACTTCATTCTGCAATCACAGTTTACTTTCCATGCATGCTCCAGCAGCACACTGACGACCAGACCACAACAAGGCAATCAAAGACAGCAGACTTGGCCCCCAGTGCCCCCCCACACACCCGTTTAACGGCCTTTCGTGCAGGACTACCCAGATGAGCCGGAACCAGAAAGGTAAAACCCATCTGGAATTTTACTGAAGCAAGAGACAGTGAGTGGCAGTGGTATCAGCTGGGCCATATGCAAGTCTGCACCTCACTCCAGTGCCCAGTGTGCTGATATTGTATACGTCAACAAAGTCGAACAGCGTGGCGCCCCCTGGCGAATACACTGGAAATATACATCCAGTTATCACCATGTGTATACCGCCCATTATGTGAAAACATGACGTTAAGGAAAACTCAACATGTTGTGTTGTCGTCAGAGGACTGTCAAACCATCCACAGCCACAGGCAACATGCACCAAACATTCAGTAGAACTTGGACATGTTTTTGAGATATGTGAGCAGACAGGCAGAAAGACACACAAACACACTGACCGCAATACTTTGCACCCATCTCAATGGCAACGTAACAACAGCAATATGCATATTTTTTATCCTGGCATAAGGTCATAACTTTAGATGGGCATATTATAAAACGAAATAAAATATCTGCCAGTATAGCCCATATTAACTTAACACATCACAATGAAATAAACATTCACTTAACTGCGGGCCTGGCAGTAAGTAATGGCAGCCTACTGCCAGGTTTATGACAAACGTCACCTGCAGGCTGACTGCCAAGAACCGGGATCAGCTCCGGAACCCCACGCTCGGTAATCGAGTACGGGCTAGCTTTTACCTTTACCTTTAGTATATAGTTCTCACCCAGAATGAGAGTCAGCTGTGAGCGGTTTGACAATGTACATCCGGCTGACGCCCTTCCTCTTCATCTCCTTGCAGTGTTGCTGGTAATTCGCCAGCTCCTCTGGCAGAATCCAAGACTTTGGCAGAAAACTGTACTCGGCCAAATGAGACGCCGTCATTCTACAGTGAATAAATATTGGAGGAAAATGAACCAACGTTGAACCGACGTTGCTTATCACCTGGAGAATTCAACTCGACAGAACAGCATGCGAACATTTTCAAACATGACCATCAAGATTTTATTTATATAATTCAGATCTGAGTCGCATATCACATACTGTTGTGGGATTGCACATGTATACACATTTAGTCACCAACTTAGCTGACAGTAATCTTTACAGTGCAGCAATAGTGTCACACTGAATAACATTAAGTTAGTCATATGGGCATAGATGGGTAATAATAACATTAACAGTAACAGAGTCACTTGTATTGCGCCCCTACTGGAAGACCAAGGGCAGATCACAAAACAATCATCAGTACATGTAGAATGGAGATTTACCTGGTCAAATTACGAATGAGGAGATCCTTCTTGCAGACGCCAGCAAGGCCGGTGAAATGATTGATTCTCTGGTGTGGCTGCAGCGATGCAATTTTCTCCATAGAGACATGGGCATCGTTCCAGATCAAAGCAGGCCTACAGCAAGCAAGCTGCATGTTCACTGTTCATACAATTAGTATACAAGCAAGAAACTAAGCAAGTAGTTAATTGCACACAAAAAATATACGTGCTTACAGGCACAATTGCATCACATGATCAAGCTCAAGAAAACAGCTGCCAATATTATTCATATTCCGCACTGTTCAGAATAAAACATCACTTATCGTCATCACATCATAATACAACTCCGTGTTCAGCTTCCTACATATGCTGACAACGTGGCCCTGCCCGCATTTGCCCATTTGCCTACCGCATGCTGCAGTTGCTGAGCACCAGCCGTACTGCAATCGATCAATATCTCCTGCCTGCCCACTGCTGCAGGTTTGCTATGGGCCCATGCTTGGACAGAGAAATGGATGATGATTTTTTACAATCAATCAATCAATAATCGTTTAATACACAAAATGACACAACGCATTTTGACACACAATGCTACGACATACAGCAAAACATAACATACTAGTAACATAAAAAAGTCCGTTATTTAGTCAGTATGCGTTCAGATATAACATTCTGATGATGAAGTTACAATCTACAAGGTTTGAGCTTCTCTCTGGTAGAGTCCTATCATGTACTCTTGGTCGTAAACCATATCGCTCTGTATGACTGACGGGGGGTGGTAGTAGTGGATGTAGTACATTTATTGGGATTTTTAAAACTTTATTGAACAGGTCGACCTTCACTGAGGTGCACAAATTGTTAAAAAAACGTCCCATACCACACCAGCAAAAGTTCCCTTCAACAGGCTACTGGCTATACTAGTCCTAAGATATCCAAAAAATCATTATGAACTCAGAACAACTCTTACAACACACCAAATGTTGGTTCTATAGACAAACCGATGGGTGCAGGTACGTTCAGCTAAAACACCTGTTTAGCGTAAACTGAGCAATAGCACAGGCCTAAGCATATATCAGCCTGACTGTATACCCCAGGATGCATGAGGAATTTTCTTGGATGCATATTCACAGACAGCACTTGCCAATGAACTAGAGGACACAACTAAACTGGATTGTATGAAATAGTCACTATTAATATTTTGCAGTATGACACAACACCCTAACCTGCTTGTAAGTTCAAAATAGGTTAAACAATAATGTGTCTATTAATTTCAAGAATTCAAATAAAGTTAATAAAAAGTTCATCATTCATGGCAAGGCAATCTGGGGTTTATTTGGGAGGGTAAATTCATGGTACAAACGACAAATCTCAAGGGATTGAACATGAAAGAAAGTGGCTGATACATACCAGTTCTCGTGTCTGTTGTCAGCCAGTCTAAATCCAGCATGCTGAACGACATCATACACTGTGCACATGCACAACATTATGTAGATGCACATTCTCAGTTAAAAAGGCCTATAATTATACTTTTCTTGCCCATATGGATTGCTTTTGACTGGAGGGAGTAGAGAATGCAGACAGTGGACTGGGGGGAAAGCAATTTAAAAAATTTCCTATTCATGTCATCCATAACAGCATCGATATTAAAGCATTTACTGACAAAATGGTACTTATACATTCTACAAAAAAGCACTGGTCATCCCTTTCTGGATCTGTGTTAAAAAGCCACCAAGGCACACATAGCATATCGTATCTTAGACATAATAAGTGCATGAAATACAGTATCCAAATGTATCTGCAACATACCCTGGTCCCGGAGTAATTTAAGTATATTAGCATGCTGACTACAACATTTAAGAACAGCTATGACATGTTAATCGAAGCTAAGATTATTCTCAAAGATAACTCCCAGTAGCTTTGCACTGGATACTTGCTCAATACCACAGAGCACAGGAGTAAGAAAATGCTTCAAACTTCATATGCATATTCGGGGCCAATATATACACACCAATGTCATATTTAGTAGCAGAAAGGTCAGCTGTGAGCAGTGAGCGCTGATGTCTGGTCGTTCCATGGAGCATATCGTCATCAAACCGGACGCGCCTCTGCAGCTGAATCTCCACTGGTTCATTGTCATCAAACAACCGGCGTCCATGCTGTGAATATGATGGTGTTCTTGCACCATCGCCAGTGAACAAACGACGCCGGTAATCATCTTCGCCTTCTCTATTGCCATACTGCGATTGCACAATGACACGTGACACGCTGACAGGTGTGATGAAGACACAAAGTTATGGGAAAAGTACGGGCAAAACGTGCAATAATTAACTACAGTGTTGCAAATTATCACCCAATTTGGAGATTCTGGTACATATTATGATTTTCACCATGGTGGAACTGCAATTGCTGAAGATAGGCAGTTGTAAGGGTAGGTAGGTACCCCAATAGTCAGCACAGCTGCAGACACAGACCATAGAATGCCACGGTGCAGTGCTCATCTCCGTTTCACTGTTCTTGAGCCGGCAGTGGGCTTACAACTGGCTTCTTGCACCCGGCGTTATGGACAGTACAGTACACCTCTTCCATAACCTGCCGCTACCTCCACAGCTTTTACACTGGTACCAAATTATACTGCTTGGTGACAGAGGCACACGGGTGTGAACAACTTGGCCAGAGTCGTTATGCAGCAGTGCCCGGCTGGGGATCGAACCCACGACCTCTTGATCGCAAGTCCGATGCCCTACCATTGCGCCACCATGCCACCCTGCACCAGCATGCCACCCAAACATGCAGGTAAGATGTCTGGCCTCCCACTGGCCCTGACAACGACATGTAACATGCATACCTCAGCAAAAACCTGTAGGAGTGTGAGCTGCCCCCATCTGACTGCACTGTCCTCCCACTAGCCCCCAAAATGAGTGTTAGAACCGCCCCTGGAGATACTCCAGAGACACTGAGCTGAGATATTGATACAGAGCCGACATAAGGTGCTCACCTTCAGACGACCTAGGGGATTAAGGGACGACTGAGACATTGTTATTAAATGAAATGTACAAACAGTTAAGCCGAATAAACTGGAATGCGGCTACCGTCAAACGAAGCTAAGCCCACATTCTTATCAGAATTGGCCTGGGTCCCTCAAAAAAAGAACGCGTAAAACGACGACGGTACTTTTACTCAAATATATAAAATGAGATAAGCACACGTTTAAAACGACGGTACACAGACCCAGTCTCGATCATGAAATGAGACAAGCGTACCATGCGGTCGTCAGTGGCATATGCCGATCGTCTCAAGTCCGCGTCGTACATATCTGAATATCTCCCGGCGTCGTAGAGCTGCTGGTTGTCAAATCTCGGCGTCCGAGCATCACTGTTTGCCACCAGCTGTCGATCGAGCTTCGCCTGATCGCGCAGTAGGTCTTCTTTCATTCTCTGAAGCGAGAAAGAAGATTCTCTCTCACTCACTTGCCGACTGTCTTCAGCTTTTCTATGGCTGGTGCTGCTGCCGACGACGCCTGACTGGAGTTGTCTGCTGTGATTCATTACTGGCTGTTTTTCACTCTGCAGCTGAAATCGCTCGCGAGCTGATGCAGTTGACTGTTTTCGTTTGTCGATCTGAACATGCTTTCTGTTCGATGAGACTGATTCTCTATCTATGTAATAATCTCCGTGGTTGTCATCTTTTAGTCTGATCGCAGACTTCGCTGGTGTCTTCTCGTTTAAATCGGAATAAACTCTATCTCTTTTACTTCCATCAGACATGTCTATTTTATTAACCCTCTCGGCATTGGTGAACTGCTTTCGAGCTGTCAGCGGATCTGCACTTTGAGCGATCTCGTGGCGCTGTTCTGGCTTTGAAGATGAAGCTAAACTAGTGGACGACAGTCTTGTGTTGTGAGCATTATGCAGTCGTCTGTTGGTAGATTCAATTCCTTCTGATTCAGTTCCACGACCCGTGCCATACCTACCGTGTGGCGAGTCAAGTCTTTGCTCAGTTCCTTGCTGGTCCAATTCTCCCATTTCTCTTTGCAGCCTAGATCCTCCAAGCACCTCAGCTTGCCTCTTCTGCAGTTCCATTTGATATTTCTTGTCATATATAGTCTTCCTCAGATCCTCCTCACGTGGTGAAGAGTACTTCTTTTGGGCTGTACCACGAATGTTTTGTGCCATTTCTACTTCCGTTGACTGTGGGTATCTTTCCCTGTGGCTGTATTTGGTAGCATCTGGTGGTTGATATTTTCCATCAGGTCCAGAAAAACTAGCATCTGGTATATGTCTGCTGATATATGGACTCTCATCCATTCTGCGGTCTCTATCAAAATTCATCCGTCTATTTTCGTAGCCAGTGTCTGTTGGGTATCGCTTGTCCATAGCACTGTTAGGTGTAAGTGGGTCTCTTTCTGAAATTTCAGATTTATGACTGTACGGGTTCTGAGAGGAAGGTATCTTCGAGAAATCAGCATAGCGACTGTCGACTGGCCTACCTGATGTGGACCTACTACTGCTGTCAGTTAGGCCTAATCCATCACGGGTGGGTTTCAGATTTTGTGCATCACTTCTGTAACTGCTGGATCCAACAGTTTTGCTTGCACTCCTATCGGCATCCATCTTGTACTGCACACGTGAATGGGGATCTAAATGTCCCATCTCAAGTCCTTCTGTTGGCTGACTTCTGTTTGAATACTGCATAGCATTAACACTGGGTCTTTCTTTCTGAAACTTGTTAGTGTATTGCATGTCTGCACCACGACTTCCAGTAGCATCTGTTGCACCAGTTAAATAATTTACAACTAAAAGAGATCGATTACTAAAATATCTAAAGCTGTAGTTCTAAAATTAAGAATAGTATATGAAACATACATCAGTGGTCATACGAATTTTAGCAATTTACATTCTAACTACTAAGTCATATAACCATTGTTGGCGACAGATCAGGTTTCCAGTATCAGTTCAATCAAAATGTCCTCCACTGATACTGAAAACTTTTTGACATCACTACTGTGACTTCTGCAAACATACTGTTACTTCTGCAAACAATTAAGCAGTTTTGTTGAGAGCTCATCTGTACAAGAGTAAACAATTGAAAAGAAATATTCACTAATGTAATAAAATTTATTTTGAATCATAAACATTTTAACTAAGAGTCACTTCAGTATACTTCGTGTCTCAGTTATTTTGAACAGCAAATTGTCCTGCACATTTGCAGATGCAACTGGAAAGCTTTCTAAGTTCTAAATTCGGTTTACATTTTTCACTGCTGAGAAACTGTGTCTCCTCTGCAAATGTAGAAAATTCAAAATTATGTGACACATATGTTGGTGGCAACTAAGAAGTCACAGCTTACGAATGCACTCCATTCCACTATCAGCAAATTCTTAATGGACTGAATACCAGAAGCATGTGGTTGATGATGCAAGCGATAGATAGCAAAAATACATAAAAGCTTATGTTAACTAAAATGCTGGGCAGTTTTTGTTTGTTTGAAATTTAAGTTGTCATGTGTCAAAACCAATGTCTATTTAAAAAGCATTCACTTTTTTGAGGGAAGCAAATAAAGCAATGTGACTATGATTACATGCACACATTCTGCATTTCACAAGGTACAGTAGTGGCATTTTTCATATGTGGTGAACAGGTTCAAAAGTTTCTTAAGTAAAAGTACTTCAAGATTCAATGTGTCAAAAATGATTTTAAAAAATTAGTTAAGTTTTGACAGAGCGATTCAAAATGAAAAAAGGTGGACATTTTTCGGACACATTTTAGTTTAATTAAATGATGTTGCGTTGGAAGCAAATCTATTTGAACTTGCCTTTATGTCGCTGATAGGAATAAGGTGAAGTAGAAGTCACATGTTCACCACCATGTCCTCTTGAAGTGGATAAATGTAACGCTGGACTAGCTGTTCTTTGCATTTCTCAAAGCACTATGGTACAAATAAATCATGCAACATTTGCATCAGACGACAGTGTGCAGCCAAACTAGCTGTCAGCAAAAACAAACAAAACTGTGATCAAGGATATTTGAACTAATGTGTAGAATGCTTTGATCAATAAATTTAACAAGTTGTTACAGTATAGGTAGCCAGAGACCGCATCACTTACGCCCCCTTGCGAATAACGTTGAGAATATCGACCGTGGGCAAGTCTGGGCATGCACAAGTATGACCGTCAAAATGTGTCCATACTCATGGGGGGATCTGGGCTCCACCTAATACATGGTTCCTTAATTGGGCTCAAAAATCCAAATCCGACATCGACGTCTATCGGCTCAGTCATTTTTGCAGGGCTCATCAGTGTGTCCAACAGAGACAGACATACATACACACACAGACCATAAAGCACCAGTGACAACAGGTCGCATCTTATGAGTAGGGTTGCCAACCATCCCGGACTCCCCGGGACAGTCCCAGAATTGGCATGTGGCGTCCCGTGTCCTGGGCAGGGTAGATTTTTTCCCAGAATATTTCACAAAGTTCTGCAATATGATACAATACGATACGAGATGCTATTTTAACGTGCGCTCAAGTCGAAACAAGTTGTAACTGTTGTATTCAGATGTAGCGGATTATGCTGTTAGCGGGTTAGAAAGAGTTCCCTAGCAATGGCGGTCCAGTAGTCAATAATACGCGGAAACGGAAGAGTGTCTGCTGGACGTTGTCAAATTTGTAAATTGTACAAATTTAGTGTAATAAATGGCATCTTGTTCTAAAATTGATGATGTTGGTGTAAGTCAAGAAGAAAGCGACGACCGAGATTCTGATAACACAGATAAAACGGCCACTCCGCGAAAGAAGAAGCGACTGAAGCGTTATTGTATGTTTAATTCAGAACGGCTGAAGGAATTTCAACCATGGCTAGCCAAAATTGATGACTTTACTGCTAATTGCATATAGTGTCGACAGAGTTTTTAGGTATAATACGAAGGCAGAAATGTTGTTTTGTGCTGATTTTTTTATAGTGGTGTAATCCAGTGTTTTGCTGCTATAGTAAACCATTTGATTCCCTTTGAATTCTATATTTGCTGACTATACTCTGGTTATTGGTTCATCCCTTCTGTGGGAGATGATGCTGTGGCTAAGTGTGTCAGTAATTAAAAACACACAGCTGCATTGGATACCCAAAAAGGCGCAAATTTAGGCCTAAAATGTGTCAGGATGCGTTTGGCGGCCGGGCTCCGCCCGCACAAGCTGGAGGAGCTTGAGCGCAACCGCAGACCCCCTAGCCGCAATTTGGGGTGGGGGGGAG
>Ga0126325_10000438_pt1 | contig 11352 bp, 7 predicted proteins | sample InaspJWI14metaG_FD_94487 | JGI IMG/M metagenome (GOLD analysis project Ga0126325, IMG submission 94487) | Marine gutless worms symbiont microbial communities from Oahu, Hawaii - Inanidrilus sp. 1 OAHU.JWI-14 metaG | ecosystem: Host-associated > Annelida > Digestive system > Unclassified | place...
GATGATAAAGGAAGCACGATGATTCGGATGGGTGTGAGTGGGTGAAAGTTCCTTCTGGTACCGGCCTACCCGGGTTGTCCCGGATCAAAGGCCGTTAAACGGTCGTTGTTGTTGTTGTTGTTCGTGTCTATATTTCCCTTATTTTCAGGCCACATCACATCCATCGGATAGACGCGGCCTATTGCTACAGGCGTCAAACTTCCGTGGTCTCTGTGTCCGTGTGTCTGTATAAGTGTTGGGCACAAGAATTAGCCTAGCAAAAACGGCAGAACCAATCGACATTTCGTTTGGGAGGGGCAGACTCAGGTCGGCCTAAGGAACCATGAATTAGACGGGGAGCAAACGATCCGTGTGCAGTGGCTATGCGGCTTCGTGTCAAATTGCTTTGAGTACTAAGACTTGTTAGTCGTTGATATTAATTTTAGGGCGGTTCCCGCAGTAGACGAGGCTGGTTCATTGGATGCCCTCGCTCGAGGTCGCACCGACCACATTAACTACATTTTAGCCGGCCGTGAATTTTCGGCTGACTGGTACTTAGTGACATTTTCCAATTCTCGTTTGCTTTTCGCCCACTGTTGGCCTGCAACGTGACGAATTTTGCTGATTTTAATCGTTTTCCTTTTTTGTGACCGTGACCTTGATCGAGATAGGGCCAGTGCGAACCATCACGCCAAATTCCAAGGTCGAAGGTCATTTCGTTCGAAACTGGACACAGACTCATGCAGCCGACAGTCGCTTTACTAGGACCACTGAATATGATTCGAATTAGGAAGAGGTTATAAAAAGCAATTTCTAATGTTTTCGACTGATGAGCAAAAAGGCAAAGAAGAAAAAGAACGTTGCAAAATAGTGTCAAATTGTACAGACCATCGCCACAGCCGGTAACGACTACCGACGAGTATCGACACGCAGTACGTTACCGATGCACATCACTAATTCGAGGCGACGTAGAGCGCGAATCGAAATCGACACAGCCACATCAGTATTCAGTAGCAATCTGCTTTAAGCGCCTCACTAGAGAGATGTTCAGACTTTGATGCGCTGAAATTTGTCGCATTAAAATACACAATAATAACTACATCATTAATGCGACGAACGACTTGCAGCAGCTGCAGTCTGAACTGACAGAACTGGATCGACATAATGACGACAACGATGGCTGAGACGATATGCTAACTATTAACAAAATTATGGACGGAGACTGAATTTTCAAAATTTGCACACTCTGTAGCAGTAACAGTATAAGAGTTATTTCTATATTGCACCCCCTTCTGGGAGACCGAAAACGCTTTCTAGTGGCCGTATACAGACTGGAACAGAAAGGTTTTCAGTTGGAGACGAAAAATAGTGGTCGGCCGCAGCAGTTTTAGTTCTGTCGGCAGCCTGTTCCATGCTAGCGGTGCGGCGACAGAGAAAGCCCTGTCGCCGATTCATCCGCCAAGCCAAAACGAGACGCAAAAAGTCACCACATTCAGCTATATAACTTCCCGTCACCCTGACGGCAACCGGATGCCGCAGCGACTGAGCAGTGAGCATGCGCGGAGTCGGACCGGCCGACTTCCGGTGATCACGGCTGGACCCGAGGCGGCAGAGAACGTCAAATTAGCGGCAGTAAGCGGCCGTCGAACGACGACGCCGATCGTCAGGCGCCTTTGACTGCCCACACACAAATCATCGTTATGCGCCAGTCGACGCCGACTTGCGGCGGCGAAAAGCAATTACAGAGAAGGGTGATTCGACCGAAATTTTTCGACTATATTCAAATTGCCAGCACTCCGATTAATTCTGATCAGCAACGGGGAACTTAACGGTGGCTCGGTAGCCGAGTGGTTAGCGTGCTGGACTCAGGCGCAGAAGGGCCTGGGTTCAAATAGCAGCCGCGACGCAGTCGGGTAACAGTCTTTGGCAAACTGTTCACGTCCATCGTGCCTGTGTTCACCAAGCAGCGAAAATGGTAGCAGCCATTTTAAGGGTTGCGACGGTAACTGCAGGCCTGGCGAAAAGTAATGGCAGCCTACCGCCGGGTTTATGACTCACGTCACCTGCAGACTGACTGCCACGAACAGGGATCAGCTCCAAAACCCTACGCTCGGAAATCGAGTATGGGCTACCTTTACCTTTAGGCATATTTTTAGGGAGAACTCACTATTAAGCGCTTAGTGACTCTTTTGAATTTATAGGCGGTATGTAAGTAAGTTCATCTATCTATCTATCTATTTGGTAGTAGCGCCAGTCGGGCGTTCTAAGCAAATTGGCCGGAAACAATGACGCTGGTGCCGAAGAGCCCGAAAAACGTCAGCATCGGGGAAGAGGCCTACTAGCAACAACTAGCCGATCATTGTCATCTATAACTCCCTTACTATTTTACTTCCGGCTCAAAACCTACATGTTTCACAGATATTTTCCTCCATAGACTGTCATTTTCCCTCAGGAATCATCACACAGCTGCCTGACTGTTACAGCTTCTTATCTGCTATAACGGTTTTCTTTTGCTTTTCAGTTGTCTTTTCCTTATTTTTTTATTTTTTTTTATTTTTGATTCAGCGCGGTAGATTAAGCTTTTGAGCGCGCTCTAAACATTCATTCATTAATCCATATTCCACTCATTCATTCAGTTAAATTTCACCCTTTTGCATTTATATTTGTGCATGTAAATTAAATCGATGAAACGCACAGGATCGAAAATCGCAGAGGCTCGAGTAAGACGTCCCCTGCCCAGCACTACAAGCTTTTCCGGCGGGGACTACGGTTGTGGCGACATTCAGAGAGCAATCGTAGTACGTCGTAATTTGCCGTCGCCGTCCTGGCCAGTTTCAGTTACCGTTTCAGTTTCGTTGCGCCGCCGGCACACTTGCTGGAGGCACACGATGAATGGACGGACGACGACGTCCAGCTAATGTCTCCTGGGAACCGACTGACTCATGATGTCACACACGTGACCACCTCCCACGACGCCTTGCTCAAGACTCGTTCAGTCGCACGTTGAACAGTCATAGACCGCAGACTCCGCCTCCTGTGATGCCACCTGGGAAGTTATTTTAAACGCCCGAAAAGTAGTCCCGTGCGTCCGTTGGCCTGCAACTGGTATTACTGCGCACAGTTTATAGCCAAGCCGAAGACTGCGTGTGCACTGCGTTTCAGCTGGGCGGCGACATCGAGCAACCTTGGCGTATGAGCAATGACGTCATCCATATCACCCAAAGTACATAGCGTATCACTACGCCGGCAGAGGAGGACCGAACCACGGCCATGGGTAACATGCGTAAAAAATTTGTTGAAGATCGGACGTGTAGTTCCGAAGATATGATCGCGGACAAACTAACACACACACACAGACACGCTCATTACAGTACTCCGCTAAAAGGCGAAGTAACAAAATATCGCCCCGATGGTGGCGAAACAATATGCCTTCCCGTTTCGGCAACTTCCGGCGGCCGTATACGACCACGCTGGCCAGTGGGTTCCACTTCCATCACGGGGTTTCCTATTAGTGTTCTATAGTAACCATAGCCCTAAAGTGCGCCGCCGTTTTGATATAAGAGCATGATGCAAACACACAGACAGAGAGATAGACGGAGAGACTGACAGACGAACAAATCGCAGCATTGCTTAATATTCCTCAGGACTTGGGCATAATAAGTGGTCACAGTAATAATGGCGAGTAGTCCGCACCATATACTTTCCGTCTAAGCTAAATGACCCGCACTGCCGCCGCGCGTGCCGCCCTTTGTGAGTCATTTGAACTACACCGACTGTCGTACATGGCCCAATATGTTTTCCTCAAAACTGTCCCTCCCCGGACGCCGTCTAGCAATGGTTTTGGGGGCTTACACGGCATTGCGTGGCCCACGGTCATGACCAACAAACAGACCGACCACGCTGTAGTCCGTCTGTAGCAATAGGTCGCATTTTTGTGTTATGCATGCGATGCGGCCGACCTAATAATACTTCTCTGATTAACTCACAAGAACCGATACGACACCTACAACAATGTCACAGGTATCCATTGGCGCGCCTCGGAGATCAGGAGTGGAACGATGAAAAAGTCATGAGTAAACCAGAAGTCGACGGCAAGCCGGTCGGAGAATGCGTCCGCCTTGGACCTCCCTGCACGCACGTACGTACTCACGCACGCACGCACAGATGGACGGACAACCCGAAAACATAATGCCCACCTACTGATAATCTTTATTCACCAGATCAATGAGAACCGTCAGCAATGAAAAAGAAATAAAATCTTAACTAACGTAACTAAATAAATTATGAATACTGTATACGGACAATATTAGCATAATTTTGGACATATGTTAAAATAGTACAACAAACTATTACAGTTCAAGACCATACTTTCAAAACTGATTCTTCTTTTTCAATTTTTTTTCGCAAGGTAGCATGAAATTGAAGAACAATATACATTCATGTATGACTTTAATATTATTTGATCTAAACAATTTCATTAAAATCGTGTGACAGCGAAATCTAGTGATCTGACATCGTGCTTGGCTACCGAGACGAGAAGTATTCTATTGGATGGGCGATTGCATAAAAATATACTACACGGACGGGCGACATAGTACCCAGTAACACAGCCTATAAGGGCATTATAATAATTTGCTCAAATACCAGTAATTTTAATAGGTATACATCACAATAAAATATGAAGCCAGTGTGGGTGGTCATTCACCGGTGTCCAGCAAAACGAAGTCACTCAATTACAGCGAGCTAGGCTACTGTCAGTCATTCTCTGTATAGCTTATTGCAACGAAGCCAATTTAGCAGATTATTAACTTCGTTAGAAATCAGTCTTTCACGTGGCTCGCAGTCGCAACAGCGTATACAACGCTTGGATAGGCCTATCTAACGGTAAGCCACGATGTATAGGCCTGCGTCATTTACTGTTTTCAGCTCTGTCGGCCCATCCATCTCACGCTGGATTTGTAATTTTTTTTAAATATTAAGTAATGACAAGAAAATCCACTCTATCGCGCAGAATGGCATTGAATTATGACGCATTCGCACCAACAGGCCAGCGAGCGATAACAGACAGTAAAAAATGGTAATGAGAATTTTTTGTTGCACGTATGAAATAACTTATCTAGATAATTTAAATTTATTATTACAAATTTTGATAGCAGAAATTCGGTGGTTGAATTTTATACAAAAGAATACAAGCAGTATAGGATGATGACGCGTAGGCCAATAATGCCTCGGTGAAAAATTATCGAAATGTTGCTGTTGAAAGGTAGTGTTATGTTCAGTTGGTTTATCGATTCATACATGAGTGCATCGAGTTAGTTTCAATGTCTCCTACAATGGTAGCCGCACCACTCCGTTGCCGGTTCTGGGTGTACGTGTATGTAGCTGCTTAGCGCTGTGAACTTGTGAAGAGATATCGGAACGGCGTCCTGCAGCCGAGGAACCGTGAGCGTGAGAACACGTTACGTTTTACGCACGCACCCTGCGGTGCAACGTCCACGGCGTGCACTAAAGGTTACAGATCACACACTAGCTCGTCGTAAAGCAGCAGAAAGAGAAGCAGACAAAGAGAAAGAGACAGGGGGAATTTGGCAAGCGAATTCCCCGCGTAAAGGTCATCAATTCCGGCCGCTGCCGAGTCCACTAATTTCGCGATGTAAGCTTCAGCCGGCAACTCGCAAACCGGCGGTAGCTCATTCCGGGAGTCTGCATTTGGCGTCGAATCGGACACGACGTAGTTCTGATTTATCCCTCGTCGGCGACGCTCGATAGCCACTAATATGGCATCTGCGCCGGATGCCGTGATGCCGTCGCCGCAGGACGCTTTTCCGGGTGGCCGCGTGGCCGGCTGAGGTCAACGGCGACGAGACTTGCGGGTAGCATGGTTTGCTACTTACGCTTCACCGTAGAAGGTATAGGCAGCCCATACTCGATTACCGAGCGTAGGGTTCCGTAGCTGGTCCCGGTCCTTGGCAGTCAGCCTGCAGGTGACGAGAGTCATAAACCCGGCGGTAGGCTGCCATTACTTTTCGCCAGGCCCGCAGTTACCCTCGCAACCCGTAATAGGGCTGCTACCAATAAGAACTAAGCAATAGCGCTAGACGCGGCCTATATTGCTACAGGTAAAGCCTGGTCTGTGTGTCCGAATGTATGTCTCTCTGTTGGTCACGACTATGAGCTGAGCTAAAACTGATAAACCGATCGAGATGCCGTTTGGGACGTCTACTCTCACGCTGGGGCCCTAGAAAGTGTCAGAAACTATGTTGGATCCCCCTACCAAAGAGACAGCTTTGGGTGTCACATTTGAGCATGCATGTAGTCGATATTCTCAACTTTATTAGTTAGAGGGCAGCGATGCGGACTCTGAGTACCAGGCTACTGTAGCAACTTGCTATTATATTTAACGTAATAAACGTATGCACACCACTCTGGACAAATATGGAATGGTATAGGAGATTTGTATATCTTTCTACAAAATATTCGACGTTTGAGTTACGTCACTGTTGCAATCTACGTGTAAAGGTTATATGCGTTCTTAATATTAAAAAAATCCCAATTAAAGTAAAGACAAAGTTTGTCCGTGTTTTTCTGCGATCATTGCTTAACCATATTGTCGTGCTCAATGCCGATTCTGCAGAAGCAAGTTCCATAGCGTAACACTCAGTCAGTTGCCACTATGTCACCCTATCATTTTGGTCGGGCCGAGCACAGACAAACCTTTGGCCGGCGTCGTTATAAGGTTAATCGGACGCGTGTAACTAGGTGATCGATCAAACAGCATCGCAAATGAGTTTGTAGTCCGCCCAGCACTAGTAACGGCCGGACAAGTACTCGATACTGTCGCTTCCGCAGTAGATCTGCCTCAAGCTGAAGCGAACGCTGATCACATAAACGATGAAAAATTACACAGAAGCCATTCGTGATATTTTGGCCAGATTGACAATTTTAACCCCTTTCTTTCCCCGTGTCACAAACTGTACGTCACATTCAGTCAAACTGCCTTCCGACCCTTCATCATATGTCACAGTCCACGACTTGTAGCCCCCTCAGTCCTCGTCCGTAAAACTCGAGCATCTTGTCACGGTTCGTCGGAGGCAGCGCGTCGCGCGGGTCAATCTGTGGCAGCTGTTAATGTCTCGTAACAAGCAGTAGGGCCTAATCACCTCGGTCGGCAGCAATTGCGCGACCGACATTCGTGTTTTGTCGTTGTAGCCGATCGTTGTAACGGTTCGGCACGTTGTAACGTGTGCATGTGTGATGTGGTGTATCGCGGCTAATCAGAGAGATAGAAATATATAGAATAGTTAATACCTCATTGTGGCTTTGATGTGAGGTGTAATACAGAAGACAGCTGCGTCGTATATAGCAGTAGTCTATCAAAACTATCAAAATTCTTGGCGTCACATTTGCCAGTAGTCTGTTATGTTATGTCTAGATCCGCCCGCGGAAAGGGACTACTGCTATACTGGAGAACTCCTTATTAGAGGTCTTACGCTGTACTGCAGTTTTTACTTATTTGCAGTTTTAAATTCAGGTCTAATTCGCTATTGGCCTACCCAAAGCGAATAGTGAACAAAAGTGTGCCGATACAATTGGCACAGTGCCGGTTCCCTGGGCTGGCCATTTCCAATGCTAAAATATTACAATATTTCTCAAATAAAATATACGGAAGCAGTTTATCAAACAGCACTCGGAAACTGTTATGGTTTGAAATTACCAAAATGCTGACTGCAGTTTAAGAAAAAAATATAGTGTCATTAATTATAATTTTCGGCACACTTTCGTTCCCTCTATTTAATAGTTTTGGTCTACCGTTTGCTGTTGGCTCTCGCCACCGTCACTGTCGCCACGGTCTGCAATCTCAGCAGCTGCTTCAGGGACTTTTGTCGTAAAAAGAAACAGGCCGACCTGGTCGAGAGTTCAGACTGCGCACTGCCGAGAAAATTGAATCGAGGCATGAAACCGAATATTCAACGCCTTTCATAAATAGTTGCACCGCACATTAGTAAACGCTAGCCTGGGCCCTCTAATCTGGCGGCCTGGGTATGCGATCACGTGCTTGCAGTGGGTCACACAGAACTCAGTCTGGCGTGCGTAATTAACGCGTGCTGTTGCGTTATTAAAGTCGCGTCAGAAATCGATCGATCATCGACGATTTGGCTAATTTCTCAAGTCCGTGCGGCGACAATACAAACCGATGATGAAAGGCCGCCGCTATATGACAATCTCATGCATTATTTCACAGTCACACATCGACACACAGTTCTCAGCATGCAGCATACGACTTCGTAGGCCTATATGTTCTAAATGCGCCAAGACAGAAACGATCGCTGGCTTTCGAGATTAGGCTACAAATTTCATATTGGGCTTTATATAGTCAGCTGCAAATAAATAACAGCTGGCATTGTCTTCCCCTCGTAAGATAACTAAGTTTGGTAGATATCTAAAATACCTGCAGCGGCTATTCCGACCTAGGCTACTGGTAATCATGTGAGTAAGTAACTACGTGAGTAAGTATAGGCCTAAGTAAGCAAGTGAGCTTCTAAGGCGCCTGCGAGCAGTTAGTTACAGTGCGCCGTGAAAGGTTGGAGCCTAAACATATGTCCTCTCAGCGACTTCTTAAAATGTCTGTAGTTCTAGTCCAGGTGCAAGTCTCCACGGGACCCGTGGTACGCGACCCTCCGACTTCTGTCGTATTCTAGCCCGCCATTTTCAGACCCCGGCCAAAACTCTGCTAGGACTTTCGCTCTCGATCCGTCATTTTCCAGTCCGTCAAATTCCAGTCCCTCGGTTTTCTTTGTCCGTCATTTTCAGGTCGTGCATTTTCAGCGCTCTCAAAACCGCTGAGCATACAAACAACAACACCCAGTCCGGTAGCTAGCCAAGGGATCGACGACTCTAGTTTTCTGATGTCAAAGATCGTCTTAAAATTCGAACGGGGTTCACCCTATGCGCGCCTGGCCACTGGCCAACACACTGCTAAAAGACGAAGAACGTGTACGAGACAATCACGTTTTTGCTTGTAACTTTGCCAAATATTCACCGATTTTAATTTTTTTTCACTCTCAGACTCAGCAATAAGCCTTTCTTAATTTGGTTATTAACAACCCCACCACACAGCTACGCTACCTTGTAATTTGTCGTTAATGGCTTGTTTTGCTGACCTTAATGTTTCACAAGGTAGTGTAGCAACAAATGCAAGGTGCGGTACGTGGGATGTTTAGTATCAATTTAACTGTAAATTTACTAAGGAATCTTCGAGTGAAAAAATCTTGTAAATCGGTTAAGATTTGACAGAATTATGGTCATGAGTCTGTGGCCCCGTTTTTGGCCCACCCTGTATATGCCTTTTTAGAGATTTTTTACTAGGGTACACACTCTTCGAAGGTGGTTGTGTCATCCGTTTGCTAGTATTTGCTAACCCGTTCGCCAGTTTTGAGTTATCGCTTTGAAAGAAGATTGAACTTTCCAGTAATAATTTACCTGTACAGGTTGTCGAGACATGGTAAAAACGGCCGGGATATGAATTCTGGATTTCTGGCTTACACCTAAATTAATCTGACGATATTTACCTCGCAAGTAAATATAGGATGTGTATTTAATAGCATATAGCTTATTTGAAATGCATGGGAATAGCCACTATTGACAAGGAGCTCATAGCTATCGCCGAGGGACCGCGCGATGCGTCGTGTCAGTTGAAATCTTGCCAATTGCCACGCAACAGTGCAGAAACTACTTGTACGACAAGTCCTGAAGAAATCCAAGTTATGAAGTTGGAGGGTTACAGTGGGCCGATGTGTAATAAACATGTGCACTCAACCATGACGCGATCGAGTCGCTTTCATTGTCATAGGCAGTGCTTTTTTGTAAAAGAATATTTTCCGGTACCGTACTAATTAACCACGCGCACGTCAACAATGACGTCATCCGGTGGCAATCAATGTAAAAACCGGCATGCCCCCATTTGGCATTTTGGCTAATCAAAAAATTAAAATGTGCCATAATTCAATGAAAAAAATAATGATACAAAAGATTACTCAGAACATTTGGAATTTCTGAACAGTGAACCTTATTATGCGAGCAAAAAAAATTGTTAACCAGTCGTCAGATTTTCCGGTACGCCGTACCGGCTCGTACCGTCACAAAAAGCACTGGTCATAGGCGTCATAAACAAACCCACCACGGGCGAGTTGTGGATATCACCTGTAGCCTGCCTATACCGACGACTTGCTGTGGCGAAATTTTCTTAAGTCGACAATGTAGAAATTGCTCACGTGACCCCGACCACGCCCACGTAGCGAACATGCACTCACTCATCAAAAGACTAAGACTTCACATAGCCGACCCGTGTAGGCTACAAAATTTGAAGTCTCTAGCGTTAGCCGCTGCGGAGACATTAAGCTTACATGGAGTGTAAAATTCTAAAACGGATCACCTGACCCTGACCACGCCCCTTTCAGGGAAGATTTTTAATCGGCAGGGTGGGACTTGCTATGGTAAATCAATGTACCAAATTTGAAGTCTCTGGGTTCACCCGTTACGTTGTGAGTGGCGGTGCAAAATGCAGAAAATGGGGTGGTTTCGGGTGGTTAGGGAGCACTCAAGGTCATGGGCAATACCACCATTCGATAGAGCGCATACGACTTCCTATTCGACTTTAATAGAAACTATGTGTCTATCTTTTGCCGTTTTCGCGATATAGCCGGTTACTTGTCGAAAGTCGCCGATTTTGATCCACCCCACCTGCATTTGGCGCCCCCGTAGGGGTGACCCCGGTCGAATTTGGCGGAGATCTTTGGCGTCAGAAAACTAGAATCCCTGGGCTATCGTGTGGTACTGTTTGTGTGATCCTAAGTTTAGCCGTTTTAGTAAAACACCGACTTGTGACAGACGGACACGGACACAGGCCCATGGCTAGTACCGCGGATGCATAGCATCGCGCGGTAAAAACTTTGAAATGCCTTGTGCGATAACTGAGCACACGGGCATGTTTTGTACTCAATGTATTATTAATCGCCAGAGGGCGCCTGCCGCATACGCGATTGTGGTTGTATACACCGTAACGAAAATGTAATAAAATATTATATTACACCTGTTAAAGACCGGTAACCGTTCAAAACAAGCACATTCTAAATGCCAATCTTGATAATATCTTACTATATTCTTTTATTCGTATTACTACTCCGGAGACACCCATATTTGTTTTGCAGCTGTTCCACAATTGGTTTTCGCTAGCAGGTGCGCGTCAAGATCATACTTTTAGGGATCATTTCTATAGTATGTATCGCCAGGACGTCAGGTAAAACTGACTCCGGACCGCCAACCACGATGATGAGTTGCAGCGTTCTGTCCTGAGCGCGAGGCAGACTCACGTGA
>Ga0126325_10000440_pt1 | contig 11336 bp, 7 predicted proteins | sample InaspJWI14metaG_FD_94487 | JGI IMG/M metagenome (GOLD analysis project Ga0126325, IMG submission 94487) | Marine gutless worms symbiont microbial communities from Oahu, Hawaii - Inanidrilus sp. 1 OAHU.JWI-14 metaG | ecosystem: Host-associated > Annelida > Digestive system > Unclassified | place...
ACTACAGTCTTAGTCACTACCAATAACTACCCCTATTACAATTCCTAACACCCCCTGCTCTATTAGCCCCCTTGTATTACAGTACACATTTTTCTTTGTTCATTTGTTAACCTTAGTCGTTTCGTTCTGTAAAATTTGACATTTTTACGTTGTATTACACTGTTATATTTTGCTATCCGGCTAGAAAGCCGCAAAAGTGCTAATAAGCACATACACTGTGTTACAAAAAAGTATACCACCCAATCTCTGTCCATAACTTTCACAGTAGTTATATGATTCCGGTAATTTTTGGTTCAGTTATTACTGAGTAAATATGCCATTAAAGGTGGTTTAATTTCCCACCTCACCTGTTTAGTGTACGTGCCTTACCTCGGAAAACTTTTAAACCCGTGAAAATCACAAATTTAGCGGTAAAGGAACATCTTTTGAGAATAAACAAAGTTGACTGCACTTTATTTGTTCATAAGTTTTTCAGTCTCATAAAAGCTTACAACAAGTGCTCAAAATTTTGTCCATCTCCATGCATGTTCACTGCTCTCAGTAGCATTCTTCACATGTTGATGGCCATATCACTAACGTTCTGCTGCAGATTGTGCCAGACTTCAATTAACGAGGCGCTGCTTCAGCTCATCGACACTGTTAATGTGATATTCATACACTTGCTGCTGCGTAACACTCAACACCTTAAATACTCACTACTTTTAATGACAATTTTACAGTATCACATTCAACTTCCAAGCATCAGGTATCTGCAGTTTGAGGCTAAATTCATGATGTTCAGGGTCTTAAAGTTAATCTTAAAGGTAACGTATGTACATTACTGAGGTGGGAAATAAATCATCTTTCGATGGCATATTAACTCAGTAATAGCTCTACCAAAACTTACTGGAATCAGAAAACATCTGTCAAAATTATCGCCGAAGACTGGGTGGTATACTTTATTGCAACAATGTGTATATATCTCCACAGCTACTAGGCTCCCTAACAGCTCCAAACTACTACCATTACTACAATCTAGTTCTTTCCCCACAAGCATAACTGAAGGTCTGTTGTATACACATGGAAAATTAAACAGTAAAATGCAAAGCTGCAACAATAATCGACAGAAATCAGTACTGCAAATATTATGAAGCAGTTCTCATACGCAGATTGACAGCAGACAAAGCCTGCTGATGGAAATTGTGCTAGTTTTTCTATAAATAAAGCTCATGAACATTACAAAGTACTCCTTCTGAAATTTTATCCAGAGAAAAGCTCGCTTCGCATGTGCAGATGAACTATGCTATGATATATACATACACTTTTTGCCAAAACCAAGACTAAAATAAAGCAAAACTACGATACCAACAAAAAACTCACTTAGAACTCACAACTATATTAGGAGATCACATCTCACGGACCGCTGTAACCTGGTAGCTTATCCTATGGTCTCTGTGTACGTAACAGTGGTGCACTGTGACCAAAAAGCTGAAATGGATCAAGTTCTTTTCATATGAGGGCAACTACAAAGGAGTTATGTATTGTACTGAGGAGTCTATATCCACCCACAGAAAGGCAGACCTCCCAAGAACTGGGTGTTTGATGTGGAAAATTAATGGCTCACGGCATGATTGCAAATATGCATAAGTGGGTTGACTGGTATAATCACATCGTTTTGTGTTTTCATTTTGACACATAATCACTTGGGCCCTCAAGTAAAGTATGGCATGGTTAGCGATTCAGAGCAGTTGATGAGTTCTTGTACACCTTCAAGTGCACGAACTTCACCCACAAATTAAGTTGTTCTGGCAGGAACGTTACAGACCTGTGGTGAATGTACATGCTACATACTGATTTCTTAACCCGCATACATTTCAAACTGCCAGAGGAAGAACACAGCCACGCATTACATAGTGGAGCACATTGGAGATGCAAGGAACATAACAAATTAAAAAGCCATTCTCAATCAGTGCTAATATGCTGCCATAATGAACAAACACACACCCTGGATTGACGGTTAAAGTACTCGGTAGCAAGGAAACAAACAAAGTTCATAAAGCGCTGACAACAGGGTTCCCAGGATAAAATAAAGACTTTCAGGACCTGTGATGCCAAAAATCAGGACCACTATAATACCATTTCAAGGCTTGAACAATTATGTTGACAGCAAAACAAGACACTGTAATGCACTGTGCCTGCTGATGGGCAGCACTTGGCAGTTGTATGATTTACTTACAGAGATTGTCGTATAATACTAATAATAAGTGCATGGCAACTAACGTGCCAATCCAACAGTAGCATGCACCACAACGAGTGCGTAGCACTGTGCGAAGACGTAAGTCTTCAGAGAGGCTGATTTTGCGCCAGATCTCTAGCCTCATGTATCCCAAGATACAGCGAAGACATGTAATCATAAATTTTCTTCATCCAAGTTGTGCACAGCCACCCCGGTGGTCACCTCCAATTCTCTGGAGGAGATTCGAACATGGGTTAATTTTCACATAATCACACTCACCAAAAAAAGAATTATTGGGATAAACAGCCAATTTCAGACCTTCAATGGGCCGGAATTCTTTTTTCACATTTCAGAACTTTGCAGGACCCATGAGAACCCTGTAACAATTACCCAGTCAAAAGTGATTTTCATCAGCTATCAATAAATACTTTGAACTGCATTCTGATGCTGCAGTTTCAATGAAATTTGCTCATGACCACAGCGTAACTAAGCAGCTTTTAATAAACTAAACACAGCTGCATCAAATTAAACCACATCGAAGTCCTGAAAACAATTAAGTGCCAAAAAAAGAACAACTAACGTGAAAATATTAGTTTGAACAGTGATCATAGTACATCATATTGCCAACCGCAAATATGGACACATGGATAATGCAATGAATATGATATATCCATAATGTAGCTCTATGCTGTCGTCAGCATGAGCACAGACACTCAGACAATAGCATATCAGCACCATTGCTGGACCAACACAACGCAAAGAGGACGTCACAGCAGAGCAAAGTGAAATACATGATAACACAGCACACTGTCTCAGCAAACACAAGCCAACGAAAATCAAACTGCGATATACAGCAACAGTCGAGTGAAAAAAGGCTGCAGCGAAAAAGTGACGAATGAATTGAAACCGCTGCAAACATTGAACAAGTGTCAGACAACAAACGAACGAAGGAACACGTTAGACGTTTTCCAGCGCCTCGGGTGGCAACTGGATGTTGGGGTACGGCTCATCCGGAGGAATCGGATCCGGGAGACGGACTTCCACTTCCAACGGTACGGCTTCATTCGCACTGGCCGCCAGAGCAGCGGCAATGACTTCGGCCGGAGTCTGATCAGCAGTCGAACCGTCGACCAGGCTTGTCACCGACTTACTGCGCACACACTGGAAGTCGACGTGACGACTCTTGGCCTCTTGTTTCTCCCATGACATGTGCACAAACGGCCGCTGGGCATAGTTGTAGATCACTGCATGCAACAACAACAACAACAACATCCATTTAGTAAGTAAGTAAGTAACAAGTGTATAGCAGTTCGCAAGGTTGACACACCACCACGGGAACTCACATGCCACATGGGATCATACAGTGTTACCTGCCACCCGGCAGAGCTGACATTCCCACCCTTACCCCAGCAGAAGCTGGTACTCGATTAAACGACCACGGAGGGATGCAAGGCTGAGTTGACGTCCTCTTGTCCCCTTTCCCGAGACAACTTTGGTAAGCCAGTAGCAAAACAGAGTGTCTACAAATCCAACCAGGCAAATTTTAGTAATTTCCGTAAATCATTGTTTTCAACTCTAGTAGATTTTTTACACTGTCTGCAGTTAACTATAGCACAGGCAATATATGCAAACCAATTATGAACTCTTTTAATGGACATGTGATAACGAGTTCTGACCTATGCTCAGCAAAAATATATACCACTGGATGCATATGATGTCTTTCCTTACTGAAATAATTAATACAGAAAGAACTGCCCTTGTTATAGCTGCAGCACAAGCATGACTGTAACACAACAAAAAATGTGATCCAAAACAGCTGACCAAGCATGTGAAAATTCTCTCTCTCCCTATTTAGTCACACGGCAGTGAGTTACAAATACTCGACGTGTTAACTACAGCACAAAACGACACACACACACACACACACACACACACACCCGTTTAACTGCCCTTTTTCCTGGACTACCCAGGTGAGCTGGTACCAGAAAGGTAAAACCTATCTGGATTTTACTGAAACTAGTGACAGTGAGTGGCACTGGCATCAGCTGGGCCATATGCAAGTCTGCACCTTGTTCCAGACAAACACCCACACCAGCACCCCACCACTGTTTTTTACAGGCCAGATGCCCTTCCTGTCGCCCAACCAACAGCGTCAAAGCACTGAAGGCACTGTATACCACTAAGCCACAAAGTCTACAGCACAACACTAGTCAATAGTAAATGGAAAGTAAAACTGTAATACTGAAAACTGATGAAATGACACATCAGCAGAAACTACACACATACTCAGCTCAACATAAACATATCAAAAGTATTATTGGCTAGTTCAATTTCTTGGAAATGATGTTCACGCAGAGCACCTAAGCCACAAAGTCCGCAATCCAATGCATATTGAGATTTACTTACCTTCATGTTTGCCTCCAGGTCTTGTCTTAACTTTTTCTTTGTATGTCGGATAGCCTTAACACAGTTACAAACACAACTGCATTACCTCTATTAATCAACAAATCACAGTCTAACAATAACATGGCCCAGACTGTGTCATCGATTCACTGAACTAAAGTGTAAACGTAGTTCTAAAACATTGATAATTCTGCACATGGTGTAACATCCAATATGACAGACTTTCTTGAAAAGCAAAACTGACATGGCATGGAAAGACTAAACCTAACCAAAAAGCAACACACAAACAAACTGAAATACTAAGACACAGGACACAAAAGCTACAGACAGGTTTGGTTGCCTTCTATATGGCACCAGAAATGGACAGAGTCTATCGTTACAGCCATGGGTCCAACACGGGATAAAGAATTCTGCATTATGCAGTAAACAATGACATATGACCAAATGATACCTTCAATGCCGAGACGAATCTTCTTAAGGCCTCGGTCCCTCAGCACTTGCTTCGCTACGTCTCTGTTCTCTATATACTTGAAGAATCGGCACATTCGCGTGCTGTAGATCACTGTCAAATGAAAAAAAACACAAGTCAATGTTGTGGACTATACTCCAGAATACATACACCCTGCTAACTAATGGAGCAGCCTGACCTTCATATATCAGAGGACAGTTTAATCTAACAGCTATTGCGCCGCATGCATGCCAATTTCCTGTTACAAGACAACTGCACAATTAGTGGCTCACACACACACACACACACACACACGCACACACGTTTAACGGCCCTTTTTCCGGGACTACCTGGGTGGGCCGGTACCAGAAAGGTAAACCAATCTGGATTTTGCTGAAGCAAGAGTCAGTGAGTGGCAGTGGCATCAGCTGGGCCATATGCAAGTCTGCACTTAGCTCCAGACACATAACCACGCCAGCACCCCACCACTCAGTTTTTTACAGGCCGGATGCCCTTCCTGCTGCCCAACCAACAGCATCAAAGCACTGAAGGCAAAATTAGTGGCTCACTTGATATGCAAAATCTAATATATTGCATTGTAGTGCAGGTAGCAGTGGCATTAGTTAGATGAGGTAGGAACTAAAACATAGTTTTTATACCTTCTATTCTCAGCAAAATTTCTGCCAAAAATTATCAAAAATCGGCTGATGCACTTCAAACTTCAAAGTTATAGCGTGCCACATCATCAGCGTTGTTTTTGGATGCAGTGTGGAAGTGGAAAGCACATGCGCTTTGTTGTAATTTTTATAAATCCATGTCGATGTGTGTGTGTCGATGTAGGCCTACAATTTACAACGTAGGCCTGTGATTCACAAAGATCAGGGGAGACATTTTCCAGTTTTACAGTATATTAACTACTTCTGCAGTTTGCTAAAATTTAGATAGCTCATATCTAAAACACTACACTGTAATGCTGCACACTTCCCATTAAGTGACAGTTTGGCTCAGTGATAAAAATGCTGCACGTTTTCCTTCAGCAACATATGTCTCTAATGCAAATTTATGACAACACAAATAACATGATAAACAGCTACAATGGAAGAGTCAACACACAGTTAAATACCACACTGCTAAGTAATAAAAAAGCAGAAACAACATTCATTAAGAACAAGAAATGCGAGGTGCACTATGGGACAAAAAACTTGACAAACAAACAACTAACTGGCTTTTAATCATTTACAATTTCAAACTCAAGTCTGCTTTTTAGCCGTCGTCAGGTTCATAATGTACATCAGTAACTAAAAAGCAGCATTTTCATCCTCTGACAAACTCTGACATTACTTTGACCTTTGAACATGACTAGACAGGGTCAAGTTAACCATGCATGCTAAATAGTTAGGTCATAGTCTTTTCACCCGACAAGACAGAAGACATATTAACATGTCGTCACATATTTCACAAGGCTGTCACCAGTCAAGTGCTTTGACACTGTGAGTAGGTGTCAGAAAGGCTCCTTTCTGGCAGATCTATTAAACAATCTGGCACAACCAGCTGACTAACCAACAGCAGAAAGAAGACTGTCACTGTGCAGTTACAGTTGTGATTCAGAAGCCTCCATCAGACTGGAAACGACCTCCAGGAAGACCCAACCACACGTGGCTCAGAGCCATTGAATCGGATCTGAGACCACTGAACATCGGTCCTTCCTACACGTGGAAGGTGGCCTCTCCAGAACACTGTCGTTCAATTGTGGACAGGGACTATGCTCAAGAAGAGTATGCCGCGAAGAAAGGAGATAAAATGCTTAGACAAAAAACAGTTTGTTGTCCAAAACCACAGAGACACATACATCTGACCAAGTGTCCTATGAGAAAAGTACTTGGCACAGTAACTGAATACACCTTGAGGGCACTCATCACCCATCAGCGGAGGATTCTCATCATCCCAGTCAATGACGTCGTCATCATTCAGTACCACGATGTGGCACTCACGATCACCGCTCTACACAACACAACCAGTCCAGTCCACACTTTATTTACACTGGCCAAGATCTGGCAACCAAAACGTAAAATGGATAGATAACAACAACCACCGTTTTAACGGCCATTATACAAGTCAATCTGCTGCATGGCCAGCTGAACTGGAGGATTTTGTTGGTGCAAAGTTTTACTGCCTGCACGCTCTTGCTGACGGCAAACAGCATATCTGGATTAGGGTGAAGATGCTGAAGTTCTCATCAACAGTGTTATCTACACTGTCTCCTTAGCATACTGGCAGATTCTTGATATCATGTTAACTTGCTTAAGTGGTACTAGCCTTCAGTGCTTTGACACTGTTGGTTGGGTGGCAGGAAGGGCATCTGGCCTGTAAAAAACTGAGTGGTGGGGACACATGGTTTTCTGTCTGGAGCGAGGTGCTGACTTGCATATGGCCCAGCGGATGCCATTGCCACTCACTGTCTCTTGCTTCAGTAAAATCCAGACTGGTTTTACCTTTCTGGTACCGGCTCACCCAGGTAGTCTCAGACACAGCACAGTTAAAAGGGTGTGTGTGTGTGTGTGTTGCTAAAGTGGTATGGTTTGTAACAAAAGCGGCAGTTTTTGACTTACTTCATCAGTAACAGTTTGTCATATACCAGAGAAACATTGACACCACTCACACAGTGTCCCATCTATCGACCGCTGCAGCCGCGTGCGGTTGGTTTGCTGCTGGGTGCCCTGTGGGTAGGCGATGTCAATAGATTGCTGCATGGCCGGCGGCCAGCAGCATGGCATACAGCAGCACAGCGGTCAGCAGCAAATGCGAGCAGTGTCACGTTTACAGCCACTGTAGAAGGCTGAACACAGACTTGTTTCTACGAATGAAACTACATCATCAACGCCGCAACAGTAATAAGAGCCATTAACTACCTGTGAACAGGCAACCATCTGAGGCAGAAGTTTCTCTTCAAGAAAGATATTCATCTGCAGTTGAGCACCTTGATTGGACAATTCATGAAGAAGGCCACCTACACATTGGTAACAAAGCAAACAAATCAGTTTCACAGCCATTTTCTGGTGGTAAAAAAAGTTTTGGAAAGCAATTAAAATACAAATTACTTTTTAACTTTTGTCAAGAAACAACTCGCCAAAACACAAAATTGGTCAGAAAAATAAACTTAAAGTAACCAGTGGAGCAAAACTGAGTCTCAAAATGTCAGTCAATTCAGTTCGCATCACTGTGACTGAAAACGTGCATTGGCTTTTGACAGCAAGAGAGCATCAAAGCTCGTGTACGAAAGTCCGTTTCTTTTTGCCATGTATTTAAATAATGCCTCGGAAAGTGTGTGTAACTTGTTTGGGCTGAACTGTATTTCAAATACAAATTACAGTAAAAATGTAACTGAAATACAAAATACATTTTGAATACCAATAAAGTACAAAATACAAATAATGTATTTTAAATACGTATTTCAATTACTTTTATTTCAGTTAATTCACAACACTGAATTTAGATCAGTGACATTTTTGCACAGCTGGATGCTCTTACTCATGCCCATAAGTAAAATCATTCACTGGACCATATCCTTCCTTCGTCCACAGATCTCTAAGGGATGGTGTTGATGCTGTTACATCAGTGCCCATACACAACAGCACATTAACATTGCCTCATAATACCTTCATCTGGCTGCTTTTAATGCTTTGACACTTTTGGTTCAATCTCAGATGAGTAAACTACCTACACGTTCCTCTCTGGCAGACATATTAAGGAACAGTGGCAAAATAGTGGCATCACCAGAACACCGAATGGTCAAAGGCTATTTGATCCACACTTGACACACGAATGACTTGGGACTCAATAGCAGCATAAATTCTCTGTACAGGCCTTACATGTATTCGTGAATGATAAGTAGCAGCAATGTCAAGTTTTGCACGTGGCAAAGTGTGTCTACAATGTCCGAACTAACTGACTGAACCAACACGCTCTGCCTAAAGTACTTAACTAGTCAGTCGTACACACACTTCCCAAACTAGCTGACTTTACTGTAGTAAACATAACACAGAAAGCTACATGGACGTACACTGCAGGGCATGTAAACGGCATAAATTCTCATTCGACCAAACTACCATTATAATTTTGCTTTTAATCTAATTGGCCTATTATTCAACAGTAATTCCCAGTCAGTTCAAGTCCTAAAAGCGGACCTTCACCACTGTTGCAACAATATTTTTACAGGCCAATGGTCCTTCTTTGCCAAGCTGAGAGCATCGAACAGCGAATGGGCTTTTCAGCTGTCAATGGTTGATGAGAAAGAAACAGCTGCTAACGTAGGTTGTGGCACTTGATAGTGCTGGCGTCGAACGGAATGAGCAGATAGTCGCAGGCCTCGCGCAGTTCCTGGACAGACACGCTGAGCGGACAACGTATAATGCCGACTTTGTAGTAGTCCTACAATCCACATGCATGCCATCAGCAGTGCACAACAAACTATACAGGTAAACAAAAATGTTAGCAGATACAGTCATTTAGCAAATATGTCCCTCAAGTGCGATGCATACAACGGTTAGAAACTACAAAACTACAACACTGCGTCAGTTTAACGGCCGGCCTATTTTCCAGGACAGCTTAGGTAAGCCGGCACCAGAAAGGTAACACCAGCCTGGATTTCAATGAGGCAAGAGATGATGGGATTTGGGGATGGCAGTGGCATCAGCTGGACCATATGCAAATAATCTGCACCTCGCTCCAGGCAGATAACCAACATGCACCTTGTCACTCAATTTTTACAGACTGTATGCTCTTCCTGACACCCAACCAACAGTTTCGAAGCACTGAAGGCAAAAACAGTTAGACAAAATGTGTTAATTCTGTCCATTAGAGAAAAGAAAAGCAGACACAGTAATGTGGCTGCTATATGCCACTTGCTATCACTGTAATAACCTGCAACAGCCACCAGTGCTGATCTATTCCAAGTCGAGACAAATTCAGCAGCAAAAACAGTGTATTTTTTGGAGTTTGAAAAAGACATGAGCAGTCCATACCTCACATGGACAAAGCTAATCGATGCCAGCAAGCAGCATTCACATGCAATAATAAACACAATATATTACTGAAAAACACTCACTAGTATGGCACGGAAGACCGTTGCCGATATTCCCTCTGCCACGTGATATTCATTTCTGTCATTCACATGTGTAACGTTGTTCTCTAACGACGTAGTAAACATTCTGAAAATTTACCAAACACCACAGAAGTCAGAGTATGCAAAGTTAAGCATACTTTATATTAAAACAATAATGAAAATGTGGTTGGCAAGTATAGCACTGAATAAATTTCTCAGCTACAAGATGCACATGTTTGTTATGTTTGCTTAACTTCTTGCACTGTTTGTTTTGGTTATGTTCACTAATTTTTTATATTTCTATTTCTTATTTTAATCGTTGCATGTTCTCTGTTAATGCACTTCTATGATGCTGTAAAGCTAATGACAAACAATCTGCATAGTGTGCTTCAAGAAACCGTGTGTCTGGTCAACACTTGATTTTTTCGGCAGCTAACCATAAAATAATTCTCAGCGGTTTTAAAACACTGCATAAAATGAACAAAAGTAACATTACAGAGAGTAAAAAGAGGGCTAATAACAAATAAAGTCAAAACCTGCTGACAACAAAAGACTACAATAAAAGTCACACGTGCAACTTCACATCTGTCAACTTTTCCTTACACACACACACACAACCGTTTAACGGCTTTTGTCCGGGACAACCCGGGTAGGCCGGTACCAGAAGAAACACTCACCCACTCACACCCATCCTGATCATCGGACATCCTTTATCATCTCCTCCATTTACAACGATCCATGGCATCCTCTTTGTTCATTTTATGTGCCTGAAAATCCTCTCGGACAACCTCTCTTCAGGTCCTCTTTGGTCTTCCTCTTGGTCTTGGACCCTGAACTTCATACTCCATACATTTCTTCACCCAATCATCATCATCTTTTCACAGCACATGCCCACACCAACGCAGCCTGTTCTGCTACAAAACCAATGCTATGTCATCTATACCTAGTCTTTCTCTCAGCTCCTTACTTGGGAGTCTGTCTTTTAGCTTAACGCCACACATCCACCTGACCATTCTCATCTCTGCTCGCTGACATGCCACCACGTTTTCTTTCCTTACAGGCCAGGTCTCACTTCCATGCAACATGCTGCTTCGCACACAACTACTATACAACCTTCCTCTCATAATCAAAGACACATCCCTATTGGTAAGCAGTGGTACCAGCTGCCT
>Ga0126325_10000443_pt1 | contig 11315 bp, 6 predicted proteins | sample InaspJWI14metaG_FD_94487 | JGI IMG/M metagenome (GOLD analysis project Ga0126325, IMG submission 94487) | Marine gutless worms symbiont microbial communities from Oahu, Hawaii - Inanidrilus sp. 1 OAHU.JWI-14 metaG | ecosystem: Host-associated > Annelida > Digestive system > Unclassified | place...
AATAAATAACACAGTAATTTTTTAAAACTGCAATCAGCATTTTGGTAATTTCAAACCATAACAGATTTCCGAGTGCTGTTTGATAAAATTGCTTCCGTATGTTTTATTTGAAAAAATATATTTATATTAGCGTTAAAAATGGCCAGCACAGAGAACCGGCACTATGCCAGTTGTATCGGCGCACTTTCGTTCTTTGTACAGGGTGGGCCAAAAAAGTTGTACATTTTTAACACACCATATCTTTGGAACCGTTTAAGATAAAATTATGCGGTTTTTACTACTATGTTCAGATACGACGTGGGAATACGAATGCGGATGCCATTTTTGACTCAGTGGTTAAAGATTTTTGGTAAATTAGATCAATAGTGTCATATTAACGAAATGTCATTTCCGACAGTTCACTTCGTGTGAATAAATCAAAAACATTAAATTACTAACAATGTAATTGTTTAATGTTCATTAGCCTTCACTTTTACTTTAGTCTGTGTTCCATTCCATATGGCCGCTTTGCGCCTGTATCACCGTCATAAGACGCTTTGACCACTGGTTGATGGCACCGTCGATCAAGTTTTGGCTGATCATGCGAGCCCGGCCACTGCCAGACAACCTTGCAGCACTTCCAGTTTGATCAATTTTTCGGACCAAGTAATACAATGTTTGTCTTTTCCACTGTTTGTTTGGGAATTCAAGTATCATTTTATCAACATTCTAACGTTTCTCAACTCGCAAAGCTAAAATTAATGCTTTATCGTCTGCTGTAAGATTATGCATATTTATACAGATTCCGTCACCTGTGATACAGTAGTTATTTGCATATTTCACAAAGAATATGTAATAAATTCGCCAAAAAAATTGTAATTACATTTCATCACAGAGATTTTTCTAGCATTGTAGTAAAATCGGCATCATTTTATGTTAAACGGTTCCAACGATATGGTGCGTTGAAGAATATACAACTTTTTTGGCCCGCCCTGTAGAATGACATAATGCAGGCCAGTCTTCTCACGTATGAAATAGGCCTAGCACACAGAGCCACAGTTCGCAAGCACGATATTTGAATGCTATGGAAGCACTGCTTCGTCAGAGTTCCGGTAAACAGCAGAAAATTAAATCTCAGCGGAGATAGTTAGGCTAATTGAGATTTGTGGTCTAACTGGCGACGCGACGTGCGGCTATTTGGATATAGTGGCTGCGTTCATAAACTCGCACAGAGCAACACGGCTAGGTACGCTGAGATAACCCGGTTTTGACCAACGTTTATAAACGTCCCGGAACGTCCTCGCAGTGCCAGGCAGAGCCTAAAAAACGTGCCTGGAGGCACGGACGTGCTTGGGAAATGAAAATCCGTGCCTGGAAAAATCAGGATCCGTGCTTCAATTTTTACAAGCATGTTTATGCTCTTTTACAAAAATATCCCGTTTAAGTTGATCGTGAGTGACGCATTAAGAATTGCAATAAAACATGAATGTATTTTTAGAACATTAATACAGCAAAAATAATATCTTAATTTCGGAAAAAGGGTACGGATTACTAATCTTACGTTTTTATTAATAAAATCAAGATTTTTCTGTAGGCCTATACATGCACGTGCTTCGAAATTTCAGAGTTTTTTAGGCCTTGGTGCCAGGTGATGACAAATGCAGCAACAATGTTATCCCCACCGCTTTACTATACAGTAACATGACACTGGTTTACAAATAACTGAGCAGAATCTCTTTTCACAGTGCACAGTGACCCGGTGATGTGATGATTATGGCGTTGGACTCGCGACTCAGAGGTCGTGGGTTTGACTCCCAGTCGTTCCACTTTCAGGTATCGATGTTAGAAACATTGTGCAGACTTGACAATACTTCGAATTTGCCAACTTCCAACAAGCTGTTTGTACACAAACACAATTCCGTCATTCATATCCGACGCCATTGTCGTCTACATTAATTCGCGCCCATTTTGCACCGGCCAACCGTACTATAGCGACTATATGTGCGCGCACAGACCGATAACCGAGCGTTCGTAAGCTACGTCCCGGGTCGCCCTGTGCGGCTGGTATACATACGGTGACAGTGAGGCAATTTTGTTCCGTATCTATGCCAGCTGGTTTTCGCCACCATCTTGTAGGTAAAACTCTGAAAGATGCTGGTTACTGTAATAGCACTTAAGTACGCTTTATTGGTAAGCTAATGATCGTATGGACATTCTCGTAAACTAACTGAATCAATTTCATGTCAATAATCTATAAATCTTCGCCTTTTAACTCCACACATAATGCCAAGTTATACGCACAACATGGCGATCGTATCGTGACCATAGATTCTGTGATGTCACTTCACCCTGTGTAGAGTACTTTATGAACGGCCGGTTGCGCTCTGTGCGAGTTTATGAACGCAGCCAAAGTACGAGCCATGACGTTGGAACTCTAGTATACTTCGCATTGTGTCACTTTCCAGCGTCGTTCGACCGTCGTCACCAGGACATCAACATCAACTACAACAACTACAACAACAAGCCTAGACTTAAACTCTGTCTTCAGCTTCCTACGTCAGTTGACAACGTGACACTGCTCGCATTTGCTACCAAATGCCGTGCTGACGCGGCGCCCTCGGCCGCCGCTATCGATTGATATCTCGTGCCCACCTGGCCCACAGCAGCAAACCCACCGCAGCGGCATGCAGCGGTCGATAGCTGGGACAGACACATGGACAGATGGACAGACGGACACCGTACCGTTACATAGACCTTGCCACGTGCTATGCGAGCAGCGTCAGTAAATGTCGTAAATCTTCCGGTAACCTTCTTGAAAAAGAACGATTTGCTTGTGATAGCTAAATTCCACTAGACTGGCCCGACCGGACCAGACCCGACCAGACATAAGTCCGCTGGGTCCGCGCGGGTCTCCGGCAAAATCCGCGGACTTTGTCCGGTCGGGTCCGGCTGGGCCCATCTAGTGGAATTTAGCTATAAGTCGACTGGTTGATTCCCTGAAAATCGCCTTTTAGCACCGAAACCTGATAAGCCTACCCGTGTCGTTGTTAATTTGAGATAAGAGGAACAGAAATCTGGGCTGCCAATCTGGGTCTTTATATGTAACGGTCCAAGGTAAAATTAAAGAACATTGGATGTGCGCCTGACAGTTCGTTTATAATAATAATAATAATAATGATAATAATAAACGTATTTGTATAGCGCCATAAGGTCGTAAATTCAGAGGCGGTAGGGCCACGCTGTGTGCTACTGAGAAGAGGGAAGAGAGAAAGCCCGGGAGAAGAGGAATGTCTTTAGCTATAGACTTAAACACAGTAACAGAGTCACTATTAACGACATTTTTCAGTAGTGAATTCCAAACAGCCGGAGCAGAGCATCGGTAAGCGCGATTCGCAAAAGTTGTCGTCGTGGAAGGTTGACACAGCGTTGTAGAGGTCGATCGCAGGCTGTGGCTGTGTTGTCGGTCTTGGATTAGGCGACGGAGGTACGACGGCGTCGATGTGCTGCGGACTTTGAACGTCAGCAGAGTCGATCTTCTGCTGAACGGGCAGCCAGTGTAACGTCCTCAGCTGCATGTTGGCCAAAATACAGTTTATGCAAATGGCAGAGCGTCAAAGTAATGTGATCAAAAGCAGAAGCAAAACACGGCCAGCAATCTATATGCAAACCGGCGATCGTCTGTTGGTCGCTTATCTACTGGTCACGTCGTCCGGGGTTCGTAGCGGCAAACTATTGATCGGATAACAAAAAAAACGAAAAGTGGCACAGACTCTTGCATTAACATCACAGCAAGTTTGGTGGAGGCATAGGCTGGCGAAAAATTCAACAAGTTCGATGTTTTGTGTCGTCCGCCACGCTTTTGAAACCGCCAAACTTGTGAGTTGTGACGAGTGTAATGAAACTAGATGCAAAACAAAGCCTGACTGTTGCCCACCTGGTTATCCCCCTCGCCGCGTGTTAATTATTGTCGGTCAGTTAATTGGTGCGCTTGGTAAGTGGCGTAGCAATTTTACTCCCCCTGAAATATCTCTGGAACGGCTAAAGCACATGTGTCCTATCGAATGGCACCAATATCAATGACCTTGAGTAACCTTGAATGTCACTTTAGCTGTTTGAAACATTTTAACTCGCATTTATCAAGGAATATAACATGTATTAACTACGTTGTGTGTATACATGAATAATTTTTGGAAAGCATCTGCGACCTTTAATCGCAACCGTTTTTTTTCAAAAATGAAAGACTTTTCAAGGTTACAGGCAGTCATGTACACTGTAAAAGTGGCAGTATATAGGCATAAGAAATGGTGCAAGATAGACACGTTGTTACTACATACCGCTAATAGGAAACATCAAATATCCTATCGATTCATGGCTGTTCCAATTACTTTGAATGACCTTGAAGGTCATTTGCCTATTGCAAGGCTTTTTAAATGCAATTAGACGAACATTTTTGCGACATTTCGCACGGTTTCAACTGACACGACGCATCGCGCGGTCTCTCGGCGATAGCGGAGCTTCTTGTTTGGTTTCGTGTTGACGACGAATATGAACACTGTCCAACTTGAGAGCAGACTTTATCACTTTATCACTCCAACAATGATTTGACAAGCTCGTCGTTGAACACGATATCGAGATGATAGCTATGCACTTATCAACAAATACACGCCAAATTTAGGACTAGCTTTACGACGGTGACAGCTGGTGTTGGAAGTCGGAAAGCTAGAGCCTGATTGCGTACTAAACGCTCGCTTTCAATTATTGTGTGCCACTATACAGTATATATAATGCGTAATCCTACGTTGTTTGACGCTAATCGCCACCCGTGTTGCACTGCTCTACTGGCAATAGTCGTCGCGGCAACAGCGCTTTCGTTTTTTACGCACTTATTATCCGCACAGCACTCGCTTAATCCGCGCAAAACCAAGGACCCTGACCCCGAAAGTCTCATCTGCTTTAACCGCTGTCGCTCGGCGCTCCAGACTATAATTCCAGGGCTTAAGGCACAGGGGTCGTAACGGCAATTAGACGCGGACACGGACCCTTCCAACAGCAGCGCAGACTTCGCGTGATAAATTATTGACGCCGAGATAACGTTCGCATTTCCTGGCTGGCTGGGGATTGACTTCACTACGCCGAGGATTACAGTGAGATTTACCGACGAGGAAACTAAGACAGAGGGCACAGCTGCCGCAGCAGAGCTGGCAGGGGTCTATCTATGTACACAGACGTGATTGGAGTTTGTAATGGCCCGACCGTCAATAGATAGTAAGAGATGCATGTAGTTGGTGTTGCGCACCTCAACGCCCCCATAAACACGGGCCTACGTGACGTGTCATCTTCGTTGTTTTGAGCGATTAATCGACCTGCGGGCGTTGAGCGCGTTGGCTGGGAGTATGATGCGCGGTGGAAGGATTTAATGGCTGCACGTTGACGAGAACGCTAGAGCCTATCAGCGGCAGTTTCAGCGGCAGCAGCAGTATCGACAAGTAGTCGCCATTAGCCTGTTGGCGTTGCCGATTGCGTCCGCTGCAACGACCCACCTAACAAGGTGTGCCAAAATGTTCCATCGCCACGTTTGACTGCTCGCATTTTAAATTCGCATGAACCAGTTTTCACGATTGTGGCACTCTCCGGCGCCATGTTGTCCGGAAGATATGCAGATTGCAGTTAACGCTACTTTTCATCAGCTTCGCGTCACTTAGCTGGCCTGCAAGAAGTCGACCGCGTCAGCGTTACGACTTGATTGGCTGCCAATGGCTGCAGCGAAACTAGGACGGTTGGTGCTCAGCCGGTTCTGAGCACATGCTGTGAACACACTGTTCAGTCTGGAGTTAGCCAACTCCAGTTTGCGAACTTCAGTTCAGTACATGTGCTGTGAACGAGCCATAAGTGGCGTCACTGAAGAAACACAGCAAACCGGTCTTACTACATGAAAACAAGAAAACAGTTTGCTAACTCGTTTTCAGTTTGTTCTTTGCATTTCAGCCAAATAACTGCACTTGTTATTAGTTTATAACTGCTTTCATTTGCGTCTTTGAGACGTCTTTAGTATAGCCAAATTATTCACGGATGTTGTGTTGTTTGACCCGTATGTGGGGATAACTTTCGAGGGTGTCCTTAACCTTCGCCGGGAGGGGAGACTGTATATAGTGCGTTGCAGTGGAAAAAAACATCGGGCAGCGCACTGCACTATTGTTGGCAGAATGACGATGACGGCATTACGTCCGTAGCGTACGTCGTCTACTGAAGCTTTGCGACGCTGAACTGCGAGGCTGTCAACAACTGCGCTACTGGAAGTTTAACTAGAAATGTAGCATAACTAGACTGGTAGGTTTCTGTTTCTGCAGAGCAGGCGACTATAGCGGTGTTTGCCAACTGAAGAGGCAGAAAGGCGATGTCTTATTGGTCGATAGTGCACAGACTTTGATCTTAGCCAAAGGGCCGAGAAGCGATCGGCAAAATCGGTGTCGAAAGTTACCATAACTGTTCAGATTGATTCACGCATATGTCGGCAGTCGAAAGCAGCGGCTGGTTGCTCCGCCGCCGATAAGGGAGAGGAGTATTGTGATGAGCGTGTCTCAGTGTGTGTTTGTCTGTCCGCGATCATATCTTCGGAACTACACGTCCGAGCTTCACCAAATTTTTTTATGCATGTCACCTATGGCCGTGCTTTTCTGGCGGCGTAGGTGGTTTTATGGACGATGTCATGTTTACTCATAAGTCAAGGTTGCTCGACATCGCCGCCCAGCTGAAGCGCAATGCACACGCAGCCTTGGGCTGGGCTATAAACTGTGCGCAGTAATACCAGATGCAGGGCAGCGGACGTACGGGACTAATTTTCGGGCGGTTAAAGTAACTACCGAGGTGGCAAGTGTGCGGTCTGTGACTGCGTTGTTTCTGGCGCGTCGTGTAGCGTGTTGCCTGCGGCGAGGCAGCATGACGCTGTAGTTGGCATCGTCGCCGGCGCTCAAGCTCGCTATACTTGACGACTGTCGAGCTTCTTGTCGTCGGCTTAACCGACATCAGACGCAGCCGCGGCATTCCCGCGTCCAAATGACTGCTATATCTGGTACGGAGCAGCCAAGCGTTACTATCCATTTAAGCGTTAAAACCAACTAAGAGGGATATAACGGATTTTGAATACGAGGTGACAGCAGTCTTGACCATCTTGGACTTTACCGAAAGTAGGCTAATTTTGTCACACACGGCTTTGTTCAGAATGGCGTTTTTCACTTCTCGGTCAAATTTGGTGCAAATATTTCGAACCATCGCTTAAATGGGCTTACATTTTTATACATGTTCAAACTGCTTTAAAAAGGTAAAGGTAGCCCATACTCGATTACCGAGCGTAGGGTTCCGGAGCTGATCCCGGTTTTTGGCAGTCAGTCTGCAAGTGACGTGAGTCATAAACCGGGCGGTAGGCTACCATTACTTTTCGCCAGGCCTACAGTTACCCCCGCAACCCTTAAGAGGGCTGCTACCAATTTTGCTGCTTGGTGAACAGAGGCGCAATGGGTGTGAATAGTTTGCGACTGCGATTTGAACCCAGGCCCTTCTACGCCTGAGTCCAGCACGCTAACCACTCGGCTACCGAGCCACCCTTACTGCTTAGATTTCAAATAAATTCAATATTTTAACTGCCGGTTGTGTTCGGAGATTGAGTATGCACAATAATGCGATATTCAGTTACGACTGCTTTAACTGTGCGAAAAACGCAATTTATGAACACGTGTATTCTCCATGTCGGCCGAACTACACAATACAAACAAGCAGCACACACACACACAGACACACACACACACATGCACGCACGCATGCACGCACGCACACAAAAACAGTCAATATAGGAAGACAGTAAGGCTCTAGAGCTAAGGCTGAATTAAATCACTGGTACAATGGCTATTTACATGACTAAAATAGCGGCCGCCGACTGTCTTGAATTTTAAGAAATTCAACATTTTCAACTGCCTATTGGATTCAGAGTCGGCCCCTGACTTTCAAATTCTGCTTTTTGTCCATAAATTTTTTATACCATAGTAACAAAATGCCCTCTATATTTGCATCATATTTCACCCAAAATACATTTGTGCACCATTACAATACGAGAGAAAAAGACAGCTTACATCTAAATAACCCACACACTGATTTTGGTAAACGTTTAGTTAAATTTAAAGGTTCTAGACTATGGAACAATCTACCAGATAGTGTTAAGACATTGAATTCTATCCCTGCCTTTAAAAATAGTCTTTAAAAATTATTTACTAACTGCATAATACCCTGATTAACATTGTATTTAGTTGCATTATTAATATCGTCTGCACTATGTTGAGCTTTTTGCCCTAAACACTATGAACTGCACTGCACCACATTATTGTCTATAGAGTGTTTACAGTAAATTGTTGCAAATTCTGGCAACCCTCCTAATTTTGTATTTCTGCTGTGTGCTTGTTCAAGTGTTGTAGCTATGTGGAAAATAAACTCTCTCTCTCTCTTCCTGATGCATGATCGTACCACACTTCATTGCGATATTTTACACGGTTGTGGAAATATTACCTTTTAAATGTTTAAAATTGCGGCCGTCCACCATGTTAGATTTGTTTTACACTTGCTTGCATGCGACCATCCACGGAAAGTACTTAACGGTCTCTATCGTTGTGCAAATCGGCAAAATGTCGTTGGATGTGTTAAACGCGTCGTTATCGCAATCAAGTTATTCAAAATTTATTGTGGACATTAATGTTGGATGTTGGAGACAGTCTTATTAGCAGTTTCTAGTTACGTTGTCAATATGTTTTCCTCCAGTAGTTCAATGTATTTTTATTTTTAAACTTTTACTCTCTGTGTTCTAGCTGTCTATCTTTGTTTTTTTACTATCACAAATTGTCTGCATTTTGCGAATGAAGATGGTTATGTGTTTATTAGGGGCTATGGAGTTTTGATTCGGACCCCCAATTTTCCCCTCTGTTATAGACTTAGCGGGTGGCTCGGTAGCCGAGTGGTGAGCGTGCTGGACTCAGGCGCAGAAGAGTCCGGGTTCAAATCGCAGTCGCTAGGCGGTCGGGTAACAGTCTTAGGCAAACTGTTCACACCCATTGTGCCTCTGTTCACCAAGCAGCAAAATTGGTAGCAGCCCTCTTAAGGGTTGCGGGAGTAACTGCAGACCTGGCGGGAAGTAATGGCAGCCTACTGCCGGGTTTATGACTCACGTCACCTGCAGGCTGGCTGTCAAGAACCGGATCAGCTCCGGAACCCTACGCTCGGTAATCGAGTATGGGCTACCTTTTACTTTTTTATAGACTTAGCAGGTCGAACTTGCAGCAGTGTAAGCCTACAAGGTGACTAATTAGGAACGTCGCTGTCACTTGTGTCACGTGCTATTGCTGCTTGACGGAGTACAGTGGCCCAGCCTGAAGCAATGGCAATCGCTCGACCAAGGCTGCATCTCACCAGTGAGGATAATTACGTCCACCGTGGCACAATTAAACCCACTCCCATTCCGTGGCTCACCGTTTTGCTCAACATTCCTCCACCTGACATCCGTAGGACCGAAGCAGTCGTTGAAAAACTCCGCAGCTGTGCGCTGATTGGCCGCGTATAACGACGCCGTTCATCATCGGGCACAGCGACTGCCGTTTGTGTGGACTGGACACACCGTGCTGACGTGGCCTGCACGGCTGTCTCTGACTGCAAATCTTCTTACACTGCAGGCCTGTAAACAGGAAATGAAAAAAAATAAAAAGTGGACCTTTCCTCGACGCAGGGTGCATTATATACAGTATCAGTATTTTTTATTTTACATTTTACTTACGCACCCAACGCACCCCCCTGCCTACGGGCCTGAACTAAACTCCCCCAAGACTGAATTTCTGCTCATTGGTCTCAGTAAACAACTTGCCACAATCAACAACTCCTCACTCACCACTACTCACTCTGCTCGAAACCTCGGCTTCATATTTGACGAACACCTCACCTTTTCTGACCAGATCTCATCTTCAGATCTGTCTCCAAATCTTGCTATTATCATATTCGTCAGCTTCGCTGTATCGGTCCATACATCGATACAAAAACAGCTTCCACCATCGCCACTTCCACTGTTCGCTCCAAGCTTGACTACTGCAACTCTCTTTATCACAACCTGCCCAAGTCTCAGATCGCCCGGCTCCAACAGTCCAGAACTCTCTTGCATGTGCTGTTGTCAAAGCTCCCAAATTCAGTCACATCACTCCCATCCTCCGGTCTCTGCACTGGTTAAACATAACTGAGCGCATTGAATACAAGCTCCTCTCACTTACCTACAAAGTTCTATCAACCACCCAACATTCATATCTGCATAAACTCATCACAGTTCAGCCTCCTCACAGCACTCGCTCCTCATCTTTCGTCACACTCGCTCGTCCATCCACATCATCTTCTCTACGAATAACAGATCGTTCCTTCCAGTATGCTTCCCCTCGTCTCTGGAATCAACTCCCGGCTTTCCTCCGTCAACCACGGACTAATCTCTCCAATTCTGCATCACCCAGTTCTATGAGTGGCACTTCCTCCGTCAGTTCCATCGACTCACCACTTTCACCATCCATTACCCCTTCACTCTTCCACTCCAGGCTTAAAACTTTTCTTTAATGAGAATCCTTTCCACCGTTGCCTACCTTTTCTTCTTCCGAACTGACTCTACAGATTCCCCGGACTGTTTACCAATACTTCTGAGCATATCCGTTTTTACTTTTTAGTCTTCCTGTTTTCCACTGTTGTTGTTCCGTGCTGTAGATTAATGCGACTAATGTAGGCTTTTGATCGCACGTCCGGCACGTCAGAATATCATCTCTTTTCGTTATCATATAGGCTTCTTTAGTTGCATGCTATAGTAATCACATAACAACTTACTTAATGCGCAGGCTGCAGTCAGCATTGAACGCTGCCGCACGGCTGATTTTCCATCTCAGACCACATTACTGACGCTCTTGTCAGTTTACACCGGCTGCGTGTGCCGGAGCGAATTCAATTCAAACGCAGTGCTGACATACAGAGTCCTCCACGGCAACGCACCACGGTATCTGGGGCCGCTCACCTCTACTGTTGATGTCCCTGTTCGAAGAGCTCTGCGTTCTGCCGGAACTAACCGTCTGGTCGTGCCTCCAGGCAGACTGGCTACCATCGGCAGCCGAGCTTTTCCGGTCGCCGCTGCCCACACCTGGAACTCTCTTCCAGAACCTATCGTCTCAGCTTCTACGTTGCAGTCATTTAAGCGTCATTTGAAAACATTCCTACTGCAGCAATCCTTCCGTCTAGCACTCTAGTGGACCTCGCAGTGATTTAGATTACTTAGGCCACTATAA
>Ga0126325_10000444_pt1 | contig 11314 bp, 2 predicted proteins | sample InaspJWI14metaG_FD_94487 | JGI IMG/M metagenome (GOLD analysis project Ga0126325, IMG submission 94487) | Marine gutless worms symbiont microbial communities from Oahu, Hawaii - Inanidrilus sp. 1 OAHU.JWI-14 metaG | ecosystem: Host-associated > Annelida > Digestive system > Unclassified | place...
TACGACGACAACATTTGCGAAACGCGCTTTTCGATGCTCTGCGCCAGCTGTCTGGAACTCACTACCGAAAACTGTTCTCAGTAGTGACTCTGTTGCAGTTTTTAAGTCTAGGCTAAAGACATTCCTCTTCTCCCAGGCTTTCTTCTCTTTCTCTGCTCACTAACACGCTGCCTGGCCCCAGTGCCTCTGAAGTTACGACCTTATGGCGCTATACAAATCTGTTTATTATTATTATTATTATTATTATTACGGTCGGGTGTCCGTCCGTCCCGTCGATCGACAGCAGCAGCGGCGTGCAGCTGGTTTAGCTGCTGAGTGAGGGCACCTGCAGCAGACATCGATCGGCAGTTGGTACGCGGCGCACGAGCTCAGCAGCAAATGCGGGTAGCGTCATGTTCAGAGCCGAGGGACGAGGTTGAGCTAAAACTTTATTGTTTTAGTTCCGTTATTTTACTGTTTCTTATTTTTTTGCTGCCGTGCCTTACATCGAGCTGGCTCGCGTCAGCTCACGAGCGCACGTAAACATTTTATCGTATCGTATCGTACGAAATAGGGATGAAACCGAACAGAACCTGAACCTTCAACGGTTGTATGAAGCAAGGTTCTACGTCCCATGCATGCAATCGACACAAAATAGGTCATTTCGGAGACATTATGGAGTGACGGAATGCACACGTACTTGACACATTCGATGAGACATTGTAGCTCATGGCTGCAGCAGCTGCTGATGCCGCCGCGTTCTGACTGGTCCAGTTCTCGCAGCACTCCAGTTCCCCGTGAGCCGTATTCACATAGGCAAACTGTCGTTCAACTAAACAACATCAAATATCGACAGATATGCACGCATACTGCAAGTTTTAGAATGTTTTTACCGCGCGATGCTATGCATGCGCGGTACTAGCCATGTCTGTCTGTGTCTGTCACAAGTCGGTGTTCTACTAAAAACGGCTAAATGTGGGATTATACAAACAACACCACTGGATAGCCCAGGGACTCTTTTCTGACGCCAAAGATCTCCGCGAAATTCGACCGGAGTAAACCCCTGCGGGGGCGCCAAATGCAGGTGGGGTGGGTTAAAATCGGCGACTTTTGACTAATAACCGGCTATATCTCGAAAACGGCGAAAGATAGACATATTATAGTTTCTATTAAAGTTGAATAGGAAGTCGTATGCGCTCTATCGAATGGTGGCATTGCCCATGACCTTGAGTGCCCCCTAACCATCCCAAACCATCCCATTTTCTGCATTTGCACAGCCATTTATAGCTTCGTAATGGGTGAACCTACCTAGAGACTTCAAATTTGGTACATTGATTTATCATAGCAAGTGCCACTCTGCCGATTAAAAAATATTCCCTGAAAGCGGCGTGGTCAGGGTCACGTGAGCAATTTCTACACTGTGGACTTAGAAAACATACTTTAACCCTCCAACTTCATAACTTCGATTTCTTCAGGACTTGTCGTACAAGTAGTTTCTGCACTGTTGCGTGGCAATTGGCAAGATTTCAACTGACACGACGCATCGCGCGGTCCCTCAGCGACAGCTGAGCTTCTTGTAAAGTGACGTGTAGACACGTTATTAAGCGTCGAAGTGAGGCACAGAATGTGCGTCCAGCGGAAGCGACGTCACAGCAACAATGACGTCATAGTGTTGCTATGACGTCACAGTTGCCGCTGATGTGGAGAGCAAGCGGATCGCGCTATACCACGCGGCGGAAGGCGCGATCGTTTCAGCAGAGAGCGCCGCCGAAGTTTACTATATAGTTGGTTGGTTGGTTCACTTCTAATCTAGAATTCGGCTCTCAAGCGCCTGAGCCGGGATCTTATCGGTTACGTACGCAAATAACCGTACTGTTAATGTGCTTGTCCGACGTTATCAGCATTATCGCCGAACACGAAAGGCAAATAATTTCAATCGTGTAATAGGCCAATACAGTTATTCGCATACGACGTCACAGGCGCGCAGGCGGATGCAGAGCGTTCGTAAGGTTGCAGACTGTCTGACGATTCGTAGATTTTTCACCCGCGCGACGCTATGCTAGCCATGATCCAGGGTACTCGCTACTGCCCTCTATCTGTCTGTGTCGTTACAAGTCGGTGTTCTGTCAAAGGGATGGACAGAGGGGGGCAGATCTAGCTAGGTTTTGGCATGGAGGCTTTTTTCGACCTATCGTACACTGTGTTATATGGAACTTCGGGTATCTACAATATTAAGGGCACTTCGCACATTCTACTGCGCAAGCTGCAGTCTGTGCAGAATGCCACTGCACGACTGATCACTGGCACGCGACGCAGCGATCATCCTCGCCGGTATTACGCGAACTCCATTGGCTACCCATCCGACAGCGCGTCAAGTTCAAAGTGGCATGACTGGTTCGCCAGTCGCTGTCCGGACAGGCGCCTCTCTACTTGGCCGACGACTGCCGTCTCGTGTCCGACAGCACTCGGCGCTCTCTGCGGTCAGCTGAGGTTTCGACTTGCGTGGTGCCGCCAACACTCAGCAGTTATGGCGACAGAACTTTTGCAGCCGCGGGACCTCGCCTGTGGAACTGTCTTCCAGTCCAGCTGCGTAATCATGACATCACCCATGGACTGTTCTGACGACAGCTGAAGGGACACCTTTTCGGGAAACATGAACACGGCGCTCTGTGACTTCTAACATGCGACGGCCATAGAAAAACACTTTCTTACTTATTTTCTTCCCTCTGGGACTCTGCCCTAAATTCGGGACTTTCGTCACGGCATATCGATGTCAGATGCCACTCGCGGGCTGTCTGCCTAGAAACCGGCACCGGGCCACCACGGCCGGTGTAGCCCCTACGGTCATTAGAGATCACGAGATTATCCTATGTCTTTTTTACGCCCACCATCGCCCCTGCAACTCTCCCGCCACTTGGGTACTCTTTGACAGATCACAGGCGAAGTAGGTCTACCCCCTGACGCCTCCCATTACCGTAATAGCTGCTGTTTTTAATGCTAAGTCGGCGCACCTGTTGTTTTGCTTTATCTGAACTTCCTGATCGTAGGAACTACATCTGCAGAAGATTGCGAGATTCTGGTGCACCCGCATCTAGCAATTAACAACGTCTGTACATCACGTGGTCTACCCAGTAGGCCGGCTAAAGTTGAGAAGATAAGTGATATACACCCATGCGACCTTGTTTCTGTTGGACAGCTATCTACAGCTGTTCAAAAAGGATACCTGGCCAACAAGTTTGACTAATATCCTGGGAAACAAGCCCTTCGGCGTGTCCAGATAAGAAATAATTGGCAATATGTTTCGTCAAGTACCAGAACTCGACTGTCGGTACAGACAAATAATTCAACTAACGACTTGCACTTAGTCTTGGATAAGAACTGAACTAATGGCCTGTGTCACAATTTCTACAAAGACTTTCTACTCAGGCTTTCTGTCTTGGCCTCCTGAAGAACCCTCTTCCTAAATCCCGGATCTGATATTCACGTGGTAGTACCATCAAATCGAATCGCACACCGATCCGAACACCGAAGTGCGAACTGATAAACCAACCATCCCGGTGTAGAGGTCTTTAATACAGCCGTTCGTGTATAATCAGCATACCAAATCTGATGAAACACTAATGTTCTGTTGGCGCAGTATATGATAAGGAAACGGATTTACACTGTCAACCATAAATTCTTCCATAGCTTGCTTCTTACTTTTCCAATAGCTGCGGGTGGGTGGAGAGTGAGAGATGGCGCCTAAAGAGGGAGAGGCGGTGCATTAGCCAGTCTGTTTTTTCGGTGCTCGAATTAATTATTGTTTCTTTGCTCTACTGCATCAGTACATCTTTACAGCATTTCTGACATTTCAGCCAATGGAAATGGGGCGGACAAGTCGCAGTTTGTACCAAACTACCAACCTCTTAAAAAGGTCCGACTGAATACTCATACTCAAATCATCACAAAATAAATTCCCTACCTCCTATCGCTAGCCCTACTGATCCTGTGCATTATAGACAATATCGATTATAAACTGTTTTCTGGACAAATACCTGCTTCCGTCCAGTGAATTTGTTTTGCGGTGTCTCAGCTTTAAATTATGCCCGCCTCGCCGTACTCTGGATTTTTTCACTCAAGTTCTACAGTGGCACCGATTTGTATCCTATATGTCTGCAGACGACCGCCCCCGCACAGGCAATAGCCAGTAGCGTGTCTGGTACATGTCACTCAGTCTGGGCGTAACGTCGACGACGCTGAGCGTGGTCCCCGCGGCGTAGATCAATTAGTCCGATTGCGTCGGCCAAACTCATTTCTTCCACAGACGCCGTTCTTTGGCATCCTGGGCTGATGCGTGGACCCCGGCGTCCGTGGCACGGCTGATGTCAGCATCTGCGCTCACGTGTACGTACGTAGCCTATGTACGTATGTGTACGTACATATGGGGCGCGGGGATCACGTTACATCATGTAGCCATGAAAAGTTCTGAAAACTATCGACGAAGTCATGTTTTCAGCTCCAAAACGCACGATCATTGGACATATATGCATTTTTGAAGTGGACGATGCCTCATCCCGTAGAAAATAGCCTACCCATCATGCCACTGAGTAATTACTGACAAAGTAAAAATCGGTGTGTAGGCAGTCCACTGGGCTAGGAGGCCTGCTGGTTTCTTAATAGCTGTCTCAAAGACAGATAACTTATTCTTAATGTCACAATACGTGAAGGCTGAAGAACAAATTTGGTATTCGCTTATAACAGGATTTCGCAATACGTACGCTGATCGCAGTTTCACAAAACGTCACAATTAGGCTATTCTTTCAGCTTATCGTCAGGAAGACAACTACGTGATGCGTGAAAAGCTCACGTGACGTCATACGCGTGACGTCATAGTGACGACGACCGAGATGCTGATACTCACCTCCGCGTCCACAGGCCTACAAGTTGATGACTACGCTCATCACTCGCATCAGTATTATGGCGCGATTCTCTCGAGCGGATTGTGATAACGAAAGTCTGCACAATGTCCCGACATCATTACAGTAGTCTGGTATTTTAGGCCGCAAAAACCGCCGCAAAGACTGACCAGCTATGCGGCCTATTGCTACAGATGTCGACGTTCCCTGGTTGCATGCAATGCTCCTGACTAGCGGCCGATGTCACATTAACCAAATGTCACGTTCATTAACAAAAATAAGACAAATAAAACTACTACAAACTACTTATTCGCCCTCGCCCATGTCACCCGCGTTGTCGGATCGAAATCGAATTTTACACGGGGCTTGCTTTCCGGGAGAAGACTGGGGAAGTGGTTTTAGCTATCTAGTACCGGGACCTAGGTTTAGGAATAAGTCGGGATTAGGGTTAGGGTTAGTTTTAGGGTCAAGGCTAGGGTTAGAGTCCCTGGTATTAATAGATAGCCGTGGTTTTCGATATGTGGGTGGCCAAAATTTGCCGCGTCTCATTGCTTTGACGGGGTTGACCAATTGACCGGCCTACATAACGGCTTGATGGACGTGATCCTCACCTACATTAGTTGGCATCTGACTCCGTCTTTTCCAACCCTGTGTCGTGGAAACACAGTGGTGTGACGCCGGTAAATGCCACGGATCGCCAACCGCCTCTCGACTGCATAACGGCGAACGAAGTAGATCGATTCCCATAGCTCAATCCGTCGGCGTGCAACAAACTGGCGAACAAACGAGTCAAGAATATTCTCCAGCGAACAGAATCTTCATCTCCGACATCTCGACGACACTAGCAGTATCTCAATTCGCCTTGCGGCAACAACGCAATTCTATAATTCGATAAATTTCGTGCAACATCGTTGTCACGAAAGCCATTTGCCGCGTCAGTTCACAGTTCGAAACGAGAAGCAGTTTTGTCGCGAAATAGGCCTAAAATACACCGTTTGCCGGTCGCGCAAAATAAATCTATTCCAGTTCCTAACAGAAGACAAACTGACGTGCTAAAATAGCGCGCACGCACTGACTGAAGCACAGCAACGTCGTACTTTTATACTGTATCTTCAACTGCTCAGCATTTCTATTGGCCGAGCATCAACAATAGCCCTTCGCGCCCGCGGCTATCTGCCTCGCAGGAGCTTACACATGCTGGCATCGCCTGCGGCAAGGGATAAACGTGCAGTGTGCTTTTCGTCCTCGATTAGACCTAAACACTATTAACCGCCGTTCGATAAATCGCGCACTTTTTGCTTTAAGTAAACAGTTTCTGAGCCATACTTCGCTAACGCTGAAGTACGTTATTAACGCTATGCTTCCGTTGACTAGGCATATATAGGCATCCATTTCTGTCTGTAGACCTAGTTTCGTCTTCTTTATGATATGTTCTTCGCATTATATCATTTCCGTTCCTGTTCGTTTTAGTTACAGCCACTGAACTGCTTTAAAATAAATAAATTGCCATAGTAGTGGTAGTCATAGGCCGCATCGCTGTTATCCTGAAATAAGATTGGGAATATCGACTGGGGGCCTCTGTTCTCCAAAAGTGCCTCTTTTCATAGCGGATCCGAGCCTACACCTATTACGTGGTTCACCTGGCGCCCATAAGTTTACGCCCCAAAAGGCATCTCGATATGTTCGTCCGCTTTTGTAGGACTCATGCTCGTGTCAAACAGACTGACTAGACAGACAGACAGACCACGCTACGTGTGTAACAATAGGCCGCATCTGCCCACTGCCAGCATGCGACTTGGCCTAAAAGTGGACGTGGCAATGCTGACTGGCTAACATTATCCGTGAGTCTCAGTATAAAACTATATGTCTAAATTATGTAGGCCTATTCGTTGTTTCCTGATGCGAAAAATAGCCAGAAAACATCATTTCATCAAGAAGACTCGTGTATCGGTTCATACAGATACGCGTCCTGTGTTTTGTCCATCACGAATTGCAAATTTCTGGCTTACAAGTGCCACGGCCTGATCACAGCTAATCTAGTTATATGCGTCTGTGGCACTTGACTAATGGCTTCAGCGCCCACACTTCAAACATCTGCAGAACCCACAACCGATCAAATTTCAAGGAGTAGGAGTCGCACATCATACACAAGAGAACGCGTTGTTAACTTGTTGGTGCATGAAGGAAGTTCAAAGACGAAACCAACTCCCAGACTCTACCACCAGCTGGCATCTGCAGTGGACCGAGGCACGGGAATACAGGACATTTGCCCCCCCCCAGACACCCGCACCTTACTGAAATCACCATCGCAGGCGTCTGCCCCGTAACTGGCCCTAACGATAACCCGGTAAACGGCGGACACTTCAGACCTAAGTGCCGAACTGTCCCGCCCTATGGTCCGAAGTCTCTCGCCCTAATTTTGTAGTACAGGTAGCATGTAGGCCCACCAGTCTTTTCAAACAAAGAATGCCGTTTGTTTAATTAAAAAAGGTAAAGGCAGCCCATACTCGATTACCGAGCGTAGGGTTCCGGAGATGATCCCGGTTCTTTTCAGTCAGCCTGCAGTAAGCTGCCGTTACTTTCCGCCAGGCCCGCAGTTACCCTCGCAACCCTTAAGAGGGCTGCTACCAATTTTGCTGCTTGGTGAATAGAGGCACGATGGGTGTGAACAGTTTGCCTAAGACTGTTACCCGACAGCGTCGCGGATGCGATTTGAACCCAGGCCCTTCTTCGTCCGAGTCCAGCATGCTAACCACTCGGCTACCGAGCCACCCTTTGTTTAATTAACTGAGCAGAAACCCCCATCGTTTAATAACCCGAATATGACTAAACTTGCTTCAAAGGCGACAACCGGCAGCTAGGTGACGACTCGCGGCAATCTTGAGTCGGGAGTCTGTGAACTATGGACTAGGCCTAATTACGGCGTAACTTGTGATGATGAGCAGACTACTCACGTCGATGCCGACGCGACGACAAAATACGAACACAATGAAATGCGTTACTGGGCCGGTGCTTCACAGGCCTAGACGCTTCAGCTGTCATCTCGTCCCAATGCACCGTCTCGGCGCTAGTATCCCGTAGCCCGCAGATCGAAGTGTCCGGGTACGAACTGTCTTCGACCCGCTAACCTAACCCATTACCCTAACCCAAACCAGAGGACATGTCTCCCGAGTCGTCCGAGATGGTTGTTTCGTGTGGGCAAATGTACTGGGGGGAATGTCCGATCACAAAGGCACACAGACCGTGAACGAGATGTCATTTTCTCCACAGAAGACACCTGTCGTTATCTTAAATGACTTTTCGTCAGACACTGACACCGTGACACCGAGTGTAGGGCATTTGCCCCCTGGAAACTTTCCCCCCTCCAGTTTGGACACGGCGGGCATCCCCCGACTAAGTGATGGAACGTTTCAATCTAGACGACTGTGGTACAAACACCCATATGGGACATAGGTTATATGTTTTATTAACATGAAGTAAATCCGCGACTTTCAAATTATATAAAATTAAATGCGTGAACCACAAAAGCTCCAGCTGTTTTGGCAGACATTCCACTGCGGTATAATAACTTGAGTTGTTTCTGTACAGTAAGTAGCCGCATCTGCACGTAAAGCGGCGTCATTCCTCCTAATTAACATGAGTAGCGTCTTTGATGTAATCCGGTCAGTCTGTGTACTTCGTATAATTAACGATGTTTACTGTAGGCGACTTTCAAGTTTTCAGCAATGTGCATTGGTGAAAATTACACCGAGTAGGCTATTGAAATGTGCGACAGGCTCCACGAGAGTGCGACTACCCACATCCTCCGAGTCATTATTGTATTGCAATAGGCGGGCCTAAACTTTGCTACTGTGCTAACACGGAAACAGCAAATATAACGCTTTGAAAAATGCCCGAAAAATGCAATTACATCTAAAAATTAAACGGTGTTAGAGTAAATGGGTAGGCCTACAAACAGCATTTTGGCGGTATACTATTCAGCCACCGTGAACGAGGGGTAAATGTCCGCAGTGTCCAAAATGGGAGGGGAAATGTCGAGGGGGGAACTGTCCGTGTGCCGCGACACCGACATACAAACTATCATTAACGCCCGCCGTTTCAGTACCGCAGCAGTCCATGCACGTTAGTGATATATTCGTTAACGATAATTAAAATTATTTATTCAAGCCAACTTTTAATATAACGAAAACGAATATTGTATCGTTGCGTCACACCGTATATTCATTTACGAAATTAAAACGTGTTAGACAGACGAAATGATATGTACGAAAACTGGAACTAATCGCATAACCTGTCGTAACGCTCTGCTTCGCGCAAGTTACCAGTGCCACGCATCGAATACCAGCTTTTTTGATATAAACACAAGCGCTTACATCTAAGAAACCTTCATTTACTTACAGTCTACACGATCTCGTCACTGATCAGCCTCCGAGGAACACTGGCTCCTCATATCTGATCACTGTCGCTCGTCCACCAAGGCCTATATCGGGAACCGGGCACTTCAGACTCAAGACAGTTCAGACCTAAGTGCCGAACAGTTTCGCCCCATTTTTAACCGAACTAGTTGCTCCGAAAAATCGTCCTTCGCTTATTGTAGCCTGTAAGATTACTTCGAGGACGACGAACGTCGCCAGGCGAGTGACTCGCACTCACCCGGCGCGACGACAACCAAGTGGTCAAAGAATTCTGACGAAAGACCGCATCGCAAGGGGAGCGAATTTTTCACGGCAGCGAATCTAGCGTGACACTGGCAAGTCAGGAGCATTGACGTCGGACTGTCATGCCGTTATTGAAAACCGAATGATTCCGTGTGACAGACCTAACGGAACCCCCAAAGTGTCCCTTTCTGTGTAAAGATCTGGACCCCATCTAAAACACCGTTCATTGTGCCCCACGGATTTCTTTATGTTTCCTGCATCCCCAAGTGTCCCATAGTTGACATGCGTTACTGTAGGCCTACTTCGCACGCTAGACGATTAACGGAACTATAAAACCACTTACCGTATATACGCAACGATACTAACTAGCTCCTTGGCCGTACCGATGTAGTGTTACTGCTGCAAAACGACACGGAGCAACACTCGAAACTGACAGTGCTGTGGTGCGTCCGTACATTTATATTTATGCCGAGATCGAAGCTGGGACAGGTGTCGGTGAGCATGATCACTGGGCCGGGATGCCGTCGCGTCGGTCGTGCTATGATTGCGAGTCAGGTAGGTCGCGACATAATCGTCGCTTGTCTGGCACGATCGGCTGCTGGCAGATGAAGATTCAAGATGCCGCGTGGCGCCGACGACAGATGTCTAGCTGTCGACGACTGTCTGTCCGCGGACCGTGCATTCTAGCATCTGGACAGTCAGGCTGGGTGAGCCATTTCCTACTGAGGCCCAGCTGGAATGCCGGGATCCACGGTCTGTCTGTCAGTTGAGCCATGGAGTGCTAATTATCTAGGACTCCATGGCTGAGCCCTGCTCTCGCTGATGCCCATGTGAAACAGTGGGGTGAAGATCCGACGTCGGAAATGTGACTTAGGCTATAGTTCGTTTAAAAAGCGACAGCAGCGATTCAATACAATTATGTTGTAACTCGTATTGAATTTGACGATTTAACTTTCTGTCAATGTTAAGTGTGAAATACCGCGCGTTTTTCTCGGTTTTTAAAAAAACGTGTATGTCTATTTGATTATTAGCTTTAAAAGACACGATAGCACAACGTTAGTTATTCGATGCGTTATTAGAAATGAAATTAGTTTCAAAACGGTATTAACAATTAAGTAGCGCTGTGATCTTACACCTTCATTTTGCCCGAAAATGACATTTTAAAAACTCTGCACTTCAAAGAAATTATTTGTCCACGGCGCTTTACGTTCATCTATCGCGTTTTTTCTCTACAAGGTCCACGCGCCTTGAATTAACACTTATTTATTGAATGACTGTGGTACTATAGTTTACTTGCAAATAAATTAATTCCTACAGTGTTAAATGCAATATCTGTTATTTTTTTTCTCTAGAGCTCGCGTAACATCTCCGCCTATAGTCGTAAGCTGCGCCTTGGTATGCGCTACATGTGGCAATATTATTACAGGTCAATGTATTACAATTAGGTAGTTTTACTATTAGTTTAGTTGGTGGCGTAGCACAGTGGTAGAACGTCGGTCTCTGACTGGCGAACTTTCCCTGTCCTGCGCTCGACCTGCAGCTGATGGGTGACCACTAATGGGGGTAAACCATCCGCTACAGGTCAGCCAACTAGGCCAACTCAGCCTTTCATCCTTTCTGGGTCGATAAATGAGTAGTAAAGCTGGAATGAGATGTGTACTGCCGTTTACAGGTAGCGCCATCTGGTGAAAGCTACGGAGGTAACCGCAGGCCTGGCAGAAAGTAACGGCAGCCTACTGCCGGGTATAAGGCGTGATTCACTTCACGTCACCTGCGGGCTGA
>Ga0126325_10000445_pt1 | contig 11311 bp, 7 predicted proteins | sample InaspJWI14metaG_FD_94487 | JGI IMG/M metagenome (GOLD analysis project Ga0126325, IMG submission 94487) | Marine gutless worms symbiont microbial communities from Oahu, Hawaii - Inanidrilus sp. 1 OAHU.JWI-14 metaG | ecosystem: Host-associated > Annelida > Digestive system > Unclassified | place...
AAAGAACACATTACGAAATACAGCATAAAAAGTACGATTAACAGCGCTGAAGCGGCCAATCTGCCAATCGTCGTCTGCACCGTCGGCCCGTAAGTTCTAATTGGCCTGCAGCAACGCCGACGGGTCACTTCCTCTCTGGCCCGTCGTCTGACCCGTCGGCCCGTCATGTTTTAGTGAGACCGCTGCTGTGCGCCGTCGCCTGCTGCAGCAATCGATCGATGTCGCCTGCCCGCTGCGCCGCTGCTGCAGACATGGACCGAAAGGCGGCTGCGATGGGACAGACAGACAGACGGACACCGTACCGTTACGCAGATCCTACTGCATACGATGCGAGCAGCATATAGCTTAGATGATTGAGTCTATGCGGCGAGCAGTGTCAAAATTACTGAGCCTATGCTTACCGCGATTTCTGACGCGCTTCGGTGACGGAGGACTCCTGTTCGACGAGATAATGTGAGTAATTCGCGACAAAACTGCGGTCATTTTCATCGGTAAAGTCAAACGACAACTGTTGTAACTGCACAGACACTATACTGTTAGCAGTCAGCTGATTAATTTCTGGAGGCAGAGAGCGTGGCGCATGCTTATATAGGCCTACTGCTGGCGTCTGTACCGTAGCACTACTACGTCACCGCGGCACAATTGCTCGCCTGCGCTGCAGCGGCGCCGCGGGGCTCTACGCCGAAAATGACGTCATCGTCGGGTAGGCCGCCGCGTATCACTACGCCGCAGCCTTCGTAAACAAACAGGTGCCCGATTGAAACCGACCATTTCCCCATTTTCGTTCATTCATAATCGCTTTTTCCAATACTTCCAATGCAATCTGCAAAGTTTCGACATTGCTTGCATAAACCCTGTGACACTTTGCCTGCCGTTTCGTTATTCACAGTGCAAGATTCTGTCAAGTTACATACGAACTATGTCGCAACTAGCGTTGTGTAGCCTACGTGGGTGGTCGCTCAGCGGTAAGGCGGCTGTTCGGAATGGGACCAAGGTAGGTGAGGTGAAAACAAGACCAATGATATATAATATTTGTCTGCAGTCTGGCCCTATGAATGAATACCTTCGGGTGAATTTCTGTTAACAGCGTGTTTGTGTTTGTTGCATAGTGTACTGTTTGGCATACAAAATATAGCCTAGTCGCAAGTTGCGACTGCATACTATAGCAACTTTCTAGCGGCTAACTTCGTCGAGGCTCGTTCTGTCTTACTTAAATCCAGCAAGTACATAAACCCTTGCTGCGACGTCATTCATTCATTCACTGCGAAAACATACAGCAAACGTAGGCCTATATATGTGCGCAGTTAAAAGCGTTTAAAGTTAACATCAGTGCTGTAATCTCCATACCAAACTAAAGTCTCGAAACTTGAGTTTATTTATCCAAGGTATCGCTCTTGGTCTCAAGTCTGTTCAGCTATCTACGTACGCTGACAACGTGGCATTGCCCGCATTCGCCCACCGAGGCTGCAGCAATTAATCGATATCCCCTACCCGCCGGGCCCACAGCAGCAAACCTGCTGTGTTGCTGCTGTGTGACGGAAGGACAGACACCGTACTGTTTCGTAGACCCTATACTGCGCATACTATGCGAGCAATGCCAATGGCTAAAAGCAGCAGGTAGTTCAGCTGAGTTGGTTGCGTCTTGAACCAAGACTGTTAATTGGAAGTACTGTCAAAGGGGTGCAAAGTATCATCTCCACGCCCTAGACCCCGGCGCCGTCGAATTTAGTTGACGAACAGCGTCGAAATTTTCATGGCGTCGAAGTCGTCGATTGACCAGTCACGCCGCTATCGAATTTTGCTGCACCGTCGCATTTTAACCGCGCGTCGCTATGTTAGCGTCCTGTGTCCGTTCGTCCGTCTGTCACAAGCCGGTATTGTGTCAAAACCGCTAAACATAGAATCACGCAAATAGCGCCACACGACAAGCCCAAAAAATCTAGTTTTCTGAAGCCAAAGATCTCCACGAAATTCGACCGGGGTCAACTCCTACGGGGGCGCCAATGCTGACGGGGTGGGTTAAAATCGGCGACTTTCGACAAATAACTGACTATATCTCGAAAACGGTAGGCCTACAAGCGTCGCGCGGTCCCTCGGCGATAGCTAACCTTTTTGTATCTCCAATTTTCGACGCAGTCACTGAAAAAAATCCGCTTATTTAAATGATGTTTTTTTCATTCACTACAAGGAAGAACTAATTCTAGAACTGCAACAGTTCAACTTGCAATTATTCTAGTTAGCACGGTCAATAAATGAGAACGTTTACCCCCCGACAAACTGCAGTCAAATCGGCCTAGTCATGCCGTAGTCCCGTCGTGTTTTAGGGAGACTGACAGCCTAATTAACCAGGCTGTTATTCGCCGCGTCGCAATCGCCGTCGGAAAACTATCGCGCCACCGTCGTCGTCGAAAGCGCGACGCGTCGACGAATAATTTTGGCGTCAGTCGTAAACGCTTCAAATCGTCGACACCGGGGTTCTACACTGTGAGTCAAAAAACATCAAGACACCTAACTCTTGCCCATAACTTCACCAAATATTGACCGATTTTCAAACTTTTTTCACTGTTAGATTCAGTAGGAAATTCGTAACAAAGAAATATATAAATACCACACCATACCTTAAATGTGTTGCTACACTACCTTGTGAAATATTTGTGTTCAAAAAATCGCCAGGAGTACGTAAAGCAAACTGTTATGCAAGACTTAGCCACTCAAACACTGTTTTAAAAAATGTTCGGAGAAATATGCATTGTTTAATTCACTAACAAAAAGCTGTTTACATCGGCCATATAAAAAAATCCCATGGCCCACTGTACACAACTGCCGCAACAAAGAAAAGCTGTCGCTGAAAAATGCCGTAATGATCAGCAGTCGGTCAGTCACTAACGGCGTCAGTCTGTCAGTCAGTAAGTCAAAACTGGTCTACAGCAGTTTGATATTTCTTGATAATTAACTCACATTAATCTGCCTGTTCACAGAGTAACGCTTAATTACAGTTTCTGTCTGTAATACACAAGTTATTCAACTTATCTGGCGAGATCTGCAAGGCGAGTGGGGTGTATGACACAGTCAACCATTTTGCCTGTAACTTCGCCAAATGTTCACCAATCTTAAAAATTCTTTCACCAACAGAGTGAATGATAAATGTGTAGTAAAGTAACTCAACACACCTTAAATTCTTGGCTATACTACCTTGTGATTCATCATTAATTGCAATACGTATTTCAGAATGATGCCATTTTTTTGACAGTCATATTTCACATGTGTAGCGACATGTTTAAAGCGTGGTGGAATAGTTAAACATGAATTTGTTGCAAATTTACTACCGAGTCCACTAGTGAAAAAGTTTTGAAAATCGGATAATAGTTGAAGTTATGGCCAAGAGTTTGGTGTCGTTTTTTTGAATCACGGTGTATATTTACAGCCATATTGTTGCTATACCTGTACCCAATATGCCTTTGCCCAGTGATCTTAAGTCTTGGCCTGAGACGATAAAATTCCGCCTTGTCCTTTGGAGGTCTTGGTCTTGAATGCTGTGGCGTTGCGGGTCAAGTCGTTGCTTTGACCTGGCTGATGCTGTAAAACTACGGTACATTAACAGCAACATTTAACTAGAGATTGCCCATCATTGAGTAGCAGTTCAGTGACTGTTCATCATTGTTAAAGAGGTTACGAGTACTTGAGAGCTTCGTAAATGTTGATTCATCTGCTGTGCGCTGTCCGACACTGGCAGTGCTGCGGCGGCAACATGTGGATGTGGACTTAACCTTGCGGTTTGTGTCCTTGCCTTGGGGATCATGGCCTTGGAAGTTGTGGTCTTGGCCTTGACACTTGTGGCCTTGTTAGCTTCACTGCCTGTGCCTTTACATAAGCATAGTGTGCATTAACACATAAAAATAACAAGCCGACATAGCCTTGATGCAAGTGGTATAGTTCACCTTTTGACTGAAAGACGCGAGACAAAATCGACTATGTTTGAGTTTAATTGCAAAGCAACAACAAAGCAAGGTTGCAGTAAATGAACAGTATTCTACTACTTACAATTGCTGTCACCACCTTGACACTCAACGACAACAGATTTTAAACAATACACACCGAGACCGTCCAAAAACAAAAAAAAAATCACTAAGCATTGCTGAAAACCGCTTCCAGACAGCATTACATCAATGCTGTGTTGCAGCAGGACTAGTGCCCAAACGTCAAGAACATACAACGTACAAGTTATGAAACAAATAACAGTGTTGCAACTAGTTTACAGCTGTGGCACGGGTATCAGAAAGTTGGCATAATAGAGCAACCCCCGTTCAGTCAGGAGTCTGATGATGGACGAAGATAGGGTTAGAGCATTGGTTGTGATCAATTCGCTGACGCACGTTAGTTGGGTGGTAGGACGGATTTCTGGCCTGTAAAAACCCATGCCATTTATCCTCAAAACTTCTGTTTTGTGAAATGTGGCAGAAGAAATAGGAAAGCGAACCGACCAACCCAAATTTCCAGAAAAACGGCCGTTGATGGAAGTAGGTAATTACTTCATAAGTGATTGATTTGCCTTTGTGATAACAGGCATGATTATTACTGGACATTTAACAACAACCAACATAAAGCATTGATATATGCACATGAGCAAACAATGCAGAAATAATAAAGGACAACTAATAGTATGCAAAAGCTGGTAGACTGTCAAACTAAACCCAATAAATTTTTGCTAAATCCTGCAACTGCCAGACTTGCAAAGTAACTAAGTAACAGTAACACAGTACAACACTTGAGTAAAATTAGCGGTAGTTTGTGATGCAAGAAAGTACTTTTACTGTAACTTGCAATGGAATAACAATCTGGTGTAATGGTACATTTATTTTGCTACTTGTAGAAAACAACACCTCATTATAAGTAACTTGAACTGTAAGGTAGGTGATGTACGGTTGTGCAAAAATGACAGAAAAACGCTTTGGACACTTTTTCTGAAACTGACCACTGGATTTCCGAACTAGAGACTGAGTGACTGCTTTCTGGCATATTAAATAAAATCAACAATGATGACGAATTATGAATAATTGACAATTAAGAATGGTACTAGTGCTTATTACCCAGTTCTAGTAGCAAAACTTTAGTATTAATGGCTGTTGTTGAGCAGTCAACTGTGCTGTTAGTTGTACCTGTGTATCTGAATAACTTTTTCATCAGCACTTTTTAAAAACTTTTACACCAGTAATAAGTTCTTGACATACTTTGGTTTCACTGAAGTATTTTATCACAGTACATTGAACAAGTCTGGCAACTGCTCAGAATGGAAACGAATGGCCGCCACTGTGATGATGCAGTTAACTGCTACAAGTATACGAACTACCAACCATGAAATAAATACTGGCTTCTATACCACGAAAACAGCATACTCATAGGCACAGATTTGGTGCAGCAGCAGTAACGGTTAATGAAATGAAATCGTGGTGGTCTACATGAATGTAACATGAGTGATGTCATTTACAGACTGTAGTGTGCATACATAACAATATTTCATGCCTAGCACATTGTATTCGACCGGAAACATCTCTGCAGTCACACTGGAGTTGTCAGTTCACTGATGGCACCATTAAACTGTTCCAGCCGACCACGCAATTGTCCCTGTATAGGGTGACCACTCACTGAAATATACTGAAATTCCCTAACTATGTCGCACTCTTACCCATGTTGCATTACCAGTGGTGAGCATATGATACTGTCACTGCTGTCAGTATGATACAAATTTCAGTGCAGAAATATTCACAATGATTTAATAATCAGAAAAATACCCTAAGAGGGGGCTCAATATGCAACAGTGTACGAAATATTCATGTAGCCCCAAACTTGAAGTTAGCAATAGACAGTTTTCCTAACAATATTTTCCCCTGACTTTGCATCAATCCCCCGCCATTTCCCTCACACAGCAGTCAAATTCCCCTAACATTTCCAGGTTTTTCAGACAAGTGGTCACTCTGCCCATAAGAAACGACACAGCAGCTAAATGTGTCCATCTTTTGGCATCGGACTCTTTCCCTTGTTGTCGATCAGTGCGGCAGCATCATCATGCTGGGATGGGCCAGGCTGGGAACTCGTACCCGCGGCAAGGTCCGTGTTCTTTGGCACAGCGGCAGAGGTCTTCTTCAGACTAGCGAGGTACTCGTGCTGTGACTGGGCAATCACCTGCGCCAGGATGTCAGCATCGTCTCCCCACTCCGTGAAACCTGCCACAACACAAGCCACCACTGTATCCTCACAGCATTTCTGCTCTAATAACTAAAAAATTATAGCATTCTAGTACGTACTCACAGACCAACAGGCAACTATTAATTTTGGAGGTAGACTTAAGTGCACATCATGCTACAGCAATTTTGTCCGACCATTACGCTAACAACATGTGTCATAACAGTTAAATGGATAGAGCTAAACACTGCCAGTGCTACAGGACATCTTGTAACTCTCAACATCCTGGCTGCACAACTACTACTCCAAGTAAATGTTTCAGATGCTACTACGGTTACATCTCCCCCAGTGTGGTGACAAGTATTGTGGTGACAAGTATTGTGGTGATCATGTCTGTATGTAGGCCTGTTTGTCTACAAGCATATCTCAAAAATGGGAAGTCCCAACTTCACTAAATTTTCAGCGTACGTTGCCTGTAGCTGTTGCTCAATCCATCAATGACACGCATAACAGAAGTAGCAGCAAACACACGATGTCCACTAAATATAAACTGCAACAACTGTAGCCGTTGCTCAATCCATCTTTGGCGGCATTGTAATATGTTACATATTTCTGGATGACGTCGTGTTTTCGTATACTGCTAAACAGTGATAACCATTCAGCCCAACTGCCAATAAGGTGACTCACTGAAAGGCAGCCTGTGGACAGAGTCTGACGTTTGCGACTGCCCTGTTTCACGAGTTTTTAAAATAAAAACAAATTGTGTGTGCTACCGAACATCTGCGGTGGCAGGTCGTTCATGATAGACGTGGTTTCTGAGAAGCTGGTGCTGGGAACTGGAGCAGGTGCTCCGCCAACAGCACCCTCCGATGGCGACATTGCAGGATCACTGCAGCTCATGGCTGGCGAAGCATGCACACAGCTCGGCGACGACGGCATGCCTACATCAACACAACACCGATGTCATAGATGAGTTAACCTAGTGGTGTTGTGTAACAACCAGTGGATCAAACAAATCGCACGGAACTGTTTCATGATTGTTTACAGCAGTGTTCAATGAGAAGAACATCGATTCACAGATTCACACATCAGTGAATGATGCTGATATATGTCTGCATCAGCTGTAAATTTGTGCACAACTCAAACAAACTGTAAAGAAAACAATGCCAAAACATGTAACGTTGAAAGAACATATTTCGACCACATACATGACAGGGAAAAAGTAAGAACGTGTAGCTATGTCAACGGCAGCAAGATAGCGCAATACCACATAATGACTCTTGCAAGACACTGAGTATACCAACCACCAGGCATATGCCAGTATGACCCCCTTTAAAGTGCCCCTACCAGTGGACAAGAGTTCACACCCAAAATGGCAGCCATTTTTTGCTGAGATCATCAATGTGTCCAACAGACAGTCAGACAGATTGACATAGACAACAGTTACAACAGTGCAGTGATGTGGCCTAATAACGATAACTTCAGAAGTGGTGTCACAGTACCTGTCGGAAGGAGTGGCACAAGTGGAGCAGGGTTCAGCTGCGGTTCTACTGCAGGACTGTGGGGCGATCGCGAAGTCCGTGGCTCGGGCGATATCGCCTGCTCCCACCAGGCCGACACCGAGGCAACAGCATCAGTTGCTGTACTGCAGGAGGCACAAGCACTTCGTGGCTGTTAGCACACATCATACAGGTGTGTTACAACCAGCCACACAGGTGTAAAAAGAAGTAAGTAAGTAAAACTCTCTTGGTCACTTGTAGCCTTAGGGCTAGAATGGTTACAACAAGTAAGCAAAAAGACACACGTAATGTACATGTACATTACGTAATGTACATGCAGAACAAAAGTAGCAGCAAAGAGACAATGTCCACTTTTAATATAGACAAAAATACAACAACTAAACAAACAAAATAAAGACTACAATATGTCACTGATAGTCTTAAGGCATGACTAAGGAAAGAGAACAGTATTAATTTAGTTCTAATACTGAAAAAAGGATAGACAGCAGAATGTCACAATCTGGTGGATACAAAAAGATCACATTTAGTGGGAGAAGGGTAATAGAGGCAGTTCCTGGAATGGGAAATCTGTTCAAAAAATTTCTTCCAAAAATTATGTCATCGCTGTTTAAGAGACACAATCTGGCAGTGTGCACAGGTGTCATCACAGCTTAAATATGAACTAGACTTCACCAGTGTACCACATTCATCTCGGAAACAGAGAGATCCATTTAACGGCCCTTTGTCCAGGACTACCCAGGTGAGCCGGTACCGGAAAGGTAAAACCAATCTGGATTTTACTGAAGCAAAAGACAGTGAGTGGCAGTGGCATCAGCTGGGCCACATGCAAGTCTGCACCTAGCTCCAGACAGATAACCACGCCAGCACCCCACCACCCTAGTTTTTTACAGGCCGGATGCCCTTCCTGCAGCCCAACCAACAGCGTCAAAGCACTGAAGGCAATCCATCTCGGAAACAGCATTGTTATAATTATATATCACTACAACGGTGTGTACTAGTGATATATAATTATTACAGTGATGTTTCCATTTCTATGGCTAAGTAAATGACTCGGTACGTACAAGTTCACCAATTACATGATGGCAAAAGTTAATACAACACCAACAATAGTTTTTGGTCAACTGACCGACGTCTTTGACATCTTGCCATACTTCTCCTGGTCTTTGAGCCACTGAAGGTATGACTCACGTGCCACTTGCTCCTCAATGGTGTCCTGTGTCAGTTCCCAGTCCGTCTCACGCAGCTTGTCTTCCAGCATTGTCTGACACAGTACACCACTACCCGTTCAGCAGCACGTCAGAAGATGCAAGTCAAGAACAATGACAAACACTGTAGTGGTCATCTATGTTCCACTGCACAGAAACGTGAACATTATCCATCCCAAACTGACATAGAGCAATGATAGTGACTGGCGAGCTGAGTAATGACATGTACAGGTGTCGGAAAAGGGGGGGCAGGGCCTCGAACAGCCTCACTTTCTTCAAAGAGTGCCTGGCCCCCTCACTTTTGCACTGAGTCCTAGTCAATGCATTGCCAGCGGACAATTCTGTTCTCAGATACTGATACTTATAATAGCAATATTGTGTAAAAATCTACACTGTGTCAGTGTCAAATCAGCCATTTCAGTTTACACCAGCAACAACGCATATATTACATTGTTGAATTCGCTTGCTTCACATGCCAATAATGTTATGTAGCACATAACATTATTAAAGAGTTCTGCATATTATATTATGTCAACCACCTTGGCGGACACATAATGGGGGAGGGGGCATCATATAAAGTGGGGGGTCACAACCAAAAATTTTTTCTGGTGCTTTGTGCTGGAAAATGGGGCCCCTCACTTCTAAATTGCTTCTGACGCCACTGTTGACATGTGCACTGATGAATGTCAGAAAAATTACCGATGAGTTAAATTTTTAACAAGAATAATGGCCTCAGACTGGTACGAAAGGAACAATATGCACTTCCCCAGGAGTCTTGAACTAGGTGAATAAGGCCAGTAGGTGATTTTCTATGGCTAAGTAAATGCCTCAAGTTTTCTTCAGCACTTTATCACTGGTTAATAATAAGGGAAGGGCATTTTGCTTATAAAAACCAGTCCCATAGGTTTTCTTTGAAAGCAAGTGATGGAAGGAAACTAACGAGAACAGGCAAACCCATGTTCACCTAAAAATGGCTGCAAAAACAAAGTGGCAGAGGCAGTGGTAACTTATTTTAATGTGGTACATTCCACTCAGCAAGAGTGGATGTGCTCGTGCATAAGGTGATACTATTCGTGGTAAGACATCGGCAAAATGAAAAAAATTTGACATACTGACAAACTATTCACTACTGGAAAGTCCACCTCAACACATGTATAAATACTTAATAAATCATGTACTCAACTATAAATAAAGATAGAAAGTCACAAGACGAAACTAGTCAGGTGCTGGGTATGTGTTCAGCAAGTCAGAATATGTACCTGCTCAATGTGACAATCCTCTGACTGACGCAGTGCATCGCGGATCAAATTCTTGTCAGCCAACTGCAACCAGCATACAGCCACCAAATGTCAGCATCGCTAGTCGCCACCACAACCAGTAATAATAATAATAATATCCATGACAATGTTTATGGTGCTGTCATCATGACCAAAGTCATTGCGAGAGTTCATCCAGTTCATCTGATGTAGATTGAGCGCCGGGTGGCCGCCAACCCTCAGACCAAGCCAGTCGACTTGAGCTGTGAGTCCGCCGAAAATTGGCAGCTATCATCCACATCCACCGTCGCCATTGTTATTATTACTCAGCCCGTAGGCTGATACTCATTTTACCATGCCACGAAGGGTGGAAAGCTGAGTCGACCTAAGCACTGCAGTAAAGGTGCACAGCCCGTGCTCAAGACTGTATATCGCACCAGCTGTCGTGATAAACACAACTGTCAGCAGCATGATTTGAACCTGGGTCCTCTCACACTGCAGACAGATGCGCTAACCACTCGGCTATTGAGACCTGCAGTAATCAGCATGGAGTTCAATAAAAACATGGCTGTATCAAAGCAGACAGCTCATAGTGTGATCAAGAAACAAGCTCTATTTCTATCAACAATAAGTAACGGTATCACTGCAAAAATCAAATCAGACGCTCAGAATTTGCATCTGTGTTTACGGATAAGTAGATTTCTTAGAAATATAACATCAGCATTCCACATTTGTACATGCCAACTTGCAGCCGCAGCTTTTTCTGGATTACTGGACCAGTTCTGGCTGGATTATCTTCCGCAGTCTACTCATTACCACCAGTTTGTTTAATGGCCATTTTTGAGCAGGTGCATTGAAAAGCGTTTCAAGGAAAAATGTGTCCCATTGCAGGTTGATAATAAAGATATTTAGCATGTTACTGAACTCAAAATATATGGGTGTTCATGTCTCTGTGGGACAGCTTTTAAAATTTTCTGTAGAGCATCTCAAGTCAAAGTTTAACCATACTTTTAATTGTATTTACTCTGGATCTAAGGCTTAACTCTGAAATGATTTCCGTTGAACTGTTAAAATCATGTTGTTTTCCATTTTTATTTTTTGCCATTGATGCTATGTCATTGTCTTCGACAAATATTCGAATTCTAGAGAA
>Ga0126325_10000446_pt1 | contig 11293 bp, 13 predicted proteins | sample InaspJWI14metaG_FD_94487 | JGI IMG/M metagenome (GOLD analysis project Ga0126325, IMG submission 94487) | Marine gutless worms symbiont microbial communities from Oahu, Hawaii - Inanidrilus sp. 1 OAHU.JWI-14 metaG | ecosystem: Host-associated > Annelida > Digestive system > Unclassified...
AAAAATTTTTAGGCGAATTTTGTAATTATTAAATCTTAAAACTGTTAACAAAAAAGGGGGGTCTATTCGACAGGTGACTAAATTACATAAAAAATTTTTTGTTCTGCTATTTACTACATGATATGCGAATTTTCTGCACACCTGTATACCCATTCGGAACCAAATCTGACTACTTAATACCCGCTTTTTGACCGTAAATCGATCGGAAATGGAGCAGCTATTCATAAGGAATATGAATAATAAATGCAATTACAATAAGTTATATTTTAATATCACATTGTGGCACGTCATTTGCTTATGATTGTGTTCACATCATAAACATCCCGGAAGCGACAGGAGGTATCCCCATGAAAAAAGCAACAACACAATTTGAGAATTTTATCGATCCGGTTTGCCTGATGGAGGTCGGCACGGGTAAAGGTGATCTAACGTTTACTTACCAAATGCGCACCTATCATTTCTGCGCTGAGGGTTGCCGTAAGGCGTTTGCGTCAAATCCCGACAGGTATCTGGCTCAAAAATCACCCAAGCGTAAAAGCTGGTGGGGACGTTATCTGGAGCGGTTGACCAAATCGACCGAAGGCAAACCGATGAAGTGCCATTAACGCAAAGCATGCACCCGCTTCCAGCCGCAAAGGAGGAAAAATGGCAAACATCTCAACCGACGACGTCCGGACCTATATCGAAGAGCTGATTGAAAAAGAATTCGGATCTTCCGACAAGGGGGATAATTCGGCTGCAAGGAGTCGGAAAACCAAAACAAGGCGACCTAAAAATCCACAAATTCGTCCGGAGTTCTACAGCAATACAGAGGATACATGCGATGAATGATATGCCTGCATATGGTCACTGGCAACTGGTCATTTTCTATTCACTGTTCCTTCTGGTTTTCGCATTCAGTTTTTTCAAACCCAAAACCCGACGTGAATGGCGCACCTTAGGCGCCTTTTCGGCCTTCGTGATTGCCTTGTTTACCGAAATGTACGGCTTTCCACTGACCATTTATCTGCTGTCGGGCTGGCTCAGCAGCCGTTTTCCGGATATCGACTGGTTTTCACACGACGCAAGCCATCTGCTGCAGTCGCTGCTGGGCTGGCGAGCAAATGCCCATTTAAGTCCGCTGCACATTGTCAGCAACGTGCTGATTCTCGGCGGTCTTATCCTGCTCGCAACTGCCTGGAAAGTGCTCTACAACGCCCAGAGCAACGGCGTCATCGCTGTCTCCGGCCCATATGCCCGAATCCGTCATCCACAATATGCGGCCTTCATAGCGATCATGATCGGTTTCCTGATTCAGTGGCCGACCCTGCCGACCCTGGCGATGTTTCCCATATTATTGTGGCTTTACGTAAGATTGGCGCGACGGGAAGAACAGACGGCGCTGGCTCACTTCGGAGAAATGTATGCTCGCTATGCTGAAAACACGCCGCGGTTCATTCCGAAAATTCATGTCGGTATATTTGCATTGAAGTAGGGAGGTGAGAAAAATGAAGCGATTTATAATTCCAAGAGTCGCCCATTGCAGCCAAGGCTGTCGGTAAGGTCCTGGGCATGACCTTAAACTGCTCTAATAAATCACACGGGGAAAACACAATGGATCCTGTTCTAATACAAATAGGACCTTTAGTTATTCGCTGGTATGGCGCCATGATTGCACTGGCCTGTCTCGTTGGCCTGTGGCTCGCAGGGAAAGAGGCAGATAGAAAAGGAATCGGTAAGGAAAAAATACATGATTTTTTTCTCTATGCCTTGATCGGCGCCATTAGCGGTGCGCGCCTCTATTATATAGCATTTACCGATGTGGCCCAGTTTTGGCGCGATCCCCTTTCTATCTTTGCTATTTGGCAGGGTGGGCTTGCGATCCACGGCGCCATTTTAGGTGGTCTGTTGAGTGGCGTTCTCTATACCCGGAGAAATAAGATTTTCTTTGGAAAATTTGCCGATACATTCGCACCCTCACTTATTCTAGGGCAGGCCATCGGTCGAATCGGATGTTTTTTTAACGGCGATGCCCATGGATATCCAACCAGTCTACCGTGGGGGATGATTTACTCACCTGAAAGCCCAGCAGGGCAAATGTTTCCTGGGCAAACACTCCATCCAACGCAACTCTATGAGATGATCTTCAACCTGATTATTTTTGGTGTTGTTTGGATAATGAGAAAAAAGATGAAAGTGGATGGGCATCTTTTCTTGTTGTACATAATTTTATATTCCATCGCTCGGATTTTCGTAGAGTACTTCCGAGCAGACAAGCTAATCTATTTGGGCAATATATCTGCTGCCCAGTCCATAGGGATTATCGGCTTTGTATTAGGCTTGATTTTGATGCTGGCCCTGATGAAGAGAAGACCATCTGCTGTGACGGATTCCAGATAGCTTAAAAAGAATGATAGCTTTAATGTTTTAAGATAAATGGACTTAACACACCTTAATATAATAAGAAAAAAGAGTTAAAAGGAGCAAAAACGTGATAAAATACCTTCTCGAAAAGATAAAAAAGAATCATGCGTTAGCAATGGTCCTGTGCTGTGGTATCCCGCTAGTTGGAATTCTGGCACTTTCCTCTCTTGGAGTCCTTGGATCCTGGGGCTACTATGCCTTGATTTTGATTTGTCCACTGGGACATATTTTGATGATGCGCGGAATGCATTCATCCCATGGATCAGGAGAGGTGCAGTCCGAAATCAAACAGATTGAATACAACTCTGAGATCAAAGAGAATTAATACCCGATGATTAAAAACCCCGGCTTTCCGCATCTACTTTATTAGTGAAGCATCCGAAGCCGGCTTCCGCCGGAGTGACAGAGGGCACATGCATTTTACTAGAAAGAAAATCTTATTTCTTATTCTAATGGGCGGTGTCACTTTCATCGTTTTTTCCGTCCCAATGTGTGCCCCCCTTTGCCCGGAAAGCCACCATGGTGCCGATTTCTTCCAGGATGAGAACTGTACCATTTCTTCCCATTTCTTTGTCCGCATCGGAGCCGGGCTGGCATCCTTTTTCATTTTACCCTTGCTGGGTTTATTTCTAATACGGAGTATATCCTCTGTTCCCGAGGGATTCTTTTTGTCCCCGTATAAACCGCCTCGATATTTCTCCTTAATTTCCGCAGTCTACCTCACTTAATCATAGACTTTAACAGTTTTTCAATAAGCCTGAAAATTTCTTGATCTATTCCTCTTTTGTATTTTCAGGTTTTAGAAAAAAGATTCACAAAATGCTTACCATAGGAGGCTTATATGAATAGGAAAGAAAAGGCCTTACTCATTGCCATCGGAGCAAATCTTTTCCTGGTGGCTCTAAAATTTTTCCTGGCCGGAATTTCCGGGAGCATGGCATTGCAGATGAGCGGCTGGCATTCGGTACAGGGGCTTTTTGTCTCTTTAGCCGTTTTCGTCGGGTTTATTCTGTCCAGAAAAGAAGAAAGCCGTCTGACCCGGGGAATCAGCCAAACTGAAAATGTGATCGCCCTGCTCATCTCCCTGTTCGTCTTTTATCTGGCTTACAAAATGTTCATTAAGATGACCGAGCCCCGTCTTCACATGCTGACCAATGTCCCCATCGTCACATTAGGCGCTATTTTAGGGGCGAGCATCTGTTATTTTATGGCCAGGTTCAAGATCTATGTCGGGCAAGCGACCCATTCTCCCAGTCTGGTTGCTGACGGGTACCATTGCAGGATACATGTGGTGATGGAGATAGCCGTCATCATCGGGTTGGCGGGTTACATGGTTGGATTCAGCAACCTGGATATGCTAGCAGCCGTGGTCGTCACGTTATTTGTGCTTCAAACCGGTATCCGATTGTTTACCCGGGCGCTGGTTTCACTGACCTCAAAAAAGGTTACGGCTGATTATTCGTGCCATGCCGCCGAAAGCAGGCTGCAGTTGACCCGGCCCAAAACAGCCATCACTCTGGCAGCGGTGGTACTGCTCACCTATATTGCGACAGGATTTTACACCATCCAGTGGAACGAGAGGGGAATCGTCAGACGTTTCGGCCAAAAGATTGGAAACGAGATATCGCCCGGTCTTCATTACCGTCTTCCGTGGCCCGTAGACGCCGTGGATCGGGTGGCGGTTGATGATATCCGAAAATTGGAAACAAATGCATTTCTGATTCTGACCGGAGATGAAAATCTAATCAATGCGAATGTCGCCACCCACTATCAGGTCAAAAATGCGTCGGATTTCCTGTTTAATCTTGAAGACCCGGCAAAACTTGTGCAGGACGCAACACGGTCTGCGCTAAGACAGGTTGTGGGCGAGATGGGCATTGATTCCATCCTGGCGACGGCCAAGGCGCCCGTTTTGGAAAAAACCAAATTGCTGGCCCAATCATCACTGGACGATTGGAAGGCCGGTATCCATGTGGTCGGGGTTCAGCTGCTACAGGCAGACCCGCCGTCAGAAGTAATGGAGGCCTTCCGGGATGTGGCCAGTGCCCGGGAGGACAGAGAAACCTATATCAATCAGGCTTTCGGATATCGCGACAGCACGATACCCGAAGCCAGAGGAAAGGCGGAGAAAGTAGTTATGGCCGCCGAGGGATTCAGCGCTGAACGCGTCAATTACGCTTTGGGTGAATCTGCGCGTTTCCTTCAACAGCACAGCCAGCACGATAAAGCGCGCCAGGTAACCGAGACGCGGCTTTACGTGGAGACCATGGAAAAGATCCTTTCACCGGTGGAAAAAATCCTCATCAATCCGGAAGTCAAACAAGGAATAATGGACCTCTGGTTTCTCGAGGATAATGGGAAAAAAACGATTATTGAATGATAAAGGAGACAAGAAAATGAAAGGGAAAATATTGATGATCATAGTTGCCGTTTTAGTGATCGCGGCCAGCGGACTGATCTTTTACCAGGTTGATGAAAGAGAATATGTCGTCATAACGCAATTCGGCGAACCCATAAAAGCGATTAAAAAGGCCGGACTAAATTTGAAATGGCCGGATCCTATCCAGAGTGTCAACCGTTACAATAACAGACTGAGAACTTATGAAATGGGCGAAACGGAATATCTCACAGGAGATAAAAAGAATGTGATGGTGGACAGCTATGTGGTTTGGAAAATCGATAATCCCATCAAATATATGAAGACTGTTAAAAACAGGCTGGGGGCCGAAACGCGACTGGCGGATATCCTGTCTTCTGAAATCGGAATCAGCCTCGGCAAATATGACCTTTCCTCTCTGATCTCTACCGACTCCGAAAAAATAAAGTTCGGTCAGATGATGGGGGAGGTGAAGGAAGAAATATCTCGTAAGGCTCAGGATTACGGGACAATGATTGCCGATGTGAAGGTTACCCTGCTTAACTTCCCGGAACGAAACAAATTGAGCGTTTTCAGGCGGATGCGGGCCGAACGCGAGAGAATCGCAAAAGGTTATCGTTCGGAAGGAACGGAAAAGGCCTTAAAGATCAGGGCCGATGCCGACAAGCAAAAACAGATCATCCTTTCACAAGCCTATGAAAAAGCGCAGATGATAAAGGGCGAAGGCGAAGCCATGGCAATCAAGATTTATGCGGACGCTTATGAAAAGGATGTTAAGTTCTACGAACTGATCCGGACGCTTGAATCCTACGAGAAGTTTATCGACGGGAAAACCACCGTGGTTTTGTCGGCCGACTCAGAATTGCTTAAATTTATCAACACATCCAATCCCGATCTTTTGAAATTTCCGCAGACGTCAAAAGCCGATGCTACCCGCAACCTGAAGACCGAGCTTGAGATAAATAAGGAGGGATGAAAATGGAAAGCAAGGACCAGTCAACGGATAAGCCCAATGAAGGGCAGATCCTGGCAGAAGAGAATATCAACCCGGAGCCTATTTCCACACGGTTTCACTGGAAAAAACGCTTCAAAGCAATATTACGGAAAATTTTCGATTGGGGCACAATCCTGCCGCAAAAAGCGAAGAGCGCCTTTTCCGGTATGATCAGGAACGAAGACGGTGGCAGCCTCCTGGACGACATCAAGGGTGCTTTCAGACATATTCCGCTGAGAAAAAAAGGTCTGGGCATTCTATTTGCCGGCTTCATCCTCAGCGTCTATTTGCTTTCGGGCGTGTACACGGTAGAGCCCGGAGAAGTAGCCGTGTCCAAAATATTCGGCAAGGAAGTTCGCCAGTCAATCACCGAGGGGCTGCACTATCACCTTCCCTGGCCAATTGAGGCCGTCGAAAAGGTGAACGTTTCAGAGATACGGCGGGTTGCTGTGGGAATGCCGTACTCCCAGGAGCCCCTCTTATTCCCCAAAAAAGGACTCACGTCGCCTCACGCGGGTGCCGCAGAACACGCCGGTCATGGCAGCTCGGACAGTTTTGCCACAGATTCAGCAACATCGAGTCCGATCGCCGCCTCGGCCAAAAACCAATTCTTTACCGGAGATGAGAATATACTGGAGATCAGGATGAATATTCAGTATCAGATCAAAGACGCATCGGATTATCTGTTCAACATCAATTCCCCCGATGCGATCGTGCCATTTGCCGTCCGCTCTGCCGTTACTGAATTCTTTGGTCAGATGCCGGTGGAAGATCTATTGACCGTTGCCAAATCTCAGATTCAGAAACAGATTGCTCTCAAAGCCCAGAACATGCTCGATGGGTACGGCACGGGATTGTATATCGTAAATGTCAATCTGCAGGAAGTCAATCCGCCCAAAGAAGTGGCTGAAGCTTTTCGGGATGTCGCCAGTGCCAAGGAAGAACGGGAGGAAAAGATAAATAAGGCCCAGGGTTACTGGAATGCGCTAATTCCGGAATCCAGGGGCAAGGCGCACAAGCTAATCAGCGATGCTGAAGGATACCAGGAGAAAGTTGTCAATCAGTCGCGCGGCGATGCTGAAAAATTTTCAGCCATGCTCAGCGAGTATCGCAGGGCCAAAAAGGTTACCGAGTATCGGCTCTACCTGGAGACCATCGAACAGATACTTGCCAAGGCTAAAAAATTTGTCGTCGATTCCAAAAAGGAGCGCGTTAATCTTAAATTCGTAAAATAGCGAGGAGGTGTTGTGATGTTCCTGAAACGCGTGTTTCCGTTTGTCGTTTCTATATTGTTGCTGGTGATCGGGTGCAGCCGGGAGGAGGTGAACAGGGACCCACCCGGTCCGGATGTGGTGGCATCATTCAAGGACGGTGTGATCACCAAAGATCAGGTTAATAACAAATATGAAAGCCTGATGCCCTGCTGTAAAGGCCGCTATCAGGGGGAGGATGGCCGCCGGGTGTTGATAAAGGAAATGGTGATGCCGACGGTTATTTCCCGGGCCATAAAACAGCAGAATATAGACGTGCGCGCAAATATCAGAGAGGAGCTGGGAAATTTAAAAGATGAGTTAAATATGGCCTTTCTGCATATAAAATTTCATGAACAGATCTTGAAAAGCAATGAAAAGTATAAGGATTTAAACCGGACTTACAAATTTCAAAAAAAGAGGCTGGAAGGATTTCTCTTATCTGAACGCTACGATCGATTGGTTCAGATCCACCAGAAAATCCATCCTCAAATCGCAGAGGAGGTTGATAAAGTTTCCCATGACTATATTGAAAAATTGCGCCGGGAGGCATCCGTTACGAAAAATTATGAGGTGTTGAAAGTTCAGGTTAGCAGGGATGAATTGAAAGACTTCTACCGCAAGCATCAACAAGGACTGCACGGAGATGAGTACCGGGTGCCTGAAAAGGTAAGAATCCGGCAAATCAAGATCGATGTCGAAAAAGATAGCCAGGATTGCCCCACGTGTGCGGCGGAAAAGGAACGTGCGGCCAAGGAAAAAGCGACCTCGGCCTTGTTCGAATTAAAATCAGGTGCATCTTTTGCGAGCGTCGCCCGGAATTACGCCAGCCAGAGTTCTGCAACTCTAAATTCAGAGTGGATTTCCACTAGCAGCGAAAACACTACTTATGAGAATGCCGTATTTAAGTTAGATGAAGGGGAAATCAGCCAGGTACTCAAAAAAGACGGGGCCTTTTATATCGTCAATGTGCTGGAAAAAAAGCCCGGACGGTTCAAGTCTTTTGAGGAAATCCTGGAACCGCTCGAAAAGGAATATCGCTGGCAGAAAGGCGAGGTCTACCTCGAGGAAAACCGCGACACGATACTTTTCACCATCGACAGCAAACCCTACACGATTGACGATTACATGAAGGAGTATGCGCAAACCACTCCGGAACACCAGTGCCACCATATGGAAGGGATGGACTTGCAACAGCATAAAACGGACGAAGGCCAACTTTGCGACCTTTCCCATAATAGCATCGAAGAACAGATTAAGATGGCGGACCGGATGATCGACAAGGAGCTGATCACAGAGGACACCTACAATCAGATGATTCATGTGGAGCATCAAGAGGAAATAGAGTTTCTGACAATGGCCAGCCTTTACCCCATCTTTCACCGGGAGGAGATGCAAAATTTAATCCACATCACCGACGAGATGGTGGCTGATTATTATAAAGACCACGAAAAGGAATATCGTTATCCGGCCAAAGCAAAACTCAGCATGATCGTAGTGAAAGGCGGCGAGATTGAAGCGGACAGGAAAACTGCCTATGAAAAAGCAACCAGAGCACACAAAGAATTGAAGCCATCTTGGTTCTCCCTAAAAAAGGGAAAAGATTTTGCCGAAATTGCTCGAAAATTTTCTGATGATGAAGAGACGGCTTCCCGGGGTGGACGTTTGGATGTGGATGTTTATGAATGCCGCAACGCCATCGAATATATGGTGATGCATGGATTCCACAGCAAGATATTTGCCCTAAAACCCGGAGATATCAGCGACGTGTTTGAGTTCGGCAATGATTATTATATCGTGCAAATTCGTGAAATGGAGAGCAGAAAGCAGCTGACATTTGATGAGGTACGGGAACGGGTGAAAAAGGATTTGATGGATCAAGAGCACCAGAAGGTTATGGATAACTGGGAGGACGATCTGTTGAAATCGGCCGGATTTGTTGTTTACGATCAAACCTTGAAGGAGGTGGTGGCAGAAACTGAGGAACGCCCGGATATAAAAGGGTAATGATAGATCACAAATTGAGGTCCCTTTAGGGCAAAAAAAAAATAGATTTAAAAAATCTCGCCTGTTCTGCAATTGCCAGCGCAGTGGTTGATCCGCATAGGCTTATCGATGCAATTCCTGTGTCTTTCATCTGTTCGCCCTTTTGATAAGCCAAGGTATGATGCCATTCTGGGGTATTCAAATGTTGTGGCATCGCAGCAATAGTTTTGCAGTCGTCCCACGGTGGCATCGGAATAAGGAGGTAAATAATGGCACCTTCAATTGAGGAGATTCGATCCAGTTACGATACGGGAGCGAAGTATTACGATTTCGCTGTGCGGCTCTATGGATTAATCGGAATACGCAAAGCCTATCGTATTCGTGCGGTAAAGCTTTTAGGTCTTCAACCAGGAGACCGTGCCGTCGAACTCGGCTGTGGGACAGGATTAAACTTTCCCTTTATTGTTGAGCAAATAGGGCCTGAAGGCGGATTGATAGGAGTTGATATCAGTCCTAAAATGCTTGCTTACGCACGAGAGCGGGTTGAGCGTGAGGGCTGGAAAAACATAGAGCTCGTCCAGTCAGATATCGTCGCATATAAATTTCCGGATAGGGTAAACGCAGTACTGTCAACCGGCGTTTTTGGATATATAGCTGAATGCGACCATGTAATTAAAGCTGCCTCGCAGGCACTCGTACCGGATGGTAGACTGGCCATCTTGGACGGTAAACGGTCTGAGCGTCTACCCTCATTGATCTTCAAACTGATTTTAAGGTTGTCTCGATCATTCGGAGTTACAAGCGATTATTTTGAGAAGCGTACCTGGGAGTCGGTCGAACGATGTTTTCGAGAAACTGCTTTTGAACAGATGTACAAGGGCATGTTTTACATTTCATACGGTACGGCACCATTCCAGCAATCATGAATAATGATCTAAATAACCTTGAAAATAGCGAATACGTGGTCTGATAATACCTTGACTCTATACCACAATGTAGGTATATTAAGTGTTGTAACCTGCACATCGGATCAGAATCTATGAATATCAAGTCAAATAACCTCATCCTGATCATCATAATAGGAATTCTTGCATCCGGTATTCCAGTCATAATCCTGTGTTCATCGCATTGCGGTACAAGCCATGCGGGCCTTGATTTTCCGATGGATGGAAAATGTTCTTTTTCAGTCCATTCTTTTGTCCAAATAGCGGCTGAGCTGTCTGTTTTTGGTGTGATACCCCTTGTGGGCTTTCTTCTATTCAGACGCAGATTTTCTATACCTGCAGGATTTTTAGTGACCATTTTTAAGCCACCCCGATCTTACCAGTTAGTATAATCATTTCCAATTTGTTTCAATAATTCGTCAAGATTAAAGCCTGAGAATTCGGCATGTTGCCGCTGCTTTTAGGGTTAGGCGAATCGGAAAGATTAATAATCTGGGGGGTATTTGTGAAATCTAAGTGTATCGTATGCATCGTCATCGATCACGAATTCAATGCTGTGCACATCGACGGTATTGCGAAGCATAAGAATAAAAATCAACTGTACCTGAATTCTAATAAAGGAGCACTAAATGAAAAAGCTTTCTATATTGATTTCTGTTTTCATTGTCGCATTGTTTCTATCTGCCTGGGAATTGACCGGAGCAGAGAAGGATCCGCTGGCGGCTTTCGGCGCTGTTAAATTTAATGAAGGCACCCGCGCCCCTGGTTTCAGTATGGAGAATTTGACCGGTGATCAAGTTAATCTGGCGGACTTTAGAGGCAAAGTTGTTTTGCTCAATTTTTGGGCGACATGGTGACCGTGGTGTCGGAAGGAGATGCCTTCCTTGGTAGAGTTGTACGAGGGATACAAACAGAGCGATTTTGTGGTTTTGGCGATCAATTTACGGGAGGAGAGAGAAATTGTAAATACATACGCCCGCAATGAAAAACTACCTTTCCCCGTGCTTCTGGATAGCACAGGTAAGGTTGCTTATGATTATGGGGTTAGAGCCACTCCGGCACATTTTCTCATTAACAAAGAGGGCGAGTTGGCTGCGATGATCATGGGGGCCAGAGACTGGGTAAGTGTCGAAAGTCATAACCTTGTCCGTTTTTTCATCGATCAAAAACAGAGCAGCTAGTCAGAATAAAAAAGATCATCGGACTGCAAGACTGGCCAGAGATATAGTCAATAGTTGTGTATGAAGAAATTAGGCGGCAATCCGTTTTTCTTCGACACCATTGACAAATTTAACTCCTCTAATTACTTCTGCCAGGCGTTGCGGATGGTGAAGTCGAA
>Ga0126325_10000450_pt1 | contig 11251 bp, 6 predicted proteins | sample InaspJWI14metaG_FD_94487 | JGI IMG/M metagenome (GOLD analysis project Ga0126325, IMG submission 94487) | Marine gutless worms symbiont microbial communities from Oahu, Hawaii - Inanidrilus sp. 1 OAHU.JWI-14 metaG | ecosystem: Host-associated > Annelida > Digestive system > Unclassified | place...
CAGGTGAGCCACTACCAGAAAGGTAAAACCAATCTGGATTTTACTGAAGCAAGTGACAGTGAGTGGCAGTGGCATCAGCTGGGCCATATGCAAGTCTGCACCTTGCTCCAGACAGACAACCACGCCAGCACCCCGCCACTCAGTTTTTTACAGGCCAGAAGCCCTTCCTGCTGCCCAACAAACAGCGTCAAAGCACTGAAGGGTTTAACTATCAAGTTAAATATGTAAATATTAATGTAAACATTATGTAAACGTTTATGTAAATATTAATTAATGTTAATATTAGTGTCTGGTTCTCAACTCAACAAGAAGCAACAGTATATGATTGCTTTTGTACAAACATTATATTTATCACAACCAAACATTATGTACTATGATGTTTCGATCTCTATCAGAGACCTCCGTCAGAAGAACAAATAAAGTTTGGTTGTGATTAATGTAATGTTTGTAAAAACCGTTTTACCAACGAAAAGAATATGTTTAATAGTATATGACTGCATTTCATATTCTGGTACTTGTTCAGCTGTGATCTCAAATGCAATACACTGACCAGTTCTAAGTCAACAGTAACAAGACTGAAGTGATGAAAGACTGAAGCAGTCATTTTCAACTCAACAATCCTCCAAAGTTATTCAACGTCAGCATAACAAAGCAGACTTGACATTATGCACAATTTTTAACTACGAGCCACTTAACTTCAAAATTTGCTGACATTATAATATAAATGCAAATAACAACTAAATCAAACATGCATTAAGTATGCACCTGATGAACACAGAAATGGATGTGAGAAGAATATTTCTAAAAATGCACACAATATTAACAATTTTATGCAATATCTAAAAAATTAAACTAATCCATCATCCTTGGTGGTAATAACACAGCATAATAAAAATTAGCAATAAAACGCGCAAAAAAAATTATACAACAATTTCTCGTTTTACTCATTATTTGCTCAGTTCATTTTTCATCAATTTTCTGTTATCATTCTGAGTGAGATCATGCTAGCAACCAATCCGATATGTAGTGTATGATGTGTTCTCCATCATACCCAACCATAGCACATTGTAAAACAACTACAGGATTAAAGGAAAAGATCTAATTGACACAGCAAGCATCCTTAAAAGCTAAGTGTGTGATGCAATAATGAGTAAATAACAGAGTATTTCTGGTAAATTTCTGACAAGCTAAACTACACTACGAGGAAGGCCACGCATGGCCTGGGTGGACAACATCAAGACGTGGACAGGACTGCCCGTGTAAGAGTCAGTCAGAAAGACAGAAGACAGAGATAAATGGAGAAAGTATGTACATGGTAAAGTAAAGTAAAGTATACAGATATAGCAGTTCGCAGTCTAACCTGCCACACTGCTACAGGAACTCACATGACGTGGGATCATGGTGTTACCTGCCACCCGGCAGAGGTGACATTCCCGCCTATACCCCAGCCAAAGCTGATGCTCGATTAAGCGACCCCACAGGGATGCAAGTCTGAGTTGCCCTAGTTGGCTAGTCACATACCGATATGGTATACCCGCCCGCAGAGGGTCACCCATCCTAGTACTAACCGGGCCCCATGTGTGTTAACTCCGCTAACCACTATGCCATGCCGCCAACCTGGTGTGGCCAAACCTCGGATCAAGGATGACTAAAGAACAGAACAGAACACTATGCATCTTCACTTGACAGTAGATTTATTTAAATAATTGTATTCCACTTCACCAAGTGTACACTAACACCAGATCATGAAGCCTAGCATAATACAGATGTGCAAACTACCGAAGCTCATTCTTTCCAGTGGATTACGTTTCAGCAAGCCAAGAAGCAGATTTCTCAAATGACTGCTCGTCTGCTGAGGAATTCTACAAACAAATTCAGTGTAGCAACTACAGCTGACGACAAATAATAACTCAAATTTCATGTCTCAAATATTCACAAATACAACCCAGACGTGAATGTGAGAATGGTGACTGGATATAAGAACAGTGTTTGGTATTCTACTATGCATTTAGTTTATTTATTATTTATTTCGCGAGCGCTGCAGTCGCTGCAGATTCCAGCCATATGACTGCATCATCATCTGCTTCGTGGAGTAGATTCAGTCCGCCTTCAAATTTTGTTAATGGGCGCGTGTCAACAATGTTGTTCATGGTCTGTCACTGGCCACAATCACAAGAAGGTGACTGGGTGAGACCACATTTGTACAAGTTAGCAAGATGTGGGCCTTGACCTGCCTGGAAACGGTTCATCAGAGACATGTATGACGAGGGAGATTGAAACCCGGCTGTTGGATAGTAGGGTCGAGTAACAATTGTTGATGGTTCAACCACACAGGAATTTTATGCATACATGAAATTCTGTTCAATGCAATAGGTAAATTAACTGAGCAACGTTCAACATCTCCCATACACACAGACATACACCCGTTTTTTTCCGACTGAACCTGGGTTATCCAGTTACCATCATGAATTATCCGCAATTTATTCACGGCCACAGCATCCTGTACGTTCAGTATAGGTGAACTCTTTTCACATTCTTCAATTTCTGATCACTATCACATCTTTTATGTTACACTATGGTGTGTCACAGACTTCAGTTATTGCTCTGCATTACAATACTCTGTCCCCGATAGGGGAGCAGAGTATTGTTATGCAAGTGTCTGTCTGTCTGTGTGTGTGTGCGCGTGTTTGTCTGTCCACGATCATATCTTCGGAACTACACATCCGATTTTCACCAAATTTTTGTGCATGATACTTATGGCCATGGCTCAGTCCTCATATGGCGGCGTAGTGGTACGTTATGTACTTCCGGTTTTATGGAGGACGTCATACTTGACCATAAGCCACGGTTGCTCGACGTCGCCGCCCAGCTGAAGCGCACATGCACATGCAGCCTTGGGCTTGGCTATAACTGTGTGCAGTAGTGCAACACTCAGAACTTTGCCATCGTACTTTGGACAGTTGTTGTCACTAGAGATGGAATTACAGCATTTATTATCTGGTGGCTTGATAGCTGAGTGGTTAGCGTGCTGGACTCAGGCGCAGAAGGACCCAGGTTCAAATCGCAGTCGCGACGCTGTCGGGTAACAGTCTTAGGCAAACTGTTTACACCCATGGTGCCTCTGTTCACCAAGCAGCAAAACTGGTAGCAGGCCCGGCAGAAAGTAATGGCAGCCTACTGCCAGGTTTATGACTCACGTCACCTGCAGGCTGACTGCCAAGAACCGGGATCAGCTCTGGAACCCTACGCTCGGTAATCGAGTATGGGCTACCATTTTTTATTATCAGGTGGTACCTGGGTTGGAGCTGGGCAGATCGCTCATAGAGCTGTCGCAGCTGCTGCGGCGTTGATGCAATGAACGGAGCACGCCCAGTCAGACACTGGTAGACAATGGTCGCAACACTCCAGAGGTCTGACTTTGCATCATAGTGCAGTGACATCAGCACCTCGGGAGCCTACACAGAGAAGACACGCATACACACACAGAGACACACGCATACACACACAGAGAGACATACAGAGTGATGTAGCATGTCTAGTCAGCAAATGACTTCTAGGTGGAGGTTACTGCACCTCAAAACGGACCCAAATGGAATCAGAAAATTGGGCACAATGTGAATGAGATAAATAATACAGCAATAAATAATACTACTATAACACAGTATGTTGCTACTATCACTACATGCACTAAATTAATATACAGGCGGCATGAAAAAGGTAAACAACTTTTAAACCTTTATCAAGCAATCAACATTGTTTATGTTTAATGCTGTTTCTCATATATCCGACGACACTGAGAGGTAACATGCTGTACAACAATCAATAGCAGATAAAAAGCTGAGATGTAAAACATGTAAAGGAGTTTCAAAAGCAGGAATATCGAACAATCAAAAAAATCTTTACCATATACATTGGTGATCCACAAAGTGTCTCGGCCATTACGCCACCTTCGAGGAATCTCGCAAAACCGAAATCCGCTGCAAAAATCAACAGAAATATAGCATTTCACAATTATTATAATACACAGGTCTATATTAAAGCCTGTGCCTTCAGTACTTCGACGCTGTTGGTTGGGCGGCAGAAAGAACATCCGGCCTGTAAAAAAACTAAGTGGTGGGGTGCTGGCATGGTTATCTGTCTGGAGCAAAGTGCAGACTTGCATATGGCCCAGCTGATGCCACTGACACTCACTGCCTCTTGCTTCAGTAAAATCCAGATGGTTTTACCTTTCTGGTACTGGCTCACCCGGGTAGTCATGGACAAAGGGCCATTAAACGGGTGTATGTATGTATGTATATTAAAGCCTGGCCAGTTGAAACCTCCACATTCCACAGTCAGTGCAAGACAAGAATCAATTGCTAATATGGTCAGATAATTTGTAGCAGAATAATTATAATTTGCAGTTTAGAAAAAGTGGCGAGGAAATGTCAATAAATATGGGCCTCTATCAAAATTACAACTGAAGGCAGTTAAAATGTCTGAAGGCATTTTGATTTCTGCCAGCTAGGCCATGTGACTTGATGGCCAGCTCAGCGTGAATGCATGGTTAGACCTCTGGTGGACTAGACTTGCACAACCTGCAGCTTGTGCAGTTGATGCCTTCATATGACAGACTGACAGCTCACAAGGTGGCGCCACCACCACCAACTGCAGATAAATCAGGGGCCCAATTTAAAAAATATCTTACGATTTGTCATAGGATTAAGTTTATCGTAAGATCGACTTAATGCAGTGACTGACGACGTGCTGAGGTTTCTCTCCTGGATATCGTAAGCGAATTCACAAACACTATCTCACACGATCTTACGATTTCGCAAGTGAATCATACCAAGAAATGCCTTGCATCCTTCATAAGATGTTTTGTAGATTAGATGACTGTTGTAAGTCGATCGTAACTTCGGCATTATCGTAGGATTGTTGTAAAATGTTTGGTAAATCGGGCCACAGGTTTATAAATAAAATTTCAACTAAAAGTTCATGGCAATTCGGTGTGATTTCAGTGCTTTGACGCTGTTGGTTGGGCGGCAGGGCATCCGGCCTGTAAAAAAGTGAGTGGTGGGGTGCTGGCATGGTTATCTGTCTGGAGCGAGGTGCAGACTTGTGTATGGCAAGTCAGTCACAGAATGCCTCCACCTGGGCACACACGTACACACGCACAAGAGGACGGACAGGCTGAAAACATAATGCCTCCAGCAGACCACGGGGGAGCCGAGGCAGAAAAACATTGCTGGCAGAATATACTCAGTCATCATGATGTCTGAACCATTGTAACTGCGACAAGCTATTTCCAGTTCACCAAGAAATGCAGAATTCTGACCGATCTTAAGAGTAAGTTCAGTGGGAGTGGGCATGCAAGTTGACGAATGGCAGAGCAGCAGGTTCTGAGGTTTGAGATCGCGGTGTACGATGCCCAGTGACTGAAACACCTTCATTGCTGACGCTAAGCAACATCACACACCTAATCACATCTTCTCAGATGCTTCGGCAACGGATTTCAACCGAGTACGATGATTTATTACATACTGCCCATATTTAAAATTTTGGCTTTTCACTTCACTTTTAAATTTCAATTGACTGTAGAAACTGCTGAATCTACATACACATGCATAAAACTGCCCTTACTGTATAGTGAAGCAGTATCCAGCTGTAATTACTGACTCCATCTTAGTGTTTTCACCCCACTGAAATAACATAATATAACGGTCTATTGGTCTAACTAATTTTGGTCTATATCTCAAAAAGCTGTCATTGAGAAATCTTTAGATTACAGAGTTTCCCCCATTGAAAAAAACATGCAAAAATGGGAAAATCTAAATTCTGAAGTTGAGAACTCACACACCATATCTCCCCCAAAATGGGTCGGAGATTGGTGGAGTTTTTTCTGAACGACAAAACTCTACAGCACCCCATGTGTACGTATTGCAAAAGCTGTCATTGCAACTCACCAATCTGCCGGAGAAAATGTGCTATTATGTATTCCTCCAGTATGCCATAATCTGCCAAACCAACAGAGTCCAATATTGTGTAACAAAAAAACTTAACAGGCCACATGAACATGATATTAAATGCAGCAACAATAAACATTTGCATCTCATAGTAAATCATCAAGGTGCAGGTACAATGCTGAGCTGTTACCAATATTAACAACAGATTGGGCAAGTGCTGGGGTGGCTGACCATGGCCATAAACCATCAAAGCTTCAGACTCTGCAATACATGCCCACAAACGTACAAATATCACTGTCAAAACCATATCCAAAATGCAACCTGAAACAAGAAACACAAATTTCTGACTGAAGAAATTTTTTCACTTCTCTCAGGGTGGCTCGGTAGCATGCTGGACTCAGGCGCAGAAGGGCCTGGGTGCAAATTGCAGTCGTGATGCTGTCGGGTAACAGTCTTAACTGTTCACACCCACCGTGCCTCATTCACCAAGCAGCAAAACTGGTAGCAGCCTTCTTAAGGGCTGCGAGGGTAACTGCAGGCCTGGCAGAAAGTAATGGCAGCCTACTGCCGGGTTTATGACTCATGTCGCCTGCAGGCTGACTGCAAAGAACCCGGGATCAGCTCCGGAATCCTATGCTCGGTAATCGAGTATGGGCTAGCTTTACCTTTTTTACTCTGAGAGAGTTTCCCTTTCCAAGACAGGATATTGACACCATCTAATGCAAAAAAGCTGCATTTTTTAGCAACCCTCATGCAAAAAAAACCCACCTAGTTTCGCTTAAGAACACAGCCATAATGCAGACATAGGAAAGCACTCAGAAATTCACAAAACACAGGATAGGCTGAAGAAAACAATCGGCTAAAATATTAATTAAAAATCAACAATACGTCCAATTACTAAAAAACAAATTTATCAGCCATTCAAAGGCAAAACATTGTGCGGAATAATTCCTTCAATCTTCTGATAGTTCTTAGAAAAAGTTTCAAATTTAATAACACATGTATACATTTTCTAAATAAATGTCAAACAGCAATGCACTACCACATTATCACAAAATGCTCACCATGAAGAAACTGGCCAAAGTCACCACCATTACAATACTGCAACACAAACATTTCACACAGATGCAGTGAGTGAAAAAATTAAACCCACAGGTTTCACAAAAATTTATCCCAATGGCTGAGAATGTTTAACTAATATTTTACATGCCGACTGGATGGTCTTATCTATGCTAAACTACAGTGTACAAAATTGTATTCAATTAACTAGTTGGCCTTCAGTGCTCTGACTTTTGGTTGGGTGGCAGGACGGGAATCCGGCCTGTAAAAATTGAGTGGTGGGGTGCTGGTGTGGTTATCTGTCTGGAGCGAGGTGCAGACTTGCGATTTGCATATGGCCCAGCTGATGCCACTGCCATTCAATGTCTCTTGCTTCAGTAAAATCCAGATTGGTTTACCTCGCTGGTACCGGCTTACCCGTGTAGTCCCGGAAAAAAGGCTGTAAAATGTGTGTGTGTGTGTGTGTGTGTGTGTGTGTGTGTGTGTGTGTGTGTGTGTGTGTGTGTATATATCTCTAACTAGTCCAGATCGGGTGGCATCCAGATGGATTGTCGGTGCGTCTGCCTCTGTTATCTTTCCTTGCACCAAAAAATTCAGAAGATGGTAAGCAGCAATGGAGGAAGCTGATAAAGGATGCAGTGACTTCTGCGAAACAGCAAGTACAGTAACCAGGACTGCCAGTATACTGATCCATGGTCAAAGGCGCTGGCTGTTAATTTGAGAAGGCCATCCGGCTGACTTTGGTTGTGTGCTGGCTTAATTGGGTCTAACAACCTCGCTGGCTCAAAGCAACTTAAAGGGGATAAGCTCCCACACAATGGACCTTGATGTCTGTGCGAATCCTTCTTCTTCTACCTGATGGGCGTGAGTGGATGAAGGTTTCTTCGTATGTAGTTGTGTTAAATAGATGCGGACATTGAGGTGTTAACACCTGCGTCCGTACATGCTCATTGAGTTGAGTTGAGTACCAGCTCACCCAGGTAGTCCGAAACAAAGGGCCATTAAATGGTTGTGTGTGTGTATCTCTAACTTTGACAAAGTTATGCTATATTAAGCATGAATTTTTGAATTTCATCAATATGGCCAATCACCATGAAGTTTGGCAGTCATACAGAACGTGTCTCTGAAATGCATGTCTGTCAAAAACTTCAATTTTAGTAAGCTAAGATGCAGGAGGGCTGCCATTATGTAAACTGAAAAACCACAATATCTCATGATGATGCAAAATGGGTCTCTCAAGCCCACCGGTTTCATTAACACCACTGCAAAAACTATCTGGAGATATTCTTACAATGCACAGATAATGGCAGGCTAACTGCTAATTACAGCAATCAATACACTATACAGTCAGTTAGCTTACCTCCATAACAAGACATACTTGCAGTGCTGTCACCTGCAACAACATTTACAATAAATTAGTTAAAAATTATCCCAAACTGGTGATTTCTCCACTGTACAATTACCACGCAGACTCGATAGTTGCTTAAACAATTTCTTCCCAAGTTAATCACGTTTAGAGATATTCATGAGATATTGTGGTTTTTTAGTTTACATAATGGCAGCCCTCCTGCATCTTAGCTTACTAAAACTGAAGTTTTTGACAGACATGCATTTCAGAGACACGTTCTGTATGACTGTGCCAAACTTGCCTTCAGTGCTTTGACACTGTTTGTTGGGCGGCAGGAAGAGCATCCGGCCTGTAAAAAAACTGAGTGGTGGGGTATTGGCATGGTTATCTGCCTGGAGCGAGGTGCAGACTTGCATATGGCCCAGCTGATGCCACTGCTACTCACTGTATCTTGCTTCAGTAAAATCCAGATTGGTTTTACCTTTCTGGTACCGGCCCACCCGGGTGGTCCCGGAAAAAGGGCCGTTAAACGCGTGTGTGGGGACCCTTTTGGATAACTATAGCACATTTCTTTAGGCTGTATACTTTTGTTTTTCCCAATCAACAGTGACACAGCATGAAATTGATATAAAGCAAAATGGAAAAATGGCCTCAACATTTCTCGATACACCAAGTACTAATGGGAGAAGGGAGCTTTGCACTTGTTCTCTAATGCTAATAGTCGCACAGTCAGTTACATGTGCAACAGAAAATACGGCCCATGGATGTCATATCTAAACTAAACTACAGTGTACAAAATTTTATTCAATTATCTCTAACTAGTCCAGTTAGGGTGGCATCCAGACAGATTGTCGGCACATCTGCCTTATCTTTCCATGCACCATAAAATCCGGAAGATGGCGAGTGATAATGGAAACACACACACCCATTTAATGGCCCTTTGTCCAGGACTACCTGGGTACCAGAAAGGTAAACCAATCTAGATTTTACTGAAGCAAGAAACAGTGAGTGGCAGTGGCATCAGCTGGGCCTTATGCAAGTCTGCACCTCGCTCCAGAGAGATAACCACGCCAGCACCCCACCACTCAGGTTTTTACAGGCAGGGTGCCCTTCCTGCTGCCCAACCGTGTCAAAGCACTGAAGGTCATTGATAATGGAAACAAGACAACAAAATGCAAACACAAAGCACAAAAGATCGAGGCTCCAGTACAAGGCATGGCATTATGTGCATCCAAGCGTGGACCTTTTCACAGCTGCCTTGAGCCAAACAATGGGACAAAGCCACCATTTATACACACATCCTGCTTCAACACATGCACATACAACCAAGCTTATACGGAGAGAGAGACAGTTAAGCATTTAAATCTGAGCCTAGATGTGGTTCTTACCTTGCATTCAAGCAAAGCAACAATGTTTTCATGTTTTACTTCCGCAAGACCCTACCAAAACACAAATACAACGCCAGTGATACTGACAATTTCACATGCTTCACAAACAGATAACATGTCCACATCAATATTGTTGTAGTTCAGTACACACTGCACCTTCAGTGCTTTGACACTGTTGGTTGGGCATCAGGAAGTGCATCCAGCCTGTAAAAAAACTGAGTGATGAGGCGTTGGTGTGGTTATCTGTCTGCAGCAAGATGCAGACTGTTTGCATATGGTCCAGCTGATGCCACTGCATCCCAAAATTCATCATCTCTTGGTAACAGCCAATGACGTGTCATCTGCTGCACGTAGAATAGCTAAATGCGAAACCTGCAGCCATCTTGTGATTATCACCACAGCGGTGGTTTCGGGCTTGTTCATGGGTAGTGCCCTGTGAGGCCACCTAATAATGGTTCTGTGGAACCCCATAAGTCCACAATCCAAATGGCACTTTGAGTGGCTGTGACCAACAGACACAAAGACAGACCATGCTAATAATAACCTAACAGCTAACGAAGATTATACCTTCAGAATCTGAACTTCTTTGTTCAAGACATCGGCCTGCTTCATCAGATTCCTCTTTGTTATACATTTCACTGCCACAGGATAGTTGGGATCCTAGCAAATATTACACAATGTTGGGCAATATTAACACATCTATCAGCATATCCACAAAGACTACAGGCATCAACACCAGAGTATGGTAGGCAATGATACCTGACCTGAGTCATTCATTTGAGCAAAGATCTTTGCCACTACATCAAGACCCCAAAATCAAGACAATAATTACTGAGAAAAGTTTCATTTGGTTGAATTAAACATACTAATAAAAATTTCATCGAAACAACCAAAAAGTTCAGTAATGTTTAGTCTTAAGACAAAGACTTTTATTGGGCTTTAGTGCTCTGATGATGATTTGCCTTCAGTGCTTTGACGCTGTTGGTTGGGCGGCAGGAAGGGCATCCAGCCTGTATAAAACTGAGTGGTGGGGTGCTGGCATGGTTATCTGTCTGGAGCAGACTTGAAGAACTGTTACCAGTTGATGCCACTGCCACTCACTGTCTCTTGCTTCAGTAAAATCTAAATTGGTTTTACCTTTCTGGTACTGGTTCACACAGGTAGTCCCAGAAAAAGGGCCGTCAAACGTGTGTGTGTGTGTGTGCTCTGATGATCAAGAAGCCATCTGACAGACTGCTCTGACATTAGTGTGTCTGTCAAACTGTCTACCATCGGCGGCCGGGCCTACCCAGTCGCCGGACCCACCATCTGCAACAGTATGCCTTGCAGGACAACGTGATCTCAGCCCTGTCTCTGTCAACCTTCTGTCAGTGTCTGAAAACATTTCTGGGTAACGATTTACATTACAGCCGCCCCCTTGAACTGCTTCAAAACTGGCTGAAATCAGTGGAATAAGTGTTGTTATGTATGTTTCTGAGCTATTTGTTCGTGGGGAATGTATAGTTGACTCA
>Ga0126325_10000451_pt1 | contig 11237 bp, 8 predicted proteins | sample InaspJWI14metaG_FD_94487 | JGI IMG/M metagenome (GOLD analysis project Ga0126325, IMG submission 94487) | Marine gutless worms symbiont microbial communities from Oahu, Hawaii - Inanidrilus sp. 1 OAHU.JWI-14 metaG | ecosystem: Host-associated > Annelida > Digestive system > Unclassified | place...
GCCTACCCGGGTTGTCCCGGATCAAAGGCCGTTAAACGGTCGTCGTCGTCGTCGTTGTTGTGAGTCACACGCAGTCTTTCGGTCATATCTCAGTCAAATGTGAACCGATATTTATGCTTCTGCCTATTTATAGGGCTGGAGACATTATGTTTTTAGGTTGTCTGTCCATGTGTGTGTGCCTGGGTGGACCAGCGTCTAATTGGAATTCTTTCACTGGCAGATTTCCAAGGACATGCTATGCTTCCTTAGCAAACTTCGACAGTATCTAGTCTACATGTTAAATGTTCTACACATTAGAAAGGACTGTGTTATTTTGCCATGCCGTTATTATTCATGCAGTTAGTGACTGCTGGTTCATTGCTACAAGTAGCTGAAGTTTTTTGCTGTTTTTTTCACCAGGAGGACGCCATCTCCACCTAAGAATACCTCCAGTCCATCGAGTTATGTGTCGTTATTTCTGGCGAAGCCTGAGCCTCTGGCAACGTCGTCGCCGCTTAGCACTGCTGTAACGACTGCCGACCTTGCATGCACTGGTCAAGAGACTTGGCGTGCTGAGTCATTTCTGCAGGTGACGTGAGGTTTTGTGGTGTGTGACTTGTTTGGCCCACACAGCTGCTGAATGCAGGCTTGCTGGCTGTTTGTTGTTTGTGACAAATGGCATATTGCTCCTGGATGTTGAAAAATAGGTGTTACAATTGTCATAGGGTATTTTTTGATGTCTTTCAGCGTTTCATCTCGACTAGTTTTGTGCTTATTACCAAGGAGCCTTTTAAGGCTACTGAACAGGATTTCTTCACAGAGCAGACACTGTTGAATTTGTTGATGTCAGCCAGCAGTGTCAAAGGACTGAAGGCAATATCACGATTTTATGTGGTTACTGGTTACGTGAACATGTTTATTCACCAGTAAAAAAAGGTAAAGGTAGCCTGTACTTGATTACCGAATGTAGGGTTCCGGAGCTGAACCCGGTTCTTGAGTCATAAACCCAACGGATATGCTGCCATTACTTTCCGCCAGGCCTGCAGTTACCCCTGCAACTCTTAAGAGGGATGCTACCAGTTTTGCTGCTCGGTGAACAGAGGCACAATGGGTGTGAACAGTTTGCCTAAGACTGTTACCTGACAGTGTTGCGGCTGCGATTTGAACCCGGGCCCTTCTGTGCTTGAGTCTAGCACACGCCACTCGGCTACCAAGTTACTAGTAAATTTACAGAAAAATGAGATGAAACCAAACAATCATTCAAACAGGTGCTATGGTGTAAGTTGTTAATGTTGTAATTATAGATTTTGGTGGAATTTTATCTGAACCAATATACCAGTGTTGAAAGTTGCAATCCTTTGGCATCATCAATGACGTCTTCTGTGAGTGATCTTTGATAATATTCATCAGTTGTTCACACAGCTAGCTAAATCTTTTAGAAAGTTTGAAATATTTGTGCTCTGTACTCCCTCTCTCAGTTCTACTGTCATTGTCAGTGCCAGTTATGGATTTATTAACTATTTGTCAGGAAGCTGCGAAGTGCTCAAAAGCTTCTGTTGTTTTTAGTGCAGTTAACACTTTTGACTCTGTAAAGTGTATCTTTGCAGTATTTTCATAATACTGCTGCTGTAATCATCACCACCTCTATTTTACTGGCCATTTTCAAGGTGAACCTGGATTAGCCTGCCCGTTGGTTTTTCCTCTACTTGTTCCTGGGGTGAATGTTTTGAGATAAATGGCACAGGTTTTGTGGGCTGGATGCCCTTCCTTTCACCCAAGTAACTGTCACAATGATGCTGTCATTTTAAACGGTAATAATAATAATAAATTTTCTGTGTTTGTTCTGTGTGTTAATTTAGTCAGGAGAACACGTGCGTATGGTGCGTATGCTCGTTAAGCATCTTCATTACTTCGTCAACTCAGTGCCTGCTAAAGATGCACCCCGTACAATGATCGTTTCACAATGGACTGATTTGAAGCGGTATTTTACACTCAGTGTAACTTATGTTGGAGTTCGAGTAATATGAGTATTTTGCCTTCAGTGCTTTGATGCTGTTGGTTGGGCCGTTAATCGTGTGTGTGTGTATGTGAGTATTTTGGCACTTGTTCTCTTTGCTGTTACTTGTGTGTATTCTACATATCTGATACGACAGTTATCGACACTGTAATTTTATTCAGCTATGTGCATAAGAGCAAACAAATTATGACAGAGGGTAAGATGGGAACTATTGAATTGTATAATTAAAGAGACATTATTTGAACTTGGTATTTTGTGTACAGTGCTTGATCTTAGATGAAGGAAATGTGCATATGTATGTTGCATGTAGGCGTGTTTGGCCACAGTATGTACAAAAGAGTCTTTATGTGTTCTTGAAATACAACTTTGACCATTGGCCACTTGACAGCATGTTTCGCATGGTACGTTACACTCACACACCTGTTTAACGGCCCTTTTTCCGGTACTACCCAGGTGGGCTGGTACCAGAAAGGTAAAACCAATCTGGATTTTACTGAAGCAAGAAACAGTTAGTAGCAGTGGCATCAGCTGGGCTATATGCAAGTCTGCACCACGATCCAGACAGATAACCACGCCAGCACCCCACCACTCAGTTTTTTACAGGCTGGATGCCTTCCTGCCACCCAACCAACAGCGTCAAAGCACTGAAGGCAATTACACTAGTGAAGTAATTTTTCAGATTACTGCTGCTTGTTGAACAGTGATCATCGTGTTCAAAAATGTGTGGAAATGTTCCATTTATCGCAGTACCCAGTACTACTACTACTACTACCCTTTAATGGCCTTTTCCAGGACAACCTGGGTAAGCCGGTACCAGAAAGCTAAAACCAATCTGGATTTTACTGGAGCAAGAGACAGTGAGTGGCAGTGGCATCAGCTTGGCCATATGCAAGTCTGCACCTCGCTCCAGACAGGTAACCATGCCAGCATCCCACCACTCAGTTTTTTACAGACCGGATACCCTTCCCAACCAACAGCATCAAATCACTGAAGGCACTTAGTTGAGATAAATTGGTCCAAAACCTTCCAGTCCGGCAACTCATCATCATCCTCAACAGTCCACGACAAGTTGAAGTGGTCGACTTATTTGTCTATTTGGGAAGCTGTATAGACTTTTAGTACACTTGCGTGAATAGTTGGTACAGAGATAGTGCAGATGACACTGAAGAAGGGAACTTTGCCATCATCTCCGTATTTAAGGGCATTAGTTACCATCAGCAAGGGCATACAGGCCATAAAACTTTGATTTAACAAAATTCACCAGTTCGTAACTGGGGATGTCTACTAACACAGGTTGTCCTGTGTAATTACCCTAAAACGGCAGTAATGGTTCTCTTTGTGAGTGAAGTGTGACAATATCGTTCGGAATATTTTCAGTGCATAACTGCGTGTGGGTGGCTCGGTAGCCGAGTGGTTAGCATGATGGACTCAGGCGCAGTAAGGCCTGGGTTCAAATCGCAGTCGCAATGCTGTCGGGTAACAGCCTTAGGCAAACTGTTCACACCCATCGTGCCTCTGTTCACCAAGTAGCAAAATCGGTAGCAGCCCTCTTAAGCGTTGCATTGGTAACTGCAGGCCTGGCGGAAAGTAATGGCAGCCTACTGCCAGGTTTATGACTCACGTCACCTGCAGGCTGACTGTCAAGAACCGGGATCAGCTCTGGAACCCTACGCTGGGCAATCAAGTATGGGCTACCTTTTTAACTGCGTGTGCTTTTAGGTGTTGGAAACGTGGTTGAGCTTCATACAGCCATGGCGTTACTGTGCCGACTCAAAGCAGTCACACAAGGATTCACATTCACACAGTAACTGTGAAGTGGATTATAGAATTGATGAGAAATGGTTCGTTTCCCCATGGTTTTTTTTGCATATCACTGTTAACTGATTGGTTAGAGTGGGGTAGCCATCCAGGTCATCTGGATGTAATATTTTGTTTGTTTTAACGTTTGTTTTTTTGTGTGATGAATTCAGTGAGTGTGCTTTTTTGTTTTCACGTACATGCAAGGTTTTGATAGTGATCAAAAGTAGTTACATTCTGGGCATCACTTTCACTTCTTAGGAATGATGTTTGAAAACTGTTGATTTTAACTAACCCTTTAATCGATTGAGTGAAGTTAGAAATCAGCTTTGTGCATCTGATGTTTATAAAGTCTGTGAAATTGTTTGTTGGTTTTTTTCTTGCCATATGTGCAAGTTGTGTGTGTTTGTGTGACAAAAGGCAGCAGTTCATTGTCGACAATTTCCTGTTTTACACTGTACTATGCCGAAGTTTCGTTGAGAGAGCTCTTCGCATGGATCTCAGTGCACCTAAGAATGCTCAAATGTTGATGCGCATGTCAAAGGTTGGCTTGTTGTAATGTCACTTGAGATCTGTAGTTTTTTAGGGCACAAACAAACGATGCTGGTCTTTCCTAGGAATTGTGGCACTGCTCTTTCTGGCACAAATGAAGTTTTTCGTTCCAAAAATGTGGCCTGTGGCTTTGCTAGTTAATGATTTATCACTGAATTAATAGCAAAATTAGCTTTAAATAGTTTTAATTATTGAATTCAGTTAATGCTTCATCACTTGTGATTTTTCTTTTCTGCAGAAAACCAATTTCCTCGATTGTGACTGCTTGTTTGTGTTCAGTGTTTGTGTTCTTTGCATACGACTGCAGTTGTTCATGTACATAAACAGTAACTCGAATAAAATTTGTTGAATTAGTGGTATGAACTTGTATGAAATTTTTGCTGTAGTAGGCAGTGTGACCTTAAATATGGGCTTTCAGATGAACAGTGACTTTGATATTAAAAATTATTTTTTTGTCTCTTACTGTTTGCTGTCGATCGTAGGTGTTCTCGCTGAAGAAGTTGGCAGACATATTAAGAGACAGTGAGTTTTTAAATGATTGAGTTACATTTTCAGAGCTAGGCACATTAGCAATTAATCATGTTATTATTTACTTCTAAACTTTGTTGATCATTAAAATCGAGGAAGTGTCACTTCGCTGATACTGATCCATTTATTTGTAAGTGAGCCGCGTTTAATAAAATATTCTAGTTGAAATGATTTTTTTATATAACATTTTAATGAAAGTTAACAATTACTTGGTTTTCATGGAGTTTACTTTACCAATATTACAGTCAATATTTCTCCCTTTGTGTAAATAATATTCTTATGTTAATGACTCTATTAAATGCTTGACTTATAAAAGTATTATACACTTAAAAATATGCATCTGTGTGGTAAATTATTGTCTCAAATGCGTATATATCCTAACTTTTTGTCTTTGGTCTGGTCAGGTATAGCATAATTTATGTTGTGAAACTGCCTATTAGCTACGTCTTTGCTTGCAGTTTTGATGTCATGGCTTGATTCCTAAATGTTCTCATGTAAGTAAGTAAGAGTATTTGTACAGTGCAAGCATTAAAAATCACAGTGCACTGCAATTTCTAGGCCCTAAATAAGTGTGTCTTCATATATCACCGAAATTGTCCATAGGTAGTCATCTCAAACAGAGTAGCTGGTAAATTAAAGTGGAAGTTTAGCTGAGAATTTTCGGTCATGGGGAAACACATAACAGTTTCTGTTTCTCAGAAGTGACGATGTTTCTGTATCCAGTCGTTGAACGATTTGAGTTTGACACCACTTATTGAGCATCAAGAATGTACATTCGAAAAAATGTGAAGAATTCAGCTCCTCAGCAGTACCACCATTGAGTTATCTAAACCACAGAATTGGCCACGTACGAATGTGTGATGTTTAGTTGAAAATTCAGTGCAAGACATGACTACTGGTGATCACATTGGTGGCTATTCCATGCTGCGTCACTCACCTGGTCCTGTCTTCGGCTGCCGCTCAGTCGGTAGTTTGGCAGCCAACTTGACAACACAGTTCATGGAGCTTGAAGGACCACGATATCACTACAGACCACTGTTTAGCATTGCAACCGAGAGAGTGGTTTGTACTCGTGTCTGTTGTGACGTAAAGAGTAATAAGTGATCGTAACTGTGTGTGTCTGTGTCTGGACAATAGCAGTTGAACTTCTGACTTAAATATCGAGTACACTAGTTCACCTGGTCCCTGTTTTGGTCATGTTTGAAGATCAACGTATTAGGTCAGCGTTCATAGTCATGAATGAAAACAAAAGCAATTGCTGTGGCTGACCATAATGAAGCAAGAACCGGAAACAGTAATGCGGAAAGGCAGATCTTACTTCAAAACTGAATAAATAACAGCACTGGTGTAATTTTTGGCTGGCTAAAATGTTGCTGTCTTTCAGTAAGCCTTATTATGCCTCCACCTCCCATTTTTAGGGTTGCCGACTGTGGAGGCATTATGTTTTCGATTCGTCTGCCTGTCTGTATGTGCGTGCATGCAGCGACCAGGCAGAGACATGCAACTTCTAGTTAATCAGTGCAACAGACTGAACACCCAGAAATCGCCAATGTTTGATTACAGCATACTGCATGAAGCTTTATGCAAGTAAAAGAAGTAAAAGAGTTGATCAGAAAGAGAAAACTGTTTGCAGATTTGAATTTTTGTGACTGACTGGTCATCATAGACAGTTAACAGGGAAATCCCTCACAGCTGCATTCTATCCCTTAATATTGAGTATGCCTGATAGATGTCCATTGTGACTACAGTGCATTTCTGATAAGCTGATCAGGTTAATGGCTGTTTGGCTTGGTAGGTCATGCAGCTGCTGCAGTCCATAGCGGAAGCAGTGCAAAATGTTGCTGAAAGTCTACGGTTGGGCCAGTGTGCCAGCAACAGTGCCAGTGAGTCAAAGCTGGCGTGGTTTTTTGGCATTGGCAACAACGTTGACTACAATGCGCCGAGGTCAGCTGCCTTGTTTATCACTCGTTGACGAGCAGTGTCACATATACAGCCATCATAAAAGGCTGAACATAGGCTCGTTATTGCATTTACTGTAGCTATGACATGATACTATTAACTGACAGAAAACTAGGTTGGTTTCTGTAGCATACCATGGACATGTTGGCAGTGGTAGAGCATTCCAATTCCGGCAAAAAAGTTTCGATTCGATTTGATTCTCACTACCGAATTGATTTTTTCGATTCGATTCAATTCACCAATCTGATAAATTTGCCGCTTCTACACTGATATTCAAATAGTAATGATGGTGAGTTTGGTGAAGGGTCTGGCGGCGTCTCTTTACGCTGTGGTTCATTCTGTGCCATATCACCGGCCCCCCCAATGACGGGGTTGGGGGGGCACCATGCACTCTGGGCCCCCTCAACTCTGACACCAGTGGACCGTAACAAAACATACTGTTTTCACAAACTGGTGCTAAATTTGCTGGCTCCGTTGGACATCCAATGACCAAAATGCTTTCAGCTTCAGGGGGGCTTCGCCACCCCTGACTCCCTGACCAGGGTCTCTGCCCCTGGACCCCGCTGGGGGCTCTGCTCCCAGACCCCCGTTATAGGCTCGTGCTCCGCACTCGCCATGGTGCCCCCCAACCACTGATCCCTTCCGCCGCGTATGTTTCCAACAATTCGCATAACGAATCGAATCGAATCAATTCGAAGTTAAAAACGTCTAAAGTATTAAACGCCGCAAACAATGACGTCAGCTTATTTTTTGGCTGAGACTATGCAATAAATAAACAAGAAAAAAACTGCATGACAACCAGTGAATCGAAAGGCCGATTTTTACTAAACAAATCGATTCGCATAACGAATCGAATCGAATCAATTCGAATCGCGAATTGGAATGCTCTAGGCAGTAGAAAGTGAGGTGTTTTTCTGTATGTGATATTAACCAGTGTGTTTTATTCAGTTAAATCTGTCTTTGTTTTTTTTTGTGGCACTGTGTGAAGGATTTATGTCAAGTAAAATACCTGCTCCAAAACTTGAAAGGTTTGCCTTTGAGGAACTTAGGGTAATGTACAGTAACTCTGACAACTGGACCAGTTAAACAATAAACATACAATGAAAGTAGTAATATTAGTCTTAATAGTGGACCAGTGGTAGTGTGTAGTAGTAGTAGCAGTAGCAGCAGCGTCAGCAACTTACTTGATTTTCCTCAAAATGGCAGTGTTTCTGTCATGTAACTCCTCGTTTTGCATTGGTTTGATATGTGTTTTTTTCATCTTGTTGCATTCTGACTTAATATTTCATGGAGTTTTTAAATACATTTTTTCAGATATTACTCGGCTGATGAGCCTTATGATGATGAACAGAGCCAGTCGACTGCGCAGTGTCATTTGGAGCAAGCCACGGTCAATCTTTGCACGATTTTCCAGGTTTGGCTTTTTTGTTGTGATTCAGTTTTCAACACTTTGTATATCAGAAAATTGGCATGAAGACAGAATGATTGATGTCTTTACTTCTTTTTCTCAGGAAGTCATTTGTGTATCAAGAAAGGATGAGACCAATAGTATATTTTCCATAGCTTCAGTCATTCTTTTTAATTCTGTTCTTTGTATGTTATTGCCTGCCTTCAGTGCTTTGACACTGTTGGTTGGGCGGCAGGAAGGGCATTCGGTCTGTAAAAAACTGAGCAGTGGGGTGCTGGCATGGTTATCTGTCTGGAGCGAGGTGCAGACTTGCATATGGCCCAGCTGATGCTACTGCCTCTCACTGTCTCTTGCTTTAGTTAAATCCAGATTGGTTTTAACTTTCTGGTACCAGCTCACCCGGGTAGTCCCGGGCAAAGGGCCGTTAAACGGGTGTGTGTGTGTGTGTTTGTATGCTATTGGTTAGTTGACATAAAGGGTGTCTCGTGTAAAACAATAATATTATGCAAATTACAATTTTCTTTGGGACCAATGGGAGGAAGACGATCAAGGTGAGAACTGGCCAACTGAAATTAAAATTACAGTTAAAAATGGTGCATTTGTGAATAATAACATTGTTGAACAGCACCCTGACATTTTGTCTTTCTTACACTGCTGATGAGCAACTGCTGTGTTATTAATTGAAATACTGGTAATGTAGAAAACAAGCGATTATCTGAAGACGTGTAGTAAAAGGAACTTCGCACTTTGCCAGCAGTTGACTAATAACTTGGTTAAACTTTAGAAGAGGCTTGGAGGTTAAGATGGGCATACTGTGGTTGATATATGAGCTCTGTCAAGTGTGTCCTTTAGTCTGTGCATGTTGTAAATGCCTGTCTCGGTCGTTTTGATCTGTGCATTAGCTGGAACGCCCGAATCCTGAGCAGATTAGCATATCAGGTCGTCGTGTGGTGCATGATAAGACTGGTCTACTGCCAGAAGTTGAAGTCGTCGATGGAGTTACAGAGTTGACTGATCATGGCCGATATCAGGTAGTCACGACTAGATTATACTGGACTTGCTGTATGTTGAGCATCATTCAGTAAAAGCATCTGCTTTTATGGTAGATGCAGTGGCGTATTTTGGGGATCATTGCATCTGCCCCAGTTGAATAGTTCTGAAACGTTTTTACTGAAAATTCCTAACCAGAAATCACCTTTAGTGGACAAATGTGTGCACTACGACTTTGAATACTTTGCCATCAGTGCTTTAACACTGTTATGGGCATCATAATAGCATCTGTCAATTATATAGAAAATGAATGGTGAGGTGCTGGTTTGATTTTCTGTACTGCAAGTTGCAGATGATTTCCTTAAGCCACTGCCAGCCCATCGTGTCAGACTACCAGACTCGTAATGGTTTGCCATTTTGTTACCATTTTACCCTGATTGACCTAGAAAAATGGCCGTCAGCGAGCGTTTGTTATCAGAAATAATCACACTCAGTTTCTGGCTGCTTAGCAGCATATTGTCATCATGTAGACCACTGGCCAGGTACATTATTTTGTTTTCATATTTGCTGTAGTCCTATGAGTAACTGAACTTTTTTCATTCTGTGTACAGCTGATAAACGGATTGAGGCGATTTGAAGTTGAATACACCGGAGATCCAGATCTGCAGCCAATTAGATCATATGAAAACGTCACATTGGTCCGGATGCTGCATGCCATTTCGTGCTACATTAATATGAGGGTGAGTGCAGAGCATCTGCACCATTTATGACATTTTCCACAGTTGATAATCTCTTTCATATTCAACAGTCTGTTGGTATTGGCATTATGGTAGTGATGTTGCACAGACGGCATAGAGAGAACAACACCTTCCTTGTGAAGCACAAAAGGATGAGGCCAACGAGTGATACTTTGAGTTTTCCTCAGTGCTCTGACACTGCTGGTTTGGTGGCAGGAAGGATATAAATTACCTTAGTATACTACGTGGTGTACAACTTATCCCAAAGGCTGTCTTGCCGAAACAGTGGGAGAAGAGAGCCAGTGGTGCGCGGTTCACTGGATAAATGTCTGCTAAAATGGAGACAGTGGTCTTGTAAGTAAGTACGATGTGATACGAGACGCTATTTTGATGTGCGCTCGAAAGCCTACATGAGTCAGCTTAATTTACCGCACGGAAACGACAGCTAAAAATTGTAAAACAGAAAAACTAAAAAGTAAAAACAGATATGCTAGAAGTAACAGTAAAAGTCTGGGGAATCATGTAGTCAGTCCTTGAGAAAAAAAAGAAAGGCTGAAGTGGGAAGGATTTGCAGAAAAGGAAGGTTTTAAGTCTGGATTGAAAGAGAGAGTGGGTGATGAAAAACTAATAATAATAAGTGTAACTGTTAGCATTTGTTAAGTAACTAAGTGACTAAGTCAAGAATTTTATATGACGGTGCCAGACTTGCAAAACCACTGCAACAGCGCCAGATGGTGTTCATCATGCTGCAGATAAGTACATTTCAGTCGCCACGTGAATATGTGTAGTGACAGCAGTGTTACTGCTGGTGGTGATGGAACCTTGATCTTTTGTGTGCATGGGTAATGACCAAAGCTCGTCGCCGGATATTGCAGCCCATGTGCCCATTTGTTTTTACTGCAGCTTTTTGACAAACTGACCTTTGACCTTGAAATCTTGCATGTATATGGATCAGGACTGTAACTGCCATGAGTCAAGGTCGGGGTTACGGTTAGAAAGGGCCGTTAAACGGGTGTGCGTGTGCGTGCGTGCGTGTGTGTGATTTATCCATAACTGCTCTCACGATATCTCTTTTTTTTAGTAAAAACAACAAATAACAGGTGCACACACACACACACCCGTTTAACGGCCCTTTGTCCAGGACTACCCACGTGAGCCGGTACCAGAAAGGTAAAACCGATCTGGATTTTACTGAAGCAAGAGACAGTGAGTGGCAGTGGCATCAGCTGGGCCATATGCAAGTCTGCACCTTGCTCCAGACAGATAACCA
>Ga0126325_10000452_pt1 | contig 11188 bp, 14 predicted proteins | sample InaspJWI14metaG_FD_94487 | JGI IMG/M metagenome (GOLD analysis project Ga0126325, IMG submission 94487) | Marine gutless worms symbiont microbial communities from Oahu, Hawaii - Inanidrilus sp. 1 OAHU.JWI-14 metaG | ecosystem: Host-associated > Annelida > Digestive system > Unclassified...
GCTATATTGCAATTCTGACAACTGTAAAGGTTGTTTACAATTTGCCACATACATCTTGTCAAGAAATGCGTCCTGACTCGAAATAGCCACGCCTCCTTTCATCGAAAAGTCAATTCTATTCACCAACCTGATTTCTGGTTCATCTGTTGCAACATCACCAGCATTAAAATCATCCAGCTTCCTCACTGTGCATTTTACTTTAGTCCCATCTGCGTTATTAGCTTGTTTGCGAGCAATTTCTTCGCAAATTTGATCAGCAACCCGGTAAACACTGCTATCGGGTATCCTAATCATCGGTATGTCCTGAGCTGGACGCGCCCCAATCAAATTGGTACCCGGTTGATTTCGGGCTTCTATCACGACACGGTTACACCGGACTGGTTCAGCTTTGACATTGTTGACACTAGCCGCTGGTTTTCCACTAGCACCACGTTTTTCCTGGGATAAACTGACGAGTGTGGCCCACGATTCTTACAGTGAACGGCTCTGTGTCCAATCTCACCACAAAGCCAACACCTAGATTGTGTGCTATTGGCCTGACTGGAACGACCAGTTTTCCAACGTAAGTATGCAGCCGAATTTTGTGAATTACCCACATTCTGAGAGGGAAACAAACACCTTACAGGCGTCGCTGAGCCTGTGCCCGAAAACTTACTGTACTTACCCGGCAAGTACATCTGATTGTTCGCCTAAGTATCAATCACTTCAGTCAGTTTTTCCGGACCAAACCAACCTGTTCCTTCAGTACTAAGCACATGTCGAAGGCATGCTGGACTCAAGGTTTCTTTAATTCTATCAGAGACAGAGATCTATGACCTGCTCAACCGATTTAGCTTTTCGATTTTGCAAGTAGTACAGGAAAAGATTTTTGACACGACTGCCAAAAAGAGTGTAAGTCTCTGTCAGACTTTTAACAGCAGTTCTAAACCTCTCGCGATACTGCTCAGCTGTTAGCTTAAATTCACCCAGAAAATAATCGCGTACCTCTACATACTTATCCAAGCTCTCTGTGGGAAGTTTCGCTAGCAAACTCTTGCTACGTTCATTGAGCATTGGGATCAAAAGTTTTGACTGAAGTTTAGGAGGAACCTAATATAAAGAAAATAAGTTCTCTACAGAAGCAAAATATGACGAAAATTCAATCGGATCAAGTCCCATCTTAGGGAGAGAATGTTTTAACGCCTCCCCGTAAAAACGAGTTTGTCCCGCTATGGACACTTGCCGCTTCCACTCCGCCTCATCTTTAGCTCTCTGCCTCTGTAACTCCGTCTCTCGAATCTCATTCTCTTTATCACGCCGCTGGTTCTCCTCCTTTCTGCGTTGTAACTCTAACTCATCACGCTGCCTCTGCCGATCTAAATCTTCTTCTCTCCGCTCTTCTTCCTTCACCTCTCTCTGTTTCTGGAACTTTAGTTCCTGTTGTCGCATCTCTCTCTGCATCTGCAGTTCCTCTTTTCGCAACTCCAACTCCTGCTGTAACCTCTCCTCTTTCCGTCTCCTCAACTCTAACTCCTTCGCACTCATACCACCTTCCGCCTTCTCAGGTGATTCGGGTATCGGGGGTGAAAATAAGTACTCGGCGTAAGTACTTAGCAACTCACTACGGTCCATCTCAAATACTTCATCCTCATCGTACCCCGCCTTGATGAGTATAGCACGTAAACGCTCCGTGCTCATCTTAGAAACCTCAGTTCGCTTCTCAACTGAACGATTCTCCATGACTGCTATTACTTACTGAGTCAATAGTCAATAAATTTAACCAGTAGTGATGGGCTTGCAGGACTCCAGGCACTACACTAGTACCAATCCTACCCACAACTAATATACAGGTCAAACAGTAATAGGCTTACAGGACTCCAGGCACTACACTAGTACCAATCCAACCTACCACAGTTTCAGTAACTGTTATACTAACAATATACTAAGAAATGACTAAGACTCCAGCTATTCTATAGCAACCACTAGTTAAACATTTAGCCAACTCAGGCCAAACAAGAGCAGAAATACATCAGCTAACTATTTGCACTGGGGGATCTCATTTGAATGTAAGTAGGTCAAATCGCTCTCAGAACAATTCCAATCACCCTACTTCTTTTGGCAAAAGAGTTAACTGACAGTGAAGAAGTAGAGTTGCTACTCTGTTCGCAGTAATAAATTTGAGTATCTGTCATCATGGATTCTTCTCACTTTACACGTTCAAAGGCACGTAGGCCTAGTGCATCTCTAGACACACCGAGCGACGTCGAACCCGACGACGTTGCCCCGGAAATAGCCGAATCGGGTACTGTAGGGTTTCAAGTCAAGGTTGCGAGGGGACCTGAGTCCTTGCCGCAGGAGCTAGCGGGCAAGGACTCAGGTCCCCTTGCACTGGCGCTGCCAATGTGGGAACTCTCCACGAGTTTGGAGCGGCCGGAGTCCGCTTTAGAAAAAATGGGGCAGTTTGGGTCGCCACGGTCACCCAGCCTGTCTCCACACCAAAATACAGGCAGTTATGGTGCTCCGAGCCCGCCCATAGGCTCCGATATCGAGGAGTACTTTCCCGTTGCTAAAACTGCCATGTATAAGCCGAGCTTGCTTGAAATCTGGGCGGATACTGGCCAGGCGTCCCCCACACACACTGCCGGTGCTAGTGTTGATGCTAGCCGCGCTGGGCCCGCCACTGGCGAGTCACAGCCCGGTCCGGCAGAATCTGCGGGTGCAGAAGAGCGTCCGGGCAGCCTGGCCCATTCTTGTGTTGGCATTTCTAGCCAGCAGGGCATGGATAGGCCCACGGTTGTTGCCAGCAGCCCATTCTATCAGTCTAGCCTACAGCCTGTTGCCAATGCTGTGACTGTTGTTTCTGGCCTGACTGGCGCTGCATTCGCCGCGTCGCAGTACGCCGCCGTGCACGCCGACGTCGCAGTGCACACGACGTCGGAAACGTTGACCGCGCAGTCGCTACTGTTGCTCGGACGCCACACGACTACTCCGCAGTCTTCGCCGCATTCCAGTGTACAGCGATGGCTGCAGTCAAATGAGCGAGTGGCCGCATCGCCGCCGCTGGTCGAGCCCATTCCGAGCAGTGGCTATGCTGGACACCAAACGACACTGCCGATGGGTGCCGAAGCTGCTACTTTGGCCCCATGTGTGCCGCGCCCTTCGCATGCTTCTCGTTCGATACGACGCACGCGTCGCAGTGGTACATCTTCAGTGGCCGCCGAGTTTGTTGGGTTTACTCGAGAAATGTCTGGCCATATGCTCAACATGGTAACCCAAATTCAGGCCCAAGCTCAAATGCAGCATGATCAAGGTCAAAATAAAATGAACCAAATTTTGGCCCAAGCTGAAAATCAGCGAGTTGATGCTATGAAACGCGAGGAAAATAATTTGGCCCCTGAAAAATGCAAATCGAGGCCAGCCAAAAACGAGAACAGGCTTTGATGAAAATTAAGGCTGAAAGTGATGAGGCCACCAGTAAAAGAGAACAACTATTTATGGACCATGAGCTGAAGCGCCAGAAAATGTTACTTGATGCCCAGACTGCACTGAACCAGGAAAAAATGAAAACTGACATAAACAAAGAGATTGCTAGTTTGGAGGCTTTTGAACGCAGAGAGCTGGAGTTCCAGCAACTGTAGGAAAAAGGAAAAGAAAGGGCAATTGTTGCCCAGCAAAAACTCAGAGTAATAGCCACCCAAGAACTGCAAGAAAGGGTGCAGCTGGAAAGGGAACTGGGCAAGCATCAACAGCAAAATATTATTTTGCAGAAACAAAACGAAATTGATCGTTTGAATGCAGAGGCCGATAAAAAATATTTCAGCAGAAATGGGAAACTGCTGAAAAATTGGCCGCCATGCAAAAAGAAAAAGAAATGCAAAAAGAAAAACAAAAGGGGTATGCCCCCAGTTTTGTTGCTTCCCCACCGGAAGTAGTTGTTGACTCTGACTCTACACTGCCTCCTAGTCAAAACAAAAGGAGAATGGTTCATAGGACAGTTGATGACACTGAACAATTAGTTGTTGTGCAGGAGCTACCGACAACTGATGCTGCCACACAAAACATTTGTGTGAATCAGGTAACCGGCCCGAGTGTTGGTGTGGCTACGGCCTCTGGTAAGTTGTCTGCCACCCAGGCTGCGGCCTACGTTATCCAGGCCGCCCCGAGTTTTTCATCAACGATGGCCGACCCAGGCCTAAGTCAAGTTGTGTACACTGAGTTAACCCAAGTCAAACAACCGGTCCACATCCCGTAAACAAATTTGGGTTCGGTGGGTAGCCAACCCATAGGCAACTTGACACACCAGCCTACTGTGGCCCATGCTGCGTCATATTTGACTCTGTCTATGCCGACGCAACAACAACGCCACCTGCTTTTACTCAATTCACTTAGCCTCTTACTCAAACAGTGCCGCAGATCTACGTGAGTATGTCGGCACCAGTGGCCCACACAGGTGTTGCTACTTAGCCCACTTTTGTCGGCTTAGTCTTATGTCCCTCCACCTGTTGACACTAAGACTTTGTCTCTTAGTGGGGCTACACATTTTGTCGACTTTGGTTCACAGAGGAATGAAAACACAGGACATACTCCAGGTGTAAGTCAACCTGTTGTTACAACTACGGCACCAGCAGTGATAGTGAAACAACCCGAACCAGTAAGACCGTATAATGGTTCTACGTCTTACAAAAGCTACCGTGAATATTTTGAACGCCTGGCGTCTTGCAATGGATGGTCCAGTCCCCAAGATGCCGCCCGTCATCTCTTGGTAGCGATGGACTGGGCAGCTTCTGAAGCTGTCAGGGGTATGAAAGTCGAGAAGGACAGTGATTTGGCTCAAATTTGGGACGCCTTGGCACGACGTTTTGGTTTTCTGGATGAACCACAGAGGGCCATGCGACAGTTTCGACGTCAAGATACAACAGGAAGGGGAATCCGTTGCTGTGTTTGAGCAAAGCCTAAGAGTTTTGTTCAGAGAAGCTTGGCCGAAAACCGATATCAAATCGTCCGACGCCGATTCATTGTTGCGTTTTCGCCGATTTGTGGACGGGGTCTCTGACCTTGAACTGCAAAAGTACTTGCGCATTCATGCGGCAAGTGATGATTTTGCTGGCACTGTTTCGAAAGCCCGTCACTTTGTTGACGCCAGTGAACTTTCAAGGGTGCCCAAGAAACCTGCTCTTCGCGGAACGTCACCCAGTGTTAATTATCAGGCAATCATTGATGGGGTTAAAGAAGTGGTCGAGACGGCTTTGCACGACTGAGGCCGTCAGGCGGAAATCAATGCTTGCCAAGTCTCGAATTCAAATGCAAAACAAACTTCTAAAAATAAAAAGCCCCCAGCCCGACAGAGTTCTCCTGCTGCCAGTGAAAATTCTTCTGTAGGGTCCAGCCGTGCATCTTCTTCAGGTCGTACGGTACGTTTTCAGGATCAGTCAAGTGACCAGTCTGGTGGCCGAGGCTTTGAATCGTCCGATCGAGGTCGGTGGACGAACCGTCAGTCGTCTGATCAGGGAAATGGTGACCGACCCCGGCCGTTGGGCAACAACAACCAACCAGGAGGACAAGGGTCCACGCGTCGCGGCCCCCTTCTTCGGGCAACAATGGATGGTCGTCACGTCACGTCAAGGCGGTCCTCGTTATCCGCCGCCGCAGTCAGGAAGTCAGTGGAGGCCAGGGCAGGGGAGCCCAAGCTATCGACCCCCGCCCTCGGGTAGTTACAACGAATAGAGGCAGGGCTGGAGATCGCCTTCCGGAGAACGTGATAGTCGACCCTCAGGTCAACAGCAACCCCCTCAGGGACAGCGACGTTGGAGTTTTGGGTCTTCAGGTTCGCAGCCCCAGGTTTTGTTGATGCTCCACCGTATCGTCCAAGGGGTTGTCATGTTTGCGGAAACTGGGGTTGCCATTCACGTCTTCATTGTGGTGATGCTTCGTATTGCCAGATCTGTGGTGTGCTAGGTTGTCACGCATCTCGTCATCAGGGCAATGTTCGTCCGTCAGCTGCTACTGCTTCGGGCCAGCGCATGATGCCAACTTCTGCACCAGTGACCACTCCACAGTCAAACTGGCAGCGGGGTCCGCTACAAGGCGACCGGGCTCCGCCCACGTCTGTATCTGCCTGCCCTCGGAGCAGTTAGAGATGGTTTGTGCAGAGACACAGACCACCCTGGGTGTCTTGGAGCAAGACCCCTTAGTTGTTAATTTCCTTGATGGATTTGACAGTGATGACGATGATGGAAATTTGCCGATCTGTTTCCACTTTGGAAACAGAAATAAATTTGCCAGTCCCCTCGGATTCCTGTGAAAATTGAAGGAATTCGTGTCCCACAGGGGCCGAGGTCACAAACGTAAACACAGCTTTTGTGCAGCACTTATTTCCTAATGTTTCACTCCCAGAAAACGGACGAGAGGTCCGCTCGCGTGCGGACACTCGGACCGCCCTTAGGGGGCCTGTTTCTTTGACTTTGGAAATGTGTGGGTTGAATTTTACTCACCACATATATTTCTGTGAGAATGTTCGTACTTTCTTGCTGGGGTACGATGTCATTTCAACCGCTGGACTTGTGATAGACACTGAGTCTCGAAATGTCTGGTCCAAATTTACTGCTACTTGGGCCAGTGCTCAGAGTTTTGCCACCCCAACTGACATAGTTTCCGTCGACCCATCTACTACTACTTCGACGACTGTTGACGCCGTAACTACTACTTCGTTTGATAGTGGCATGCCGCCGTGCGAGTCCTTGAGACCGTCCCGCGACTACCTCGTCTCTACTTCACCGACTACTATTATTACGGACCTCGGTGACTCCGCACGCGCGCTCGCCCACTCCGCACCTACCTCCCACTGCAACGGTGCGTCCACAGTCCTCGACCCTTCCGCTCCGACGTTCACTCCACGCTCTCATGTTACTACTTCATCACGTCCACTCCACTCTCCCACGTGTTGTTGTCAGTTGGGCCACTCTACGTTTGCAGCCCATGTTGTCGAGACTCCTTACCTGTCTATAGCAGTTGAAAATTTGCCAACTGTTGGCACATTCTCACACGAATATGAAAATCAAATTGTGGGTAATGAAGAAACTCAGGATAAAGTCAATTCTGAACCAGAAATTGCTGACATAGTATTGCCAGAGCATGTCAATGTCTTGCAGGATGACACTCTGGAAAATACTGATTTTCCAGAAGAGATAACTGATGGTCTAAAGCAGGTGCTTTATGACCATCGGGAGACGTTTGCCAAGTCTTCAGCTGATTTGGGCTTCTGTCCAATCATAAAACATGATATTGATACTGGTTCAGCCAGGCCCATCAAACAGTCTCCGCGTCGACCCCCAATTTCAGCGAGAGAAGCCGAGGACGAGATCGTCGATGAAATGTTGGCGACCGGGGTGATTGAACCTTCTAATTCAGAATGACCATCCCCCGTTTGCCTTGTGAAAAAGAAGGACGGCGCGTTTAGATTCTGTGTTGATTACAGAAGGGTCAATGCTGTTTCTCGGAAAGACGCCTTTCCAGTACCCGATATTCAGGATGCCCTGGATAACTTGAGGGGTACCCGTTATTTCATAACGGCTGAAGTACTTAGTGGGTATTGGCAACTTGGCCTCACGGACCGTGCCAAAAAGAGATCTGTCTTTTTCACAAGGCGAGGGTTATTTCAATTTAAAGAATGCCTTTCGGTCTCTGTGGCGCGCCCGCGAGTTTCTGCCGATTGATCCAAATTGTCCTTAGAGACCTGCTCTGCTGGGACATTTGCTTTTTTGTTACCTTGATCATATCGTAATCTTCGCTCGCACTCCTCAGGAGCTCCTGGAGCGCCTGAGGACCGTTTTGGATCGCCTCAGTGAGGTGGGCTTGAAAGTTAAGCCGTCAAAGTGCGAGTTGTTCTAAACAGAAATTAAATTTCTGGGCCACCCTGTGAGCACCCACGGAATCAACCCGCTTCCGGAAAAATTAAAGACCATCAAACAATGGCCCATACCCCATTGCTTGAAGGATGTAAGGGCATTCTTTGGACTGTCCTCCTATTATCGCAAGTTTGTCCGCAATTTTGCCACAATTGCCGAGCCCTTGACGAGGTTAACTCGAAAACAGGCACGCTTTGAATGGACTGAAGAGTCCCGCAAAGCTTTCGAAGCCCTGAAAAAGGCTCTGATGGAGGCCACCTCCTTGGCTTTTCCATATCCACACGTGCCTGTCATGCTCGATACAGATGCCTCCGACGTTGCGTATGGAGCGGTTTTGTCCCAAGCCATTGATGGGGTGGAACACCCCATCGCTTTCTTCTCCAGGGTCATGAATTCTGCGCAACGCGGTTACTGTACCACCCGCCGAGAACTCTTGCCCGTCATTTCCGCTCTACAGCACTTTAGGCACTATCTGCTTGAGAATAAGGTCATTTTAAGAACAGACCACCATAGCTTAAAGTGGCTGCAGACTTTCAAGCGCCCAGAAGGTATTCTCGCCAGAAGAGTTGAGACACTTGCCGAGTTCGATTTTGAAATTGAACATCGCCCCGCACGACTCCACAGCAATGTGGATGGCGTCTCGCGACAGTAGTGTAAGCAGTGTCTAGACAAAGCCACCAAAACTCGCTGGGTGGACGAATTGGACAGAGCTGACGAGTTAACTGAACCGTTGGGAGTCCAGACAGTTGCTGTCACTCCAACAATTTCCGACGAGGAACTCAAAGAAATGCAAGCCAAAGACATAGATCTCGGTCCAGTCGTCGACTGGCTTGAAAATGGACCACCCCCATCTTATGACGTTTTGCACCAGCATTCGTTGGACGCAAGAAATTTGTGGGGGCAGGTTCCGGCTGTGCATTTGCTTTATGGCTTACTTGTGAAGAAAGCTTCCGATGAAATTCAGCCACAGCTTGTGGTCTCACACCAAATTCGAAGGAAATTATTTGAAACGACTCATGCAGGCCCGCTTGCTGCACATTTGGGAAGCAGAAAACATATCTGCCAATGAAATTGGCCTACTATTGGCCAGGCATGAAGCGAGACGTTGCTTTGTGGTGCCGACAGTGTAGTACCTGTGCGCAATGCAAGGGCCCACCGACTCGTCGGCAGGGCAAGCTGCAAAAAGTCATCACAGGAGCACCACTCGACATAGTGGCTGTCGACATTCTTTCAGGACTTCCCCAAACCCCAGATGGGATTAAATATATTCTGGTCCTGACGGACTACTTCACAAAATGGGGTTGTACCTTCGCTCTTCCGGATGCTGAAGCTTTCACGTGTATGCGTGCGATGTATGATGGGTTCTTCGGACTCCCGCGCCAAATTCATTCCGATTTAGGCAAAAATTTTGAGTCTAAATTGTTTCGCGAACTGTGTATGTTGGTGGGAGAGCGCAGCCTTCCATCCCCAGTGCGATGGACAAAGCGAGAGGCTTATTAAGTCTGTGATCCAATTGCTTAAAGCCGTAGCCGAGGATAATCGGACCACGTGGCCACAACGATTGCCTACGGTCATGTCAGCGTATAGAATGAATGTGCACAAAACGACAGGCGTAACGCCTAATATGGCCATGTTGGGAAGGGAAGTGTTGCTGCCAGCAACACTAGTAGCTCGATTGACCGAGGAGTCCCATCGTATCACAGTGCCTTTTGTCAGAGACTTAAGAGACGCACTTAGGGTCGCCCACGAACGTGTTAGAGTTGCCACCAAATCCTCTGCACGAATGCAGAAGCGTTACTATGACGACCGCTCCAAACAGACTTCATTCTCTAAAGGCCAAAAAGTTTGGTTATTTTGGCCAAGACCACCCATTCGCCAAAGGTTTAGAAAGCTACAAAAGCTATGGACAGGGCCATGGGTAATTGAAAGTTTTAAAGCTCCTCTCGTTGTCGCGCGCCGCCAGCGACTACTACGTCGCCGCAGCAGCAGTCATGACGTCACACGCGCGTGCCCCTGCGCTGCGCGCGTCGCTGACGTTGATCGGTCCGCGTGCGTGCCCCTCACTGCACACACCGCTGCCGGCATCGAAGTTCATGACGTCATCGGAATGTACGCGCGCCCGCCTACGCGTCGTCAACGGCATTCCACAGCCGCCGTTACTGACTGCTCGTCTTCCATCAAACATTTCTACCCCCTGTCCCCATATTAAGCCTTAGGCTTAGCTTCTATCTACAGTTCTCCTTTGTACAACAATATAGTTGTCATTTTTTATATGGCCACATTTTTCTGTAAGCCTGCATGTTCTGCTAGTTATAGTTTATCGCGTCTGCGATGCGATTGCGATGCGATTGCGATGCGATTGCGATATCGCTAAACAACTCCGCTTCCAAAACATTAATCGTTAGAAACGAAGCGATTTTATTTTGGTTGTCTGTATATGCTAAGGCATATATTAAGTTTTGGGAATTTAATTTTCATTTTATTCCAAAAATGGGATTAGTGTACTAACACACACCATTTTTAGTACTATTCCATGTTTTTCCACGTTCGTATCCACAGTCTACTACTAAGTTGTCTACTTCTCTACATTTCTATGTGACGTCAAAGGTTACACAAGGTTACAACTACAAGGTTACAGCTATGTCACAGCTATTTCACAACAAGCTACATTTATTTTGTCCAGTACTTTCACGTTTACTACGTGCGGAATCGTTATGACTTATAACTTATTATTTCTACTACTACTAGAAGTCGCATTTGGTCTGACGAACACTACGCTCGAGTGGATACGCTCGTTCCTGACTGATCGCACACAGCATGTCTCGTACTGCGGTCGCCTGTCGCCGATACAGTGCGTACTGTTCGGCGTGCCACAAGGGTCGGTGCTCAGTCCACTGTTGTACGTGCTCTACACCGCCGAGCTGGAACTGATCGTCGCGCGCCACGGCCTACGTCTACACATGTACGCCGATGACTGCCAGGTGTACCTCAACACGTCCGTCAAAGATGTTCCTCTGGCAGTTAACAAGTTCGCTGCATGTGTCACAGACATCAACACCTGGCTGAGTGCGTGCAGACTTCGGCTGAACGCGGCGAAGACACAGCTGTTATGGCTCGGCTCAAGTCAGCTCGTGGACAGGGTCGACTGCCACGACGTCCTTGTGCTCGGCACTCGCGTCGCCATTTCGGACACCGCTCGCGACCTCGGTGTTGTCATAGACCGGGAGCTGTCGCTGGCGGCCCATGTCACGGCCGTCTGTCGCTCCGGTTACAACCAGCTACGCCAGCTCCGACCAGTAGTCCGA
>Ga0126325_10000456_pt1 | contig 11120 bp, 12 predicted proteins | sample InaspJWI14metaG_FD_94487 | JGI IMG/M metagenome (GOLD analysis project Ga0126325, IMG submission 94487) | Marine gutless worms symbiont microbial communities from Oahu, Hawaii - Inanidrilus sp. 1 OAHU.JWI-14 metaG | ecosystem: Host-associated > Annelida > Digestive system > Unclassified...
ACACACAGCAGGCAGACTACGACGACACGACCACGTGTGGAGAGTGCGGTGAGGACTTTACAAAATCAAACCACAAAGTCAGACATCACGACCACGTTACCGGCCAGTATCTGTTTCCCGCCTGCAATAACTGCAAAGTAACACTAAAAATGCCAAACCGATAAAGAAAGGTCACAGAAAATCAGAGATCAGACAAAAAGCCCAAGTTTGACAAAGAGTATACGAAAAACTTCTTTCTTCCCGTCATATTCCATAACCTAAAATCGTACGATGCTCACTTTGTAATAAAACACTTTAAGAAACAGTACACTGCACGCTCCAGAGACCAGGACGACGACATCTACGAACAGGAGGAGTCGCTGGCCTACGGTGACATCCGCGTGATTCCGCTAAACGGCGAAAAGTACCTGTCCTTCCAGGTGGGAAATTTGCGTTTCATCGACTCCTTCCAGTTTCTTTCACATCTCTGGACAACCTCGTGTCGCTACTGTTGAAAAGTGGTCGTGATAAATTCACCCATACAACAAAACAGCTAGGCGGCAGCGATTTGGTTTTTGCAAGCGGAATCTATCCATATTCGTATATGACCCGACGTGACAAATTCGCGGAAACCCGACTCCCATTGATCGAACCTTGCCCGCCAAAGAATTACGATCTGGCTCGTGAAATTTGGGCTCACTATGACATGAAAACGATGCAAAATTATCACGATCATTACCTTCTTTCTGACGTCCTTCTGCTGGCCGCCGTCTTTCAAAATATCAGAAATTCCAAACCCAACAGCTGGATCACATATTTAGACGCAAATAACTTACATGAAACGGCCACGTCGGAGCCATTGCCAGAAGGAAATTTCCGCTTCCTTTCCCAAAACGAAATTTCAGACATTGATTTGATGGATGTTCCCACCCACGGCGACACGGGGTACATAGTCGAATGTAATCTCAAATACCCCGAAAAACTCCACGAACTCCACAGTGACTACCTCGTAGCGCCGGAACACCTCACCGTCTCGCCAGACATGCTTAGCAATTTCTGCATCGAACTTAAAGACACAATTTGGATATTCGCTCAAAAGCTCATCCCCAACTAACTGGACAAAACCAAATGCATTTGTCATTACCGAAGTCTTCACTTTTACATCAAATACGGCCGCATTATAACCAAATTCATCGAATTATTTCGTTTGATCAAAAATCGTGGCTAAAGCCATGGATTGACTATTGTACTGAACGTCGAAAAATGGCCCGCGACGAACTCGAATCCGATTTAGCAAATTGCAGTCAAATGCAACTTCTGGTAAACAATGGAGCATGTGAGGCATCCTGTTAACGTACGCGTCATCTGCTACCCAAATAAACCGGCGAAGGCGGTAAGCCGGCCTACTTTTCGCTGTGCTGAGATTATCAACGATGATCTCACGTTTGTTCGCGGAACACGCCAACGTGTCACCCCGAATAAACTGATTTTCGTAGGTTTAGTTTTCTTGAAATTTCCAAATTGATAATGTACGAATTTTATTACGACTATTTGAAACCCAAATATTCCGACCGTTGCAAATTGTTGTTCATCAACACCGACTCCTTCGAGACTCGAGACTTGTACAAAGACATGTCGCAAAACCTGGACTTGTTTGACACTAGTAATTTTGAAACCATCTATCCACTATATACGACTAAAAACCACCGTGTATTAAGCAAATTCAAAAGCGAAACCTGGTCGCTTGCTCCCCTGGAATTTGTTGGCCCAGAGCGAAAATGTACTCTTTACTCGTCCCAGACAATCCGAAAGGGTCTAAAATCAGGATCAAGGGAATAAAGAAGTCCTATGTAAAGAAGGTTTGCCATGACCAATTTCTCGCCGTCCTCAAAACACTCATGCCCACTCCAAGCACTTTCCGTACCTTCCAATCCAAGAACCACGTCCTGCGGACCGTCGAAATTAACAAAACATGTCTTAATGCCTTCGGCGACAAGAGATACATTTTAGAGGATAGCGTTGGCACCCTTGCGTACGGCCACTACATGATTCCACATAATGGTTGAGTCGGAGGTTGTAGATACGTGTATAAAAGAAACTGTATACACACCACACTGTTTAGTTGTTTTTTCGTATGTCGTGTAACAGTACACCGCACGATCCAGAGACCCCTTTACAGCCGTAGTGGCGGGTCTCACGGGCAGCGGCAAGTTCAAGTGGGTTTTGCGGCTAATCAATCATGCGAACGAAATTATAGAGCCACCACCGACTAAAATATGGTATTGTTACGGTGAATTCCAACCGACATTTAACAATTACCCGCGGGTACATTTCCATGAAGGACTTCCAGAGCTAAGTGACACGATATTTGACGGACTGGAGTCGACCCTGATAATTTTAGACGTTCTCATGTCGGATACCAATCAACTGGTTGCAAACATGTTTACGAAAATTTCGTATTATCGCAACGTTAGCGCAGTATATCTAACGCAAAACGTATTCGACAAAAACAAATATGCGAGAACGATCAGTCTCAACGCACACTACCTCTTTCTAATCAAAAATCCACGCGATGCCAGTCAGTTCGCGACGTTGGCCAAACAGATTTATCTGAGTGCATCAAAGTTTGCGATAGAAGCGTATAAGGATGCTACCAATGATAGTATGGCTATCTGCTGATCGACCTGAAACCCGAACAAGACGAGCGATGTTGTTTGAGAACGAACGTATTTCCTGACGAAAAACAATGCGTCTACGTCAGGAAATAAACGAGCGCGTTCGCGACGCGACGCATCTCGTCATTTCTGCGTATGTCATGCCAGCGAACGAATGGGGAGTGTATTATGATCACGATTTCGAATCGTTGACAACGCTTAACCTGCTGATAGAGGTGTTGATAATATTCGCCGGCATCTACATAAACTATAAAAGACGGCAGCGAGATGAGCGAGCGGACGAGACGGTACCTACCTCTGCTGAAGCAGATAAACAGATTGGGAGATAGAGCCAAACGACAGCTCATCAAAAAGTGTGATATAGAGTTTCTCGACTGTGTCAGCGAGTGTGCGAAGAACGTAATAAAAGGTAACGTTCCACTGAAGCCCGCACAGTTGCGACGTCTACGTCGCGAGAGAAGCAACGTGAGGGCTTTGGCATCGAAAAAGACGTCGTTAAAGAAGAAGAGACGGATTCTGCAGAAGGGAGGATTTCTCTCTCGGTGCTCTCTTTCCACCCGTCCTAAGCGTTCTGGACAGCTTGTTATTGGGAAATGCAAGCAGCTACGAAGTTGATGCTGGTCGATCCACAGTTTCTGGAACAGTTGAAAGTCGATAGAGTTTCAGTGGTTAAAACAAACTTGACATTGGCAAAACCTTAAACGACGATACACTATCCGACGATCAAAAAGTCAAGCGCTATTTGCAGACTCTGAACAGATATTATCAGGTGACCAACAATGTGCGATCGCATCTACTTCTAAATCTAATCCGCTGACTGTGGTTGCAGCGCAGGCGAAGAAAACAAAGAAGAGACCTTCGACTTGGTTGCCGTACTAGAATGTCATATGTCGATCCGAAAGCACCGGGTAGTTTCGGTGGCATACAGAACGTCCGACGATATGGTGGTGAAGTGAAAGACCTGTCCAGAAACGATGCGTACACTCTTCACAAACCGACTCTGATTCGCTTTCCACGTAGACGAACGTTTTTCAAGGGAATTGCAGATCTCTTTTAGATAAATCTGGTCGTCTTGTCGAACCTGTCGACGTACAACGACGGATACAGATACTTGTTAAATTGCCTTGACGTCTTTACGAAACGCGCGTTTGCAGTCCGGACGTCTGCGTCGCGAGGTGAGCCGAGCGTTTGAGAATATATTGACAGACGGTTACAAACCCAACATGGTACAGAGCGACAAAGGCACGGAGTTTTTAAATTCCGCGTTCCAGTCGATGACAAAACGGTACGATATTAAATTTTACACCAGCGAGAACGAAGACATCAAAGCGGCAGTCGTAGAGCGATTTAACAGAACCCTGAAAACTAAGACTCGCTTTCACCTAACGCTGCCGTCTAACAGCTCGATTGACTTTTCCGGAAAAGGGTCGCTCGATTCACGACGAAACAGCCCAACAACGTCGATCTGGACGGAAAATGGGAAGTCGAACTGAGCGAGATATCAGTCCCTTCACAGGTATGCAACGTGATCGCTATTTCACCGCTAAAACCACCAGACGCTACGTCGACGTCTTACCCGATTTGCTGCATTCCTTCAACCATACGTATCACAGATCGATCGGTATGGCCCCCGTAGAAGTGGATGACACTAACGAGGATCTGATCAAGATTGTACCCCCTAAAACCAAAGTCATACAGTGGAAGTAGGACGTTGGCGGCAAACTGTGCATCGCGATGCGACGTCAGCCGTTCAAAAAGGGTTACGTCGGAAACTGGTCCAAAGAGATTTTCGAAATCGACGCGCGCCTGCCCACCGTGCCGGTCAGTTACAGACTGAAAAATCTAACAGATGACGCTATAAAAGGGAAGTTCTACGAGTCGGAAATTCAAAGGGTGGTTAAAAGCGACGAAGATTACTTCGACGTGGAAAAGATAATGAAGACGAGGAGGCGTGGTAGTAGAATCGAATATCTAGTAAAGTGGCTGGGGTATACCAGTAAATTTAATTCCTTTAATTTAATTCTTTAATTTAATAACACATTGCAGTCGAAACGACGATGAGTCGCTTTCACCTAACGCTGCCGTCTAACAGCTCGATTGACTTATCCGGAAAAGGGTCGCTCGATTCACGACGAAACAGCCCAACAACGTCGATCTGGACGGAAAATGGGAAGTCGGACTAAGCGAGGGTTTCTGCTACTACGACATATATTTAGCGAATATGTTTATACGCAGAATAAATGTCACGCCGGGACAATACAGACGAGTGCGTGACTTGATCGTCGACTTGCATCGCGTGCAGCGAGAACAGATTCCGCTACAGAGTCACGAAGTGCTTCTCGTAGCCTTTTCGTATGAATCCGACAGCGGAAAGGTTAAGATGACGTATCTGGCTAGTGCACCTCGTCGCGTACAGGTTGAGTTCAGTCCGGACCTGGCTCGTGTGTTGGGTTACTGCCCCAACTTTAGGTATACGCAGCGTCATTCGAGAGTTACAGAGTGTAACCAGTCGTTTCTGTGGACATTAATGCGTGCTTTATTGTATTCTCTGAAGTCGTGGTATCGACATGGGTGGTATTGTCTGTAGTTTTACTCGTGACATTGGTTTTAACGATGTGTTGGTGCATGGATTTGTATGTGTGCAATATATACGTTTTTGTCATTTTTAAAAATAAACACTACTAAGCAAACGTTCTCAGTTGGAGAATGTGATTGGTCGCTAGCAGTAGCCTGCAGTCTATTTTTAGTAACGTCCATGCCGTAAATACGTGTGCAATCGCGCGATGAAATCATTTCTACAATGGAGGTCTAGCCAACCACCTACAGCTACTGTCAGTGAATCGTGGTGAAGCACTACACAGAAACAGAATAAACTACGAAGTCTGCAACCATGTCAACCACGACGACAATGAGATGGCGGAAGATGAGATCGACGGCAGCAGTGTTGCCCGACCCGAATAAAGCTTACAGATCGCACAATGACGTCAGTCTGACAATGAGTCATCAGGCTGCTAGCTGTGGCCTGCCCGTGTCTAAAAGCAGCAACGATCGCGCTCGTGAATCATTATTTGCTCGACATCATAAAGCGGTTCAAGATCGGCAACGACAGATCGCTCAAGAAGAACGACGGTATATCTATCGAGGAGAAGGGCAGCAAGAAGGCCGCACATTTTACACCGGCTCGTTGTGCATCGTTCCTACAATGTCTGGATCAAATCGACGACCAGCTACGCAAGCTGTCTGATGGTGAGGACTTGGCATACTGCATGCATTATGTCGTTGACCAAAAAGTTTCGCTGCGTTGATCTGCGAAAATTCTTCATACCTACGGGTCACACGATAAGGAAGCCTACAAAAACCAGCATTGCCCAACGTCTCAAAGAATGGCCGACGTTCAAGCAGGCAGCCGACAAGCTACACCGCGACAACCCGACCGTCGCAAACTTCACATCTTGTTTCCTCAGCCTGGACCACACCATTCCAGAGCTGATTACGAGCTGTCCAGAGTGCAATCCGACCATCTGCTGACAACTACGATCGAACGATATACAGAGCGAGACGTCGACGACAATTTAGACTTAACCGAACTCTGTAGATGTGACACTTAGCTTTTGCCGATACTGTGTTAGTATTTGATGTTGCAAATGTTTCATTAACTGTAATAAATTGATATTGTCGTTATTGTTGTTCATTATTTTATAGCGATTGAAATACAAAAAAGACATTGAACTCAACTCAATAATGTGCGTCCTAAGGCTGGGGTTAGGGTTGATAAACGTTTTCCAAAGGGCCCCTATCCAAACCGCTAGGATAATTACCGTTTAATTAGGGCATGTGGGTCCCTAATGTAATTAACATTCAATTAGATGATAAATCAGGGTTATGAAACGTCACGCCAGCAAAGAATAACTATGCGATAGGGTTAACGTTAGGGTTAGGGTAAAATCGTCTCCCGGATGGGGTACGAAACGTCCCTAGGTGTACTTTGGCCCAGAGGCGCCAGTAATGAGGTTTATATACTACTGACGAGAATGACTGCAATGAGACATTTAGGGCAACTTTAACAGATCGCGTGATTTCGCGCATGCACACAAACTTATCTGCGGCTTTTAGCACAGCGCTGCACGCTATGGCGTAATAGCCAGTTAGCACATTTGCCGATTAGCATCATTTAGAGAACTAATTTAATAAAACAGCAAATATTATTGTAAAAACGTAACAGTTTAAACATCTTGTAAGGACAACTGTGGCTGAATCATACAACTAAAATAGCAAATATCAAACAGGCGCTGTTACTTGTCAGCACACTGACTACACGGCGACGTGCTGCTAATAATAGCGTTTTTTGATATTTGCTGTTTTAGCTGTGTGATTCAGCCACAGTCGTCCTTACAAGATGTTTTAAACTGTTAAGTTTTTACAATAATGAATAATAGACGCCATCGATCGAAAACGAGGAGCTTTTAAAAAAGACATTAAAGCCTGTATATGTGTGAACCGTCACCAAACAGTCGAGTTATGTTTGACATATTATCTGGACAAAATTTATTAACATGGCGGGGCACGTGTCCAACCTGAATTAGTAAGGAGTCACAAACAATTGCATTTTTGGAATCCCTACGCTACCACAACACAAAATTCATACGACTGTTTGTGTGATTTGCACTATGCAGTCAAACGACGCGGTTCCGCGCATAAAAGTGCCTCTTGGGGGTCGCAAAACCAATGTCTAAGGTTTGGTCAACCATTTTCCACAAAATGATCATTTTTGGGCCCCATTTCCACGGGACGGCTCGAGCGTAAACGACCCTTAGTCGTGGTCTGAGCCAAATAATAGTTGTATAGTGAACAGGCACAACCGATTTGTGTCGGGGATTCCAAAAATGTAATTGCTTTTGACCCCGTATTCACGGGTCACGTGATACGACGCACGCGCAGTGGCCGCGTACGCATTTTCAGTGGTAATCAACGAAAAACGTTATAACTCATAACTCATGAACGAATAATCTTAGGGTCTTCAAATTTCGTGGCGGGGTTGGTGACGTGACCCGATTTGTACGAGAACTGCTCAAGGTCAAAAAGTTAAAGGTCAAGGTCACACGGTCACGCACAAAAAATTTACGCCATCAAGGGCTTTAGCATTGGTGACTCTCGAGAGTAAACGACCCTTAATCGTCGTCGTAGCCCGATAGAAGTAGTACAGTGAATAGGCAAATCGGAGTCGGGGATTCCAAAAAATGTAATCGTTTTTGACCTCTTACTCACGGGTCACGTGATTCGGCGCATGCGCAGTGGCCGCGTACGCATTTTCAGTGGTAATCAACGGGAAACGTTATAACTCAAACTCAAACTTCAAACTCGGTGGCAAGGTTGGACACGTGCCCCGCCCTGTATGAGAACTGACCAAGGTCAAAAGGTTAAAGGTCAAGGTCACGTGACGTATCAGCAGACAAATCGACGTAAGAGGCGACGCGTGTGGTAGTGTGGTATACTTTCTAGGTCGGTAGGTCATACAAACCGGCAATAGAAATATGGCTGACATTCAGCATATGAAATGCAAAAAAATCAAAGGGAAACGTCGCCAAATCGCCGAAATTTTGCACTCTAACAGGAAATAGAAGTAGGAAAATCGAACCGCGGTGTCAAAGTTTACACCAGAAGTTCATAAGTAACCGTTTCTGCGCAGGCGCAGTACAAATGTTGTTCAAAATGGCCGTATATAAGCCCACTACGGTAAAGGGACGTCAGCAAGAACGACTGCAATAAGACATTTACGGCACCTTTCTGGATCACGTGATTTCGCGCATGCGCAGAAACTCATACGTCTTTTAACACAGGGCCGTGCATTGTTTTCGCACATAACTGTAATTAGCTTCATCGTAGAGCCACCGAAGTTGCAAAATGAACAGGCAAATCGCGGTCGGATATTCCAAAAATGTAATTCTTTTTGAGCCCCTACTCACGGGTCGCGTGATTCGGCGCATGCGCAGAAGCCGCGTAGGCATTTTCAATGATAATCAGAGGAAACCGTTATAACTCGTAACTCATGAACGAATAGTCACAGGATCTTCAAACTTAGTGGCAGGGTTGTCCACGTGACCCGCCATGTATGACAACTGCTCAAAGTCAGAAGATCAAAGGTCAAATTCACAAGGTCACATGACGTATCAGCAGACAAAAACGCTATAACTCGGTAGTAGATGGTCATATCAACTACAAACTTGGTGGAAATTATCGACGTGGGGGTCAACGCGTGTGGTATACTTTCTAATTCAGTAAATCAAACAAACCGGAAGTAGAAATATGACTGACATTTAGCCTATAAAATGTAAAAATCAACGGAAAACGTTCCCAAATCGCCCGAATTTTGCACATTTACGGGAAATCGTGGTCGGGGGTGCTGAAAACGGCCGTTAATGTGACTATATGCTCAACTTTTGAAGTACAATACGGCAAATCGACGTCGTCGAGAACGAGTGTAATAAGACATTTAGGGCATCTTAAACAGATCACGTGATTTCGCGAATGCGCAGAAACTCATACGTCTTTTAACACAGGGCCGTGCATTATTTTCGCAGATAACTTTGATTATTTTCATCGTAGAGCCAACAAAGTTGCATAGTGAATAGGCAAATCGGGGTCGGGATTCCAAAAATGTAATTGTTTTTGACCCCCTACTCACGTGTCACGTGATACGGCGCATGCGCAGTGGCCGCGTACGCATTTTCTATCGTATTTAACGGGAACTGTTATGACTCGCAACTCATGAACGAATAGTCACAGGGCCTTCAAACTTGGTGGCAGGGTTGGTCACGTGACTGCTTAAGGTCAAAGGTCAAAGGTGAAGGTCACAAGGTCACGTGACGTATCTGAGTTTCTGCGCTATAACTTGGCAGTGTGTGGTCATATCAACTTCAAACTTGGTGGGAATTATCGACGTGTGGGTCGACGCGTGTGGTATACTTTCTAGGTCAGTAGGTCAAACAAACCGGACGTAAAAATATGGCGGACATTCAGCATATAAAATGCAAAAATTAACTGAAAACGTCGCCAAATCGCCGAAATTTTGCACTCTAACCGGAAATCGGGGTCGGAAAATCGAACGGCTGTGTCTAAATTTACACCTGGTGTTCATAAAATCCGTCTCTGCCCATGCTCAACTTTTGAAGTCCGATACGGTAAATCGACGTCGACGAGAACGGCTGCAATAAGACATTTAGGGCATCTTTAACAGATCACGTGATTTCGCGCATGCGCAGAAACTCATGCGTCTTTTAACACAGGGTCGTGCATTATTTTCGCAGATAACTTTAATTACTTTCATCGTAGAGCCACCGAAGTTGCATAGTGAATAGGCAAATCGGGGTCACGTGATTCGGCGCATGCGCAGTGGCCGCGTACGCATTTTCAATGGTAATCAACGGAAACCGTTATAACTCGTAACTCATAAACAAATAGTCGTAGGACCTTCAAACTTGGTGGCAGGGTTGGTCACGTGATCCGCCATGTATGTCAACTGCTCAAGGTCAAAAGGTCAAAGGTAAAGGTCACAAGGTCACGTGACGTATCTGAGTTTCTGCGCTATAACTCGGCAGTGTGTGGTCATATCAACTTCAAACTTGGTGGGATTATCGACGTGGGGGTCTACGCGTGTGGTATACTTTCTAAGTCAGTAGATCAAACAAACTGGAAGTAGAAATATGGCAAACATTCAGCAAAAAATGCAAAAATCAACGGAAAACGTCGCCAATTCGCCGAAAGTATGTGCATTAAAATGTTGCTGACAATGACCGCAAATACGACTAAAGGCTCAACTTTTAAAGTTCAATACGGCGTTAACGTCGACAAAAACGACTTCAATAAGACATTTTAGGGCAAAATTAACCTTTAGAGGTCAATCTTAGGTGAATTGTTCACCCCACTGTCGGTTGTTGATTTGTGCTGCTTCAACACCATGCAACGGGATGCTGTGCTCCCGTGTATCTGTTCGCCACTGATATGTGCTCTTTTCGCTGTTACTTCCTTTTGATAGCGGTCACGTGACTGACGTCACGAGCATTACGCGACCTTACGGCCAGTAGCCATGCAATGTAACGTTGACCATGTGCTGTAGGTGGAAAAAAACTCCTCTACTTTCCATAAATAAAAGAAACCTTGCAAAACCTATCCAACTGCCAGTGTCAGTAAGTGCATAACTGAAGTGAGAACATACGTGAAGACCACATAAATAATTAGTCAAACAAAGAGCTCAGCTACCGCCGAGGGACCGCGCGATGCGTCGTGTCAATTGAAATCTTGCCAATTGCCACGCAACAGTGCAGAAACTTATACGACAAGTCCTGGCCAAATCGATGGTATGAAGTTGGAGATTTAGTCGGAGGCAATGCGTGATAGACAATGTGCACTCAACCATGATGCGACCGAGTCGCTTTCATTGTCTCAGATGTGTCATAAACAAACCGACGA
>Ga0126325_10000457_pt1 | contig 11097 bp, 9 predicted proteins | sample InaspJWI14metaG_FD_94487 | JGI IMG/M metagenome (GOLD analysis project Ga0126325, IMG submission 94487) | Marine gutless worms symbiont microbial communities from Oahu, Hawaii - Inanidrilus sp. 1 OAHU.JWI-14 metaG | ecosystem: Host-associated > Annelida > Digestive system > Unclassified | place...
CAAATTTTGGTGACCATCGGTTAAGGGGTTTTTGGGTGGCGGGGGGTCAAATTTCACCCTCTCCCATTGACTTTCATCGTCGCCCTTACAACACTCTCGCACTACCGTGCGAGCGTGTGATCGTGCACAGCTGTGATATACAGTGCTGCAAGGAACAGTTTTGATGACGTTTTCCCTTCGTTTCTTGCAGACGTTCGTCATTGCTGAAATGTTATCCACTCTATCGTAGGCTTATCGAATTATAACAACATGAAACTGTAACATGCTTCTGATTCTCTGTGTTTTCTTCAAACTTATACTGTGGTCACTCCCGTCTAGCTATGCCTATGTGTTTGTTTGCCAGCAATTCTACCCGGTGAACTACCTGCGTAACGTGGCTCTGCATCAGGCCAACACAGAGCACGTGTTTCTACTGGATGTCGACTTTCTGCCGATGCTCAACATCTATGAATATTCACAACAGCTGCTGGAGTCTGCGTCGACCATCGCCAGCACGCTAGGCATCGCGGCCCATAACAAGCTGGTTTGTCCTGCATGTTCGTTTGGTATTTGTTTATTTATGAACAGTTGCGAAGCATTGCATTGTATGTTTCTGTGGAAAATATTACCACTAAAATATGCTTGTTATCAGATTTTAGACTGGAAACAGCAAAGTTGTTTTTTGAAGTCAGAGTACAGAATGATATTTTGACCGGTAATGGCCGAAGAGTCAGATTCAGGTTGCATGCAGTAGTTGTTGGCTGGACAAACGCCTGCACATCTGGCTTCTGATATACACCATATTGCCAACACTGGCCGCCTTCAGCTTCGGTCCGCGTCTGACGGGATCTTCGTCGTTCCACATACACACAAACAACAGTTTTGGCAACAGAAGTTGCTCTTCTACTGAATGGAGTGCCTTTCCATTGTATCTTTGACAGGATGACAACTACAAACACTTTAAGAAATCACTGCAATGGCATATGTTTAGATGGTAATTAATCACGGTGCACATCGACTAACTGATTTTTTGTGCCTTAGAAGCTCTGTTTGTGACTTATTTCCTTAAATAAAACTGAGGGGAACTGATGATCTGTTGGTTAACATAAGCAGCTTATTATATCATTAGAGTTGCTGCATTGTGCAGGCTTTTGTCTTGCCAGCATTTGAGACGCAGCGGTACAAGTTGGATTTTCCGTCAGCAAAAGAAGAATTGCTTTCAATGTTGGATGATGGCTCTCTGTTCACATTTAGGTCTGGTGTTATTTACTGGTTGCCCTGTCATTGTTGAAACTCAAGTATGGAATATGGATGCTGACTACTATGTTAAGGCAGGCTCGTATGGCACAAAACGGGATGTTGTGGTTATTCTAGCATGTTGATTTTTGTTACTTTTTTTGCAGAATAATCACTTTTTCCAGTGTGAATTAATTTATAGGTTTTTATTTTAACTCAAATCCCAAAATTAAACAATAATAACCAAAGAACGGTGTGAATAATTTGCACATAATTGGCAAAAAATTTCACGACGCAGCATAATCTTCAAAAACAGTGTGCGTAATTTGCAAATTTTCGACTGAGAAACCAAAACATGTGACCTGTCACTTGTTCGCCGAGACCACCCACATTGTCGCAGTGCCACATGGATTTGCATGTGTGGTTATACCCACGATGTAGTTATATATTCTAGGTTTTGGAGACATATAGTGTCAAAATTTGCCCTTTCCCTTTACTTTGGCTATTGGCTTTTACAACAGCTTGTACTACCATACAAGCCGTGACAATGTTTAAAGAAGTCTTTTATTGCTGTTTCATGCTGTGCAGATATTATTTATGGCCTCAGGGCCAAGCGGCAACTAATTTCACAAGATGGCGAACAGCGTCAGAACCGTACAAAGTATGTCATCACTGTTTAAGAATTATTGTTCTGAACGTCATCATGAGCGAGTCACGTAGATTGCGAAATCTTGATCTCGCACGAAATCTTGCAATAGATGAAGGTGGAAAATAAGTTGGTTACACTCAAACACTCAAACAAACTTACAGTATCTGAGTTTCTACATCAGCTACATAGGATATTAAATCTATAAAATATTTGATAATAGTTTGTTACAAGTTCTGCCACAGTACATTTACGTTTGTCTACACCTACTGGTCCATATGTTTACACCTCTGTGTGTGCGTGTACTTGAAACTGTGAACTCGCTTATCATAGAAGAATAAGCAATAAGCTGTTGGTTAGATAGTGCAGCGAAAGTGCAATTGAGTACCAGCAGCTTAAGAGTCAGTATGAAGGCTGTCACTCTTCCGAGAGAATGGATGGCATGCAATTTTAATTGACAAGACATAATATTATAATATAATGTCACGCACTTAATGTGCGTAAAATAAACACACATGGCAGTATACTGGCCAGTTTCTATCGCAAGAGCGTGTTGGCATTCACGCTTGTATGAGTAATTATAATTTTACGCTTACAAAGCTGTATAGTGTTGCAAGTGTCACTAAATTCAAAGCAACAAACAAACGGTTGGAACTGACAGCTGTTTGTGTGTGTATACATGATAGGTGTCTTGGTCGCCGGACTTCGAGCCGTTCCTGATCGTTCCACGCAATATTCCGGCATTCGACGAGCGCTTTGTGGGATTCGGCTGGAACAAAGTGTCACATATCATGGAACTGGATGCTGTCGGGTAACTAACCAGTACATACATTAACAACAGCCATTTGTATTGAGTCGTCTACTGGAAGACCGAGGGTGTATCACAAAACAATCATCAGTCCGTTTTCCAGTGTCCATAGGCAGACTGGAACAGGAATGTTTTCAGTTGGCAACAAAAAATCGTCGACCGTAGCAGCTTCAGCTCTGGTCGGCAGCCTGTTCCATTCTTGCGGTGCGGCGATTCATCGGCATGTCCACATGTCCGATGTGTCCATGTCTACATGCACTATGTACGGTGTGAGTGAAAAAAATTTACCCCTTCCCGGCCCAAGGTTTTCTGGCAGTATTTCTCCAACAGCTGAGAAGTTTTAAATGACGTTTTACTCATTAACTGCATGTTTATACACACACACCCTTTTAACGGCCCTTTTTCCGGGACTACCCAGGTTAGCCAGTACCAGAAAGGTAAAACCAATCTGGATTTTACTGGAGCAAGAGACAGTGAGTGGCAGTGGCATCAGCTGGGCCATATGCAAGTCTACATCTCGCTCCAGACAGATAACCATGCCATTACCCCACCACTCATGTTTTTACAGCCAGATGCCCTTCCTGCCGCCCAACCAACAGCGTCAAAGCACTGAAGGCATTTCACAGTTATTCTTGTTCATATATCCACAAAATTACAAAATTTTATTCAGTTATCTTTAACTTTCGCAAATTTATGTCATATAAAGCGCGATCTTCTAGTGAATTTTTTCGCCTGTTTAGAAAATGCGAAGAATTGACTCACACTGTAGAGAACACTCAGTCGCACATGTGCTGGCTGGTTCATTGGCCAGTGTATAGATGACACTGGGTGGCTACTTTATTGTGGCAATGATCGGTCTTAAACTTCTGTGTGGCATCATGGCCTTCTTGAGCGCCGACCCTCATATCCGGCATTGACCTTTTCCTCCAGAGTCTGGCACTGGATCAACAACGGATGATGCCAGTGGGTGATTTTTGTGTAGTGTTCTGATTCTGTTGTACTTAATAAGCTTACAATTGTCCTGGTATAAGGTACAGAGACCGTATAGATAACACTGTTGAGAACTCCAGCGTCTTCTCCTTAATCCGAATGCACTGGTTGTTGTCAGCAAGGGCTTGCGGGCAGTAAAACTTTGCATGAACAAAATCCTCCAGTTCTTAACTGGAGGTGTCGGCTAATGCAGGTTGACCTGTGTATAGCCATAAAGCAAATAAGTTGGTTTCTGAACCGTAAATGATGGATTCGGTGAAAGGAGACATGCCTCTGAAATGAGCCCTTTTTAGTTGAAGTATTTTAGTTTTTTTATTGACACTGACATTATTGCTGAAACTTGCAGATTCTGTAACTGCAAGACTGTTGTAGTAATTTTGTTGAGCGTGGTGTTCCACCCGTGCTGCAGTATTCGTAAGCTATAGAACACTGCAGTTTTTATTTTGATACTGTGTATTTTTACCACTCGATGCACACATTTGCATGCAGATGTACTACAGTACATATGGTCAGCTCTCAGTCAGTCTCCGTGTGACATTATATTATATTATTATGCCGCTGTTTTGCGAATTGCATGGCTATAGTTATAACCACACAATTAACACCTATAAAATTAGCACGCAGTTTTTCTCTCGCTAAAGAAAAAAATGAAAATCGGATGTTTTTCTTCCCACAAGGGATCGCCAGTTGTGTCAGATATTTGTATTTCAGACAAGGTAGGCGTAAAAGGGTTATATTACTATTATTATTGGACGTAAAACCACAACTCAGTTTATCAGTTTGCTGAGTGTTGTGCTGTTGGTCAATGTAGGTTCAGTTTTGTCGTCGTGCCGAATGCCTTCATCATTCACCAGCCGCATGCGCCGAGCCTCGACATTGCTAGATACCGCTCCAATGTCATGTATCGCGAGTGTCTCAAGCTGTTCAAGTCTGACTTCCAGCGCTATCTGTCTCGCAAGTACGGCATCCGTGCATTGAAGTACCTTACTCCGGACACCTAGCGCTTGCCGACGTCTAGCTGTGTTATTTTGCCTGGAGTTATTGATCTGCAATTGGTCATCATTTCACAAGACTGCGCCGTCAAGCTGCAGTCATATTTTTTTACGTCCAGTGTTGTAGGAAAGAACGTGTTAATTGTGCTAGTTTCATTCACTGTATACAGGTTGGCACAGAAATAACAGGCTATCGGCCACCATGTGTCAAAAAGGTACCACTATACTTTTGCCTGTAACTTTGCTAGCTGTTCGCTTATTTTAAAAATTATTTCGTCCAAGAATTTGGCAGAAAGTTTGTGTCAAAGTGGTCAGTAAAGACGCCACAACACCTTATACTACACTACCTTGTGAAATATTTTCCGCATTTTTTGACTCGTGGTGGTCATTGGTCTTTTTATGCCACTGTATAGTTAATTTTAGTCACAGAGTTCTTGACAATTGTGCTTTTGTTTAGTGCAGCATATTGAACTAGACTTAACTGTCACAAAAGTCTGTTGTGTTGGTTTGTTGTCTGCAGGAATATGTAAAGGCTGTTAAGCACCATATTAAGGGGGTTAATGGGCTCTTTGCATTCAGTGATGTGGAATGATGCTAGAGGCGTTATGCTACATGCCGTCATTAACATTTAGTAAGTAAGCAAATATGATTGATAAATGTGCACAGTGGTGAGCAAAAGCCGAGTCTGAGGTGCAAGAAGAGAGGGGTTAAGCCGATTGGAAGGCCTGCTGTCAGTAGTGGGTCTTGAGGTGACGACGAAAGGCATCAGGTACAAGTACCTGAGATGGAGGCAGAGAGTTGCGAATTTTAGGGACTGCAGTGATACATTAGCGTCAAGTGATGTGCAGACAAACGGGGCGGAGATTTACTGACTTACATGCTGTGTGATGCTGTCGTATTTGCAATACTGTTCGTTGTTTGTGATACTTTTGGTAATTGTTGCCATGTCTTTTTTCGCTCATAGTATAGTGACCATAAAACCTGGCTGGATTCCGACGTAGCAGTTAATGGGCAAGCTCAGGATGTCTGGGCCGTAGTAGGCTTTTATTGCCGTCACATTACAAGAAATGTTTTGTAATATTTATGTCAGCCGACATAGACATCAGCGTACAGCCTTTACTTGACGACAAGAAGCAGTACAAAAATGGCATTTGTGTATTAAGCTTTTATGTATAGGAGATATAATGTGCTACCTCAAACATTTACATTTTTGCTGCTGATGCAGGCACAGCTTATGCAGTTATTTATTGTTTGCTGCAGCTCTGCGTTTCTCAGTACAGAGAAATGTACAGGCTGTTTTGATTGGAACAGCTGAGGGGCTAGGACACAGGCACATGGGCATGCATCTCACAGCACTGCCTGTACTTGAAAATTTAATGAAATTTCTGTTAACCAGTATTTAAATACTGAATTCTTGCCAGATATGGATTGTTCATATTGCTTGCTGTCCATGTGAGATGTTTAAACTGATAACCGGAAGTGTTTGTTTTCTGCTCTTTGTTAATTTGTGAATGTTTACTGACAGACTCCAAACTAAACTGAATTGTAACCACTGGTGTCATTTGTAGAGCATTCGTGGATGTGAGAATTTGCCTTTGAAATCTAATAGCAACAGAAGAGTTTGTGCATGGGCGACAAACGGTGTTAAAGTAGATGCTAAACAAGTAGATGATACGTGTACATTTAATCAGCATATTGTATTAACACATGCCAACGTGTGGATAACGACGCATCGTTGTTATCAGTCAGAACGTGAAAGGGTAACACAGCTAACACATTGTTACTGGTCTGGTCCTAAGTCTGAATGTGGCTATTTTCTGATTATAACAAGTGAAATATATATCACCCAACAGCAACAGCAACCACCATTTTACTGCCATTTTACAGGTCAACCTGCGTTAGCCGGCACCTCCAGTTCAGAACTGGAGGATTTTGTTGGTGCAACGCTCTACTGCCCACATGCCCTTCATGTTGCTGGCATAGGTGATATTAAATTTATTGTAAATTATGCACATGGGCACTTATTTTTGTTATATTTTCTATTTTAAAAATTTACTTTATTATTATTTGACAAAAGGCAAGTTTTTGGCTGATAGCTTCCACAGAATTTCAGATTGTGTGAAGTTATATAATGCTGAAGAATGAGGTTTTTGTTTTTGTGAAAAATGGTTGCAGCAGAGAAATGTTTCAATACTAGCTTTTAATTGTTTTTGTATTATTTCATACATGTGCTATATTTAGAGCAATTTCTTCTCGTGTAGTGTAAGTGAAAGCTTACTGATATCCACAGTGCAGTACGATATCTGTTTTTACTGTTTGTTCATTGTGTTGTTTCTTTTCATAGATTAAGATTTTTATTTTATATTTTCAAAGCTAATTGTTACAAACAACACCAGTAACTGACGTGATAACCTTGTACTCTAGCTTGATCATGTTTAGTTTATATAGTTTATTATATATAATTTTATGTAGTTGCACATTAAAATTGTGATAATATCACGCTATTTGCAGCGTGTTCTGTTATTAACAGAGAGATTTTAAATTGGCAGTAATATGCAGGTGTGGTTGGTGTATTGGTCTCAAGTTTGCTACTTCTGTATTTCAAAAAGTCCCTGCTTTCTTTTTGAAGGAAAATTTATACAAAAATGCTCCCGACTTTTAGTGTGCAGAATCATTTTGCATAAGAACCGATCAATTTGTCTGTCTTGGTCAATAAATGTTGCCGCACTATGTCGTGTAATGCAGAGCTGGTTATTTGTCTGGTCAGGAGTGTGTAGGTTTTGCACATAAAATGTGTGGCTTAAAAAGAGTCACCTGAATTCTATGGCTATTTAGATGCCAGCACTACAGAAACATTTCGTTGTATGGTCTGTCATACACCCATTTAACAGCCTTTTGTCCAGGACTAACTGGGTGAGCCGGTACCAGAAAGGTAAAACCAATCTGGATTTTACTGAAGCAAGGGACAGTGAGTGACAGTGGCATCAGCTGCGCCATATGCAAGTTTGCACCTCGCTCCAGACAGATAACCACGCCAGCACCCCACCACTCAGTTTTTTACAGGCCGGATGCCCTTCGTGTCGCCCGTTGTTCTCATAGACCAGAGAGTGTGGCTTGTGTGGGTAACTACATCGTCTGTGATTGTTCAACACAATATGAGATTGTTTAAGCATTATTTTATGGTTTGTAATGTATAAACCGAAAACAAAAACTTCTTCTGTGTTACACAGAGTAGTGTGTCGACATTTCTGTGGTGTGTTTCACGGTTTCGCCGCTACATTGCCATAATTTATCCGGAGTGAGTGTGCCGAAAGTTACCGGCACCGTGTTTAATAAACAGCAGAAGCGTTCGTGAAACAAGTGTATGTAACTGCCAGTGTGAAATAGTGTACGTAGTTTCCACTCTGTACAGCGGTTGTTCTCGTAGACCAAAGAGTCTGTCTCGACTCTGGCTCCTGTGGGTGACTACATTGTCTGTCTGTGATTGTTCAACATAATATGAGATTGTTTAAGCATTATTTTATTCATTAGTAAGTTTGTTGATGTTGTAATAGCCGTGTCTGTTGTGTTTTTGTTGCCTGCCTTGCCTTACCTGTTATGTAATTGTTGCACACCTGTTTAGATCTCGTCCACTATAATGTTGTCAACAAGAACAAGCCTGACATAACTAGTCACCACTCATCACTGTAATTTGCCGTGCATGTCTTCTGTATCTGCGAATGTTATTTTCTCTCAATGTTATTTGCTGTTTTTTGTGAATTACTGACATTTTGTGTGACAACATAACATGTTGTGTAAATTTGAAATCAAAGTCGTGCAATAGTACGGTGATTTACTGCGCATCTGTTTTGAGAATTTCCGCATAGCTTTGTAGTGGTGTGCCTGGCATTTCATGCGGCATTTTCGTTCATTGATTTGTGCAATGTATGTTTGTGAAAGTTTCGTAACTAATTTGTTGTTTAATGACATCTTGTTTACAAAATCTATTGTGGCACAAGTTTAGGTCAGATGACAGTGACAAATACTTCAGCTGTTTGTACATCTAACATGAAATAAGATAAACATGAAATAAAATGCTTTTTAGCATTTATTTTCATTTTATTTCACTAGTTCGAACCCACTAAATAAAATAGATGTGAAATAATATAAAGTAAATGTTTCTTGTGCATTCTCTGCAGTCACCAGTGTTCACAAGGCAAAGCTGTTGCAGCCAATCACCTCTCACCAACTCAGCATGTGATGGTTATATCATGCATTGAGACATTAGTCTCATCTGTGTATTTGTTGTGTCGTGGAAAATTATCACATGCCCTTTTTTATTTATTTCAGATGTGCAGAAGTCCACACATTGGAATCCCCCCAACCCCAACCACCTGTTTACGGCCATTATACAGATCAGCCTGTGTTAGCCGGCACCTGGAAGATTTTGTTGGTGCAAAGTTTTACTGCCCGTGTGCCCTTGCTGACGGTAACTAGCGCATTAGGATTAGGGAGAAGACACTGGAGTTCTCAACAGTGTTATCTACACTGTCTCCGTACCACTTCTGTACACCTGAAATGAAATCAAAGAAACGCTGCAAGAACCATCAATTTTATTTAGCATTTTTCACGTGAGATGTTCTTTTCTGCACATTGTCAGCTGCATTCAGTTAGTTAAATAATTCGTTTATAGTAAGTACTGTAGTTGCATGTGAATTGTTTACACTGTATGGTTTGTATCTTATCGTGTATCGCTAATATACTACAAAGTATAATACTTTACTGCAAAATTTTTGTATCTTTGCATGTATTACAACAATTTTTAACAGTTGCATTGGCTTTATTGATGTATATAGATGTAGACTATTGGTGATCAGTTCTCAAAGGACACTATGATTGTGTAATAGTGTCACCTACTGTTAGATGCTGTATCATTCTACTATACTATAGTATTGCTGGCAAAGAACAATATTGCTGGTATCAGCTAAATTTATGGGCATGTAGAAGTGTATGTTAGTAGTACTCATAGGGCATATAAGTAACCAATTGATTATTATATCCTGAATCCATGTTTACCTTTTTGTAACTTCTGGTCAGAGTAATACATACTTATTGGTGGACAGAATGGGCAAGAACTCTGTAATCTTGTACATTAGTGGTTGTGACCACAAAAGTTAACACAAAACATGCAGGTTTTTATGTTTTTTTTAAATATACGGCAAAATTGTGTACTTGAAATAAATGATTAAATAACATAATGCAACTAAATTAACGTCACTTGAACTGAAATAATAAATCCAGAATAATTAATTAATAATCATTGCTTATTAATACTTAAGTAAAGTAAATACTTAAATAAAGTAATCAAATTAACACTAATTTATTAATTTTATTAACACACATGCACACACCCGTTTAATGGCCCTTTGTCCGGGACTACCCGGGTGAGCTGATACCAGAAAGGTAAAACCAATCTGGATTTTACTGAAGCAAGAGACAGTGAGTGGCATCAGCTGGGATATATGCAAGTCTGCACCTTGCTCCAGACAGATAACCATGCCAGCACGCCACCACTCGGTTATTTACAGGCCGGATGCCCGTCCTGCCGCCCAACCGTCAAAGCACTGGAGGCAAAATATTTATTTAATTAAACAATGAAATACGTGTAGTTAGGCCTACTACTACACCCGTTTAACGGCCTCTTTTCCAGGACAACCTGGGTAAGCCTGCACTAGAAAGGTAAAACCAGTCTGGATTTAAATGAGGCAAGAAGTGATGGGGTTTGGCGGTGGCATTAGCTGGACTGTATGCAGTAATGAAATAATTACTTTACTGGTTATTTGCACAAAAAAATTGATAGCAGCTGACTTACAATGAACTATTCGTCTGAATTGCTGCTGCTTTTTTCGAGTGGCATATTAAAATTACAATTGCTAGCACGTGATCTAACAAGTTCTTTTGCTCTGTTGCCATCTACATTCCATCCGGTAGTAGCAATTGTGGCTGGTTCATAGTATTATTGGCAGGGGCGCAGGCATCTAAGACTGAAAAGAGTCACGTGTATTCTCTGGCTATTTAGATGGCAACACGACAGAAACATTTCGTTGTATGGTTTGTAATGTATAAACCGAAAACAAAAACTTCAGTGTTACACAGAGTAGCATGTCGACATTTCTGTGGTGTGTTTCACGGGTTCAAGCCGAAATTTACCAATAACAGTAATATTGGACACACAAGAAGCAGTGGGCTGGGTGGATGACACTGTAAGTAACAAGTTTACTCATAGCTCTACTACAGTACCATGAAATATAAGGTGAAAACACTGATAGGGCAAAATAAATGGTTGGCCCTACTTATCTGACACTGGGTAGCAGGGGCGTCTACGCCATATAAACGATGGAGCAAATGCACCATGAAAAAAATAGGGGGGGGGGAAGGTTTTTGCAGGAACTTAGCCTACTTAGGGG
>Ga0126325_10000458_pt1 | contig 11090 bp, 5 predicted proteins | sample InaspJWI14metaG_FD_94487 | JGI IMG/M metagenome (GOLD analysis project Ga0126325, IMG submission 94487) | Marine gutless worms symbiont microbial communities from Oahu, Hawaii - Inanidrilus sp. 1 OAHU.JWI-14 metaG | ecosystem: Host-associated > Annelida > Digestive system > Unclassified | place...
CTATGTTAATAGGCAGATTAGTGTGAGTTAATTATCAAGAAATATCAACTGCTGTAGACCAGTTTTGACTTACTGACTGACAGACTGACGCCATCAGTGACTGACCGACTGCTGATCATGTACAGCATTTTGCCGCGACAGCTTTTCTTTGTTGCGGCAGTTCTGTACAGTGGGTCATGGGATTTTTATATGGCCGATGTAAAAACTTTTTGTTAGTGAATTAAATAATGCTTATTTCTCCAGACATTTATTTTAAAACAGTGTTTGAGTGGCTATATCTTGCATAACAGTTTGCTTCACTTACTCCTTAAGAATGTAAGAATGGCGATTTTTTTGAACACAGATATTTCACAAGGGAGTGTAGCGACACGTTTAGGGTGTGGTGGGGTATTTATATATCACTTTGTTACAAATGTCCTGCTGAGTCTAACAGTGAAAGAATTTTGAAAATCGGTTCATATTTGGCGAAGTTATGGGCAAGAGTTTGGTGTCTTGTTTTTTTTGACTCACGGTGTAGAAACACAGGGCCACGAGTTCACAACATAGCACTGCAGAAGTCAAGACACCCCGAGATTTCATACACTTGGTGAATTATTCAGTCCAGAAGGAACGAGCTAATGGTGCGGACCGGATGTACTATCGAGAGTGACATCTCTCGTGTGATGCCTGGTGCATTTACAACGTGCACTAATGCAGCTGCCAATCATCCAGTGATGACGATGGTAGCTTAGCGCTCGCTATAAGACGTCCTTTCTTCCACGGTCCGCCGTTGTGCCATAAGGTTCAACTCCCAGTCTGGTTGGAAAATCTGCGCCAGAAAAATAGCGTGAGTGCTCCGAAATTAATTTCGTGGGCGGGCAAGGGGGATTGACGATGTTCTGTATAATCTTTGACCAGAGATGGAATTTGAAACGACGGCTCTTAATTGCGTCTGCTGCAATTGAGTATACATACAGTGAAATGACGCCACAGAATCTCTGGTCACGATGCGTGCGCCATTTTGTAGGTATAACTTGGCATAATGTGTGGAGTTAATGGGATGACGATTTACCCTGTCATTCAAATAAACTTTAACCAGTTAGTTTAAGAAAATGTCCACGTGATAAACAAAGACAAAGCGTATTTAAGTGACAGCAGAGTAGCAAACATTTCTAAGAGTTTTACCCAAAAGATGGCGGCGAAAACCAGCTGGCATAGACATGTAACGAAATTACGTCACTGTCATCCTATGTATAACGTTGCATGGCAGGTAACCTTCCCATGGCCAGAAGTTAGGGGCCAACTGTTTGGCCTATTCATTTAAGCTTATGTAAACAAGAAGCTTAGCTATAGCACATGGACTACGCGACGGTCACGAGGCAGCACCAAACGTGAACATAGCAGTAAGTCTTACACATTTACAACAAGTACTTCTTTTTGCCGAGAGTTATACGTGCAGAGAGGGCTTTCCAGTTTTTGTTAGTTTTGTGTAATTAAGTTTCTGAATTATTCTACGTATGTGGCACGTGCAGACCCTAAATATGATCGCCGCCGGGTCACCGAGACGTCGCTGCGACCGCCCAGTCATTGGAGGAGACCTTACGGACGCTTACGTGGTCGCCTGGCTGAGTAGGGATCGATATGGATGTACAGTCAGTCAACATCGGGATCCACTCAGCCTGGAGAAAGGCCAGCGACCGCACGCTCTGGCGACGTAACGTCGACACGGCAACACTCCATCACTGGCGCACGTCACTGGAGAGGATATTATTTTCTCCTATTTGCAGTGAATTTGGCGGTCAATACCAGTGAAATCGACTGCCCGAAAACAGTCGTACTCGGAATAACCTACTTCGTGTCGAGCGGGATATTAAACCTTCCTTGTTCACTCGCTCACTCACTGATAGCAACGTATACGCGTGGCCGTAAATCAATGCTGTACGGCACCACATACATCCATTCGTCATGTCGGTCCGACACACACACACACACACACACACACACAGGCTGACGCAGCCATTGACGCATAACAAATAAAACTCGCCGAGCACTAGAAATAAGGCCAACGCGGCCCCTGCCATCTTGAAGGGGAAGCGAAAAGGTGAGCGTTGCGCAGTATTGCGGCATTAAACGTGTCTTCAGGTAAGCTTCTGCAGGCCGGCCAGGTGTTAGCAGGCGCGGCATATGCTGTGCTGTTGCTGCTGCTGCTGCTGCTGCTGCTGAGCAGCGCTAGACGATGACGTCAATGGGACTGGCCGACGTGCGAGAGAGGGATGCAGGACATTTGTCCCCGCCCAGGACATCGCTGTCCCGGAAATCACCATTGCCGACATCTGCCCCCGTACCTGACCCCAACTCTGACCTAACCCTAAACCCTAACCATAACTGAAGATTCGTTCACAGCACATGAACTGAACTGAACTTAGCTTTAGTTCTGAACACGTGTATTCCAATGGGAGTTTTACAGCGCATGAACTGACTGAACAGTGAACACTAATCGTCCTAGTTTCGCTGCAGCCAATCAAGTCGTGATGCTGACGCGCGTGACTATGAACGCACTGTGGGTGTGTCGATTTGTTGCAGGTTAGTTCGGGTTCAGTTCACGTGCTGTGAATTGTGAACAAGCCTTAATGCTGTCCTTAATAACCCAGCCCTAACCCCAAACACTAACTATAACCCTAATCAGGGGGCAGATGTTCTCGATGATGATTTCCGGATGTAGATCTACGGGGGAGGGGGGCAAATGTCTGGTCAGGGCAAGAGAGCAGGCTCGGTCTTCATGTATCATATTGCCGTCGCATGACCAATGACCCCACGTACCTGTCATCGCCCCGCCTTGCCTCACAGTCTCACACCGATTCACCACTGCAAACAACTCATTCGCCCCGGCAAATGACTACGTAAGCTACAAGTTATACCGTCTAGGCTACTACAACCATCCGGCGTCGTGTGGCGTAGCGGCATCAACGAAGTTACCCTACGTCGAGCTCGGTTACTACTGGGATGGGTGACCGTCTTCGATCCGTTATACCATCTCGGTATGTAACCAGCGAGCAGGTCAACCCAGCCCTGCATCCCTCCAGTCAATCAATCAATCAAGACTTTAATTCAGGTTGACAAACCGCAACGAGACAACGGCGTCGCTAAAGCGAGTATTAGGCATTAGAGCACTAAGTATTAGCGTTGATGTGGTAATGCGGGGTAGCAGTTAACACTGTGATCCTGTATGGTATGGTATGGTATGGTAAATGTAGATTTATATAGCGCTATTATCACAAAAGTCTCTAATGCGCTGGCACATGAGTTCCCGTGGCGGTCAGGATAGTTGCAAACTGCTGTACTCCGTTTACTTTACTATACTTTACTTACGTCGGCGTATACAGTACGCCCACATAAGTGCCGTAGGGGCCGGCGCGGACCTCCAGTTTCCGACATTGACAGCCAACAGGTAACACAAGTGATAAACCAAGCACAAACAGTAGGCTGGCGTTACTTGCTGCCAGGCCAGCGCTGACCTTCCCAGCTTCACTCTGTCACTGCCCGCGGCCTGTTCCAATTTACACTGACTGGCGAACAGCTATAGGCACATGTCGACTTATCATTGTACAAAATGAAATTGCAAATGTCGGCAACGTTGACTGCTACGAAGGTAAAAGATAACGGATGCTAAACTCCGTAGAGGATTAATAATAATAATAATAATAGTCCGACTATTTCTAACGCGCCGTAACACGGATTGTAGGCGGGGTGCTTATCTCCCTCCCTTAGGCCACCAAGACCGTAGGCCAATATACCACAGAGTGTGTGACGCACAATGCCAGACCTACGGTTACCTTCCGAGCCGTATATTACTGTCATCACTCTTTGTCGTTACTTATTTTCCGTTCCGCTGAGCGCCTGAAAGATGAGTTATTCGTGATAAGGCGCTGTACAAATATGCGGTTAGTTTACTTTACTTTGCTTTACTTAGGATAGGATGCTGGTTTGGACTTTGGATTCAGTGGCTGGTTACATCCCGAGACGGTAGAGCCACGACCGGTCACTCATCTCGGTAGTAACTTCCCTGGTATACCAACGCCGTCACCACAGGGACCAACCGTTAACGTACATCGAGATAATATCACGAAATTGACTCTGTAAGCCAACAGTCAACAATAACACAATAGGTTGCCCACATAGAGTACAGGGAGACCAGTTAGTAATTATTATGGAACGCTGAAAGTTAAAGGAAATCGCACGATCCATAGAATGATGACGTTGTCGATGGCTTCGACTGTCCTCAAGAGACTTTTCAGCTACAGGAAGCCACTCCGGCGCCATTATCTCGAATCACATTAGGCCTCATACGTACGTAGTTAATTACATCAACAAAAAACGAGCTACTGTATCCACTGTCGAGGTGACCAAAAGGTCTGTTTAAGGTCATTCGGGGTCACGAAATCAAACTGTCACGAAATCGAACTAGAAATAGGTTTTGTACAGACAGATAATATAAGGCAATATAATTATGGCCTCTTAAATAACGCCATTGTCGGTTTCCTTAGGCGACGGTTAAGATCATTTACGCTATTTTCTCTGTAGAACTAAAGGTGCACTTCTCTCGTCTCCCCGTGATCATATACTCATTCTCGACTTCGCGTTTTAAGGACTTTTCGAAAAGCCACAACCATAGGCCTAATGGCCACATCCACAACGGCCACAGATTACATCGGTCACACAAAAAAAGGTAAAGGTAGCCCATACTCGATTACCGAGCGTAGGGTTCCGGAGCCGATCCCGGTTCTTGGCAGTCAGCCTGCAGGTGACGTGAGTCGTAAACCCGGCGGTAGGCTGTCATTACTTTCCATCAGGCCTGCAGTTACCCCCGCAACCCTTAAGAGGGCTGCTACCAATTTTGCTGCTTGGTGAACAGAGGCTCAATAGGTGTGAACAGTTTGCCTAAGACTATTACCCGACACCGTCGCGACTGCGATTTGAACCCGGGCCCTTCTGCGCCTGAGTTCAGCACGCCAACCACTCGGCTACCGAGCCACTCATCGGCCACACAATAAGTGCAAAATAAACAGGATCGAGTCATATGCCATTTTGGCCATTCAATTTTAGTTTGTTTTATTTTCTTCAAAATAAGTGCACAAAACAGTCACGAATCAGTATCAAGTCAATTGAATTTACTAGTAAAATTATTAGCACACGGAAGAGTATATTGCACTATAAAGGCTCACGTAACAGAGGCCTTTATGGACTCTCTGTAGTGGCGTTTTCGGACTTTTTATCGCGGTCGTTATTGACAATCAATGTGGCCGTTAGTGCGCTGTGGCCGTTACGAATGTAGCCGTTTCGGACTGCACCATTTCGTTGCACCAAATATATTGTCAATCGAGTGCGACCGTCTTTGATTGACTGAGTTAAGTTTTTACGTCCCACTGGACACAAAACGGGTCATTTCGGAAGCGTTCTTCCAAAACAACTATCGCCGTGGTATGCAGGCAAAGCCACTAAATATTCTGTTTAATAGCTTTGATGCAGGTATAATATAACTGAAGAAACTAAATCAAGCATAACAATTTTTAAAAACACATAAACAAAGTCACGTAAGCTGACACAAAATACATATCCTAAATTCAAACTTAACTGGACACACAAGAGAAACCTAAACTACATACAAATTTAACAACAGCTCACATTTGCATGCCCATCGTTGTGCACAACTGTCATACACAACACAGTACAGAGCAGTTCTCATTCTCTTCTCTCTTAGACTCCAGACAATATGTCGTCTATTGAAGTGTCGCATATGGACCACGAGTCACAGACTACCGACTATTGACCTATAGAATCAATTTATACCGTTTATTTGCCCGAAGCTATAACGCTTGACCAAGCTAACGACGGAGGCGGAGCTTCTCCAGTAGGTGCTTTACTGCTTTCGGGGTCACATGCTATGTTGCGTGGGCAGTAGGCATGCAGTGCGCCAGTAATAGCGGTGGACACGGACGCTATCCGTGTTTACAGCAGAGGTCGCAGCACAATGTGCCCAGTTAACTAGCAACTGTGTAGTGTGTGTGTGTGTGTGTGTGTATCATCATCATCATCATCATCTTCATATTTATTCACCTTTTAGTAATTCAACAAATATATAATAGAGCAAATAGTGGCGGTATAGGCTACCAGAGAAGCCATCTGGCGCATTAGACTTACCGTGTGTGTCTGAACCAAAAACTGTACATTGCGGAATGAGAGAAGGGCGCGTCAGCGTGATATCTCATAGCAGCCATAAAAAGGTAAAGGTAGCCGATACTCGATCACCGATCGTAGGTTTCTGGAGCTGATTCCGGTTCTTGGCAGTCAGCGTGCAGGTGACGTGAATCATAAACCCGACGGTAGGCTGCCATTACTTTCCGCCAGGACTGCAGTTACCTCCGCAACCCTTAAGAGGGCTTCTACCAATTTTGCTGCTTGGTGAACAGAGGCACAACGGGTATGAACAGTTTGCCTAAGACTGTTACCAGATGGCGTCGCGACTGCGATTTGAACCCAGGCCCTTCTGCGCCTGAGTCCAGCACGCTAACCACTCGGCTACCGAGCCATAGCAGCCATGTAGTTTAGTACAAATTTTCAAGCGTCAGCTGAGCTACTTGTTTTACTGTTCGTCATCACCAAGGCGTGGCGTATATCTTCCTCCGGCTTCAGCGGGGCGCGGTTGCCGACGCGAGAAAAAAAAGTTACAGACGCTGAGCAGTAGCAGTATTTTTTTACGCGGGACGACTGATTTATTTCAGCCAGCCACGCGAAACGTACATTCTGCGTGTGAAAGCCGCAAATGAGTTCGAGCAGAAAAACACGCTTGTCGTACTGAATCCGCGTAACTGCAGTCGTCACAGTGTTGCACACACACACCCGAGGACGGAGGCACTAAAACAACTGGACTGGATAGACAGGGCGATAAGGGTGTACCTTCTCAATGCGGGATCTGGTTCTAGGGAGTCCCTCCTCCGAAAATCCCGTACTCTGTCGAAATGAACTGTATTATCAATGACCTTGGGTGGTGCTGAAGGTTAATTCGTGTCACTTCATCTGTCTGAAACGCTTTGGACATTTTGGCTCTGTTTTAATTACTTGAAGCTAGCAAGCACCCAGCTCCCACCTCACTGTAGGGTCGGATTTAATAGTGTTCAGACTGTTCGATCGAATTGGGCTCACGACTCTAGGAAGCCCTATCCATACCCACAGTATTTTGCTAGTTAAACAGCGGAAAATGAAACAGAAAGAAGTAGTAGAAATGAAGACAACGACTCCGGCCCAACATCTGAGTTGCGTCTGAGTCTGAGTCGAGGCTGCATATCATATTAGCAGACGGCACCGAACTCGCTGTAGTCACAACGACAACGTCGGACGTCGCTACACGACATCACAGCTGCAACCAGTGCTAGTTTACTACTCGAACAGGTTGGTCTTGAGCTGTTCCTTGAATCTGGACTGTAAGTTCTGGCGGTAGTCGGTTCCAGGTTATGGGACCTGTATCGAACAGGGTACCACATTTGTAGGCCTATTTGTAAACCCTGCGTTTGCTTTTGCTCATTATGGCGACAAACAAAGAGTAAAGAGAAGTTTCGTTTCTACACCAGGAGAGAGCGCAACTTGCTTAACCGTTGAGATGAGAGAAAACAGATACAAGCTTTCTTAGAAGATGACGCCAATAGTCGAACGTGTGCTGGAAAGGCGCTGCACGTCCGGGCTGCTGGAGACCATGAGCACCTTTCTGTAGGAAGATACGACCGGCGCGACGATATTTGCGCGCGTTGTCCAGAACATGCTGGATGTTCTGTGTGGTCGTTATGCTTGATCCTTATGACTGTACACCACGTTCTACCGCTGTATTACAGACATGACTACTTGTGGACATGTTTTGTTTTAATATTAACTGGACCTTCACTCTCAAGTAGTTGTTTCCTGTATCCCAATATTTCAGGTCGTTTTACCCCCACAAGTCGGTCGTCGGTCGTGTCGTGCGCCGCCTGCGGCTACCGCTAATGCCGCCGCTGTGACTGGAAACGTAATGAGTGGGAGGAAGGCGGCGGTGACGTCGGTCGGTCGGTCGGCCGGCGCCATTTATTATGATCAAAATGATGGCGGCAGAAAGCAGCTGTCATCTCGTGACGCTGACGACGACGCCTTGCCGCCAGACGTCGCTACCAACCCGCGACGAGACGATACCAGCGTCCGAGAAATGTATTCGATTCCATTTCTTTCAGTCTCAGAGCCGAAACCGGCGGAGCTGAAAATAGTGTTCTGCGCCAAACCGAGTGAATGCGAAGTCGAGACTACGCTATCTAAGTCGGCGAAACTGTTTTGCGCATGCGCTTTAAATCAGCAGTGTTGTTTCTTTTGTTAAACCGTATCATTCTTTTTACTTCTTTCTCCGTTATTATTATGTTGTACGCTCCGTTTTAATGTCATTTCCACCACAAAAGCAGCGATTAGGTAGATGTTAATCGCGAGCATTTTAACTAGAAACTAGAGCGGAGTTATGTACATGGTGTGTGTGTGTTCTCTGTGTTTGGAGTTCTAGTTTATTTTCATGTAGTTTGTGTTTATGGGCTTTGTCAGATACAGAAAAGATTGATTAATTGATTAAGCACAAAATACATGTTGTCATATCCTATTTAGAAGTTTTTTACGACGAAAAGGTGAGATATTCACGAAAAGGCGCTATAGACTGCCTTTCTAAGTAATCTACTCAGAAACGTATACATTACTTCCATTTCTTTTCAATTTTGCCATTCTTTCCTGTCTTCGGCTTTTCTTTGAATGCTAGGCATGCCACACAGTTTAATACACTGAGAAAGTCCAATCTGGTCCTTCCTGTTGCTGGCTTTTCAATCGTTTTACCTTCCAGTATATCCTTCTGAAGGTCATGTATGCCAGAAGATATCTCCGCCAGCTCTGTTTTGGCACCAGATGGTATCCTAGATACCTATGCTTGCATTTAGTCTTAGCAATGCATTCGCATCTGTCAACCTTATCCTGCCACCTAAGTTGATCGATTCTTCTCCAAATCCACAATTCAATGGCCTCACGCCTCTTCCTGTATTTCCATCTAATTACGTTTAATTTATACCCGTGTCGACAGCGAAATTGTATCTCTTTAAGCGCATGCGCGTTAAATCAGAACGCGCACAATAACGGAATCGATTGGTATCGATTTCGAGCGGCCGACTGCCCATCTCTATTCACACTCGCAGGGAACGGACAGACTGACAGAAAGACACGGACACACCATTAGTAATTCACCGACCAGCGCCTTCATCGTCGGCGTTCGGTCCACACATTGCCTCCTGCACCAGTGATGCACGATGTTGAGAATTATCCGCCGACAAAGTACCGCTGCTCGTGAACCGTGATAACGCACCAGTCAAAAACGACTTCGAAATCGCACGTACGACGTTTTTTACTGGTGGCCGTCTTACTGAGCGGTAACGGCAGTCAGTATACCAACCAACGACGTTATTCAGCCAGCAGCCGGCGATTAGCCAACATCTTCGTTTACAACACGTCGGTCGCGACACGGAGTGTCGTCCTGTAACAGCCGAGCCTCTTGTTCTTTTCCCGTACGCACGCGCGGCATTTACCAAGTACTTTCCAGTATCGAGATACCGCGCAGCTCTAATCTGTATCATCATCAGTATCATCAGTACCGATGCAGTCAGTCTCCGCAGCCGGACTCGGCTTGTTCGATTACTGCTGGACAGCTGCGCTACATGCAGCAGTGATTTAGCCGCCTTCCTAATAAAAAACGCCGAAATTGTCCGCGGGTCGCCGTGAACATCGTAACTACGACCGTCTGCCGGAAGACATACACAGTGGTCGAAGTCGACTGCGACCGTTCTTTATATATCCGCCGTCCACGGCGACCGAATTGCTCTGATTGCCGGTTCGCTCGCGACCTAATATAGCCCCGCAGTTCCTGCCAGACAGACAGATATATTAGCGTTAACGCAATGTCCTGTCCAAATGCATCGGGGCGGGGGCGTATTCCAGAGTCAGGCGCAATAGGAAACAACTCTAGCTCAAATTCTGGTAGATGCACAGAGACCTCAAATCCACGCACTGCTTTACAACAACCCGCAGGGTTCAGCAACCTTGCCTGTCTTGGCATAATTCATCCTCATCCAATGAATATAGATCCGGTGTGGAATCGGCAAACCTCCGCCATGGGGAATGTTTCGTATGGAGTGTCCCACTGCTCCATGCTATGGAAATATGCCCTGTCGTCTTAGAGGCCGTTCACACATACGCTGCGCGTTGCTGCGCTGCGCTAGTAAAACACAAGAAGAGTATAACCAGCGCAGCGCAGCGACGCGCAGCGTAAGTGTGAACGGCCCATTACTCGCGTTCACCGTGGAAACATCTAAGTCGTGAACGGCGTTTCAGTGGCAACAGCGTCTGTGCAGCGTAATAAGACGACAATATAACTGTCAAGATGTCGAGGTCAACTGTTAAAAGACTCGATCAGTGCGCATTATAATCACACGTAAGTTCTGATCACGTAACAAACCCACCACACACGATTACAGATAGAGTATGGCAAGTTTTGGTAACTGCATTCTGCGTTACTCATTACATTTGTCATTACGTTATTTAGGCCAATTTGTTTTTCTTTTATGCAACAAACCAATAAAAACACTGCATGTAAGTGGAAAACAAAAGATATCCTGCCGGCAACGATATGCTATGACCGGGCTATGCATCTAAGTTCTGGATCCTGTCGCTCGAGCATGCTGTATTTCCTCGGGTGTCAGTACTGTCGCATATAATGACAGAAACGTCGACCGAGTCCTGTCTATAATACATGTAGGCTATCTTGGTCGTCGACGGCAGCAGTGAGATTCGCCGCACGCTTGCATCGTCATACAATGCTATACTGTGTCTCAACAAGAAGCTCAGCTATCGCCGAGGGACCGCGCGATGCGTCGTGTCAATTGAAATCGTTCTTGCCAATTGCCACGCAACAGTGCAGAAACTACTTATACGACAAGTCCTGACCAAATCGATGGTATGAAGTTGGAGATTTAGTCGGAGGCAATGCGTGATAGACAATGTGCACTCAACCA
>Ga0126325_10000459_pt1 | contig 11086 bp, 9 predicted proteins | sample InaspJWI14metaG_FD_94487 | JGI IMG/M metagenome (GOLD analysis project Ga0126325, IMG submission 94487) | Marine gutless worms symbiont microbial communities from Oahu, Hawaii - Inanidrilus sp. 1 OAHU.JWI-14 metaG | ecosystem: Host-associated > Annelida > Digestive system > Unclassified | place...
AGGAAAAAGGCGAGGAGAAGCGGACTGCGGAAACGGAGTGCGCGCTGGCGAGCAAAGAGCAGAAAGACTGTAGATTGGGTAGGAATGCGGTGGGAGTGCTGTTGGCAAGCGGTGAGGTGCAGGAATGTGGTGAGCGATATTACGGTAGGTAAGCTATGCAAACAGTAGTAAAACCGGCAAAGGAAAAACAAATAGACAGAATAAAACTGGATAGAAAACTGAATTTAACTAGAGCTAGACTGCAATGTATAAATTAGATAAACTGTTTAATTTAGAAATTTAGTAAAATAACAAGAAGAGGTACAACCTGATGCAGCAAAAAAATATTTATATATCTCGTATGAAGCAATGGCAATGCCAGCTGACGTGCCTATTTAGACGATGCGGTAGCATCGTAGCCGAGAATTAAAAGAGATGCTACCAGCCGCAGTCTTAAGTGTAGCGATTAGGGTCCATTTCTGGCAACCCCAGAAAAACGAAAGAAAAGCGGAATTGATCAAATATTGACATCAGCGTGCCGTCCTCGACAGAATGAACACATAGATATCAAAAAAGCAAAAAAAAAGTTGCATACAACCATGTCACGGCTATTTTAGAGCGATGCTAAAAAGGCCAAAATTCTGTCGTACTTCTGCTTCTTTTTTTCTGCTTCTTCTTATTCCTCTTCGTCACACTTTTTATTTCTACGAGATTTCTCAGGAACTACTGCAGATACAGACATAGTTAATACAGCACTGGAACCTTTACGGCCCACAGATGTGCCCTTTTGGGTTACAAAACCGAAACATAAGATTTAGGAGGAATGAAAGGGGCCCTTTTAGAGAGTAGTAGCAGCAGCTATCGATCGATCGATATCTACTGCCCGCGCCCAAAGTCGATATCCTCAAGCTCATTTTGCAAGTGTAATCTTGTACGATACGATACGAGATGCTATTTTAACGTGCGCTCGAAAGCCGACATAAGTCAGCTTAATCTACCGCATATGCTGTCAAAATTGCTTTAAACTGAAACCGCAAGGCGCAAACAGCTTCAGCCACCTTTTGGACTGGAAATGAGCAAAATAGCATAAAATGCGCATTACTGACGTCTGACGTAAGTAGGTCATATTTATTTATTTTTTATTTATTAAAGAAATATGTTCTTGGCTGACACGTTGGTTGGATGAATAGGAGGAGATTCTGTTTACAGAAAAAAATGTGTCAGCCAATTGAACACATTTCTTTCATGACTATATTGTTTTGTTTTTAATAAGTTTGCACTGACCGTCCAAGTCAAACACAAATAGTGCATAAATTCTTGGCTTCATTTTGATATGTCTGTCTCTTACGACTGGCCATTTCCACACATGTAAGCTCACTCTGCAAAGAGTGTAGCCAATATATTTGCCCTTTAAATTCTTGGCTCAGGATTCAGCAAATGTATCGTCTTTTATGGGGATTTATTCACTAGCAGTTTGATCTTTGGATTAGTCCCTTCGATAGTGGCATGTCACATTAGCCTTTTGGCTGGCGATGATGCGTCCAGTCATCTTGAGGGCAGTATTATAGCCGGCTATTTTCCGGCGACTCTGCGCATACAAGATAGGCTTCCACATAACATTGACAGTCTCAGCACTGAGAGATTATTATTATTATTATTATTGACCCTCGGTAGATATATTCCCGAGGGAGTTTAAAAATTGAGATATATTATTATTATTAGTATCATTATAAGCACAGCCGCCGTATAATAACCGGTTGTACATAATAGTAATCTCAGTGCTGCCGAACTTTCCGGTTGGCAGCATCGCGGACAACAGCTTTTTCCGTAGTAACTCGACGTGTGACAAGTCTGTGTCGATCCTCGTACCTCGGATCTCAAAATGACGCTGCCCGCCTGCTATGCTCTGCCGCCGGTATCCGGGCTGCGACAACCAGCTGCACGTCGCTGCTGCTATCTACCGAAGGGACTGACAGACACGGACAGACGGACTGACACCCGACCGTTACGAAGACGCTTGCCGCTAAAGGCAGCCAGCGTCAGAAACATAATTTTTGTCTTTATAACAATTCTCGTTACTGCTCATGAAGTCCTAATTAATGCCAGATTCGTGTCTTTATCAACAATGACAAACATTGTAACGTATAATCAGTCTAATTAAAAGATATTCTAATACACGTATGTTTACATTTTGTGTCTCTAAAACGTACGCCTTTTTGGATATTTTCAATCAAACATCAGGCACTTGAGATAACTTTTGGTATAAAAAAAATTCCGAAGAAATTTAACTCAGGCCTTCAAGTAACTATGAAATCGCTCAACGCGCCTTAAAATGTCACTGCAGTATCCTGTGAACTTCACTACCTTGTGAAATCCCGCAGTCATTTTCTACCAAAAAAACTACAAAATTGTCTTCTTGGTTATTCGAAGCAGGAACTGGACAAGTGCTAAGAGCACAAAATTAGTTTTGTTTTTCCGCCAAGACTCCTCATTGTGGCTCCAGCCTCCCATACGAACTTATTATTTTCTAGTATACGCAGGGTTGATATCTTTCAGATGTGGACTGGAACTATTTAAATCGGTTGACTTTTGACTGCGTTACTCGAAAAGTGGACGTTTCTTGTAACGCAGTCTGGAATTTAACACTGTCGCTAATTTCTCGAAGTTTACGCCATGCAACAAACGACTTCGATCATCAGTGTCAGCTCATCTCTCCGGGTGTGATTAATTAACGCGCAGCCTATCGGCGACTATCGACTTTTTATAGGAGTTTTCTACAGAATCTGTATTTTAAAAAATCAAATAACTTTAAAAAAAATCTTTTTACGTGTGTTCAAGTAATGACTAAAATGACGTCGAATATTTTAAAATATATAATGTAGCACTTACCACTGAGCAACGCCCGAATGGCCGCCGACTCTTTATTCTGCTCCAGTGTTCGCTTGCCAAATCTTCCTTGTGGCATCCACGCATGTGGATTAACCGCCTGGTCGCACGAAACTGGCAGCACAACAGCCAGGAACAGAACAACCAGAACAGCCGCCGACTTCATTGTTGTGGCGATCTACTTCGAAAGTCCGTCTGATTCGATGTTATTCGACTTCAGACAAGTGGAACTGAGATTTCGCGGCTGTGCGGTGAAATCACAGATTGGCGCAGCATCAATTCTGCAGCAAGCCTATGCACCGCGCAGGCTTACAGAACAAGCTGCTGCTGCTGACGATGTTGCAAAACAAACCAACCAATGAGCATCTATGTAGTCTATGGTGACCACATTACGTCGCGGTACCGTTTCAGCAATGCTGATATTCTTTTACTGACAGTTTATAGCGTCTTTTCAGTGATAAGGCTAGGTAGAAATACTTTTGCAATAGGTTCTTTTTATAGGGTCAACTCATCGTCATCATCCGCAGTTAGCACCGTTATAGCGCATTTGTTCAGCGTGTCCAAAATACAAAGCGAGACCGTTAAACATTTATGCAGTAACAACATTCTACCTGAACCGAATTCCAAAATACAGGTAGAAGTGGCATAGTTTCGTACAAATTCACTCAATGCCTTCAGGTCGCGTTTCTGTTTTCGGCTGAGTTATAATAAGGATCACAGAACTGTTGATCGGTGGGTGTAACACGATGTGACAGGTGCACGAAGAGGTGAGTCAGAGACAGAGAGACTGCAAATGAGGTCGACCGAGACAAAAAAAGTCGATTCCACATAGGCCCCTGCAATGCAGAGCATATCAAAAGAGCCGCCAGTTATCGATAACGAGGATTATGTTGATGACAAGCAAAAGTGACAAGAGATGAAGAGCGAGTACTGCGATAAAGTTGAACATCACCTGTGAGGACTTTGTAACTAAGTAACGGAAGCTTACGTGCAGTTGTTTTCAGCCACTGAAGAGATCGTAAGACAGGAGTGGTGTGACGTACCTTGGTGATGATTAACAATTAACGTTTAGCTGTTGTTGCAATCTGCAAAGCTTGAAACGTCGGAAATGTAACAAAAAACAAGGCAACCATAGGCATTACACTTCGCCTTGATCCGGTGCTGTCCCCTGGTGAGTAGCTCTCTTACCTGCAATCACAGTTGGTTGGCGTAGCGTAGTAGATAGCGTCGTTCGGACCCGGCTATTACTGGGATGGGTGATCGTCTTCAGCGGGTGTAACATCTCGGTGAATAACCAGCCAACTAGGTCAACTCCATGGTCACTAAATCGAGTACCGGCTTCGGCTGGGAAATGGGCAGAAATGTAATCTCTGTCGGGTGGCAGTGGCAGGTAACACAGTGTGATCCCATATGACATGTGAGTTCCCGTAGCAGTGAGACTGGTTGCTAACTGCTATACTCCGTTTACCTACCTTTTACCTTGCGTCGCCTTTGCCTGACCGATTACGTACGAAGATGACGTCATCCACAAAATCGAAAGTACGTAACATATCGCAACGCCGTCAGAAGCAGTCCGAGCCACGGCCACCAGCAATAGATTCAGACACTTTGATAAAGTTTGGACACGTGGTTCTTGAGATATGCGAGCGGACAGACGAACGGACAGTCAGACTCGCTCATCACAATGCTCCACTCCCATTCCGGGAGGCGGAGTAATAAAAGATCCCTATAATAGCACGCGAGAGGCAGAATTCAGGCGTCGGCCGAGGCCGTCGAGGACGTTGATGAACGTGAGTATATGCGAAGACCTAAAGGTCACGCAAATTACTATTCCAGATTACTATTTCAGTACGGCACAGGATGAACGGCGAGCTCGCCGGTCAGGTATCGTATCAATTGCGGGAAAGAGTGTTTGTTTGGACTGTCCAGTCATCGCACATGCTACCAACGACCGACTGTATTTCGACATAATTCCCCGGCGAGTTGATGATGACTGCCTCGGTCCCAGACCGCCAGACACAAAATCGCGGTGTCGCTCGCCGCCACCTCGAGTGGGAAGGGTAGTTGAGCCGTGGATCTCTCAATACTAGCATCATTGAGAAGTCATGGCCGCTGTGCAGTGGAGCACTTGATGTCAATGTCGTTCTAAACAACGGGAGCGTTCTACACTGTGTCGCAAAAACACCCCGACATTTTCAGCTGTAACTCGAGCAAGCTTTCTCAGAAGCAATTAAGGTAGTGCGGAAACAATGGTCAGGTACGATGGAAAAGTAAAGCAGCTTTTAACTGACAAATTTCTAAGTAATATTTCTGCCAAATTTATTAAAATCTGACAAAACTTGCTTCAGTTACAACTAAAAATGTCGCGGGATGTTTTTGAGACACAGTGTATTCGCACGGTCTAGGTCGAGATCGTTTTAGTGGCCGCCATTCTTAAGTTACGTATTCATTGTGAAAATTTTGTCTCGATCCGAGCGAAACTTGAGACAATCTGGCTATGAATTTACTATGCTATTTGTTTCTTTTGCCCTTTTACGGTGCGTGGGAGCTTTAATTCTTGCACTTTCGGCATTTTAGGCACACGTACTTGAAAGAAAAGTATGAATATCCTGTATGAAGTTTTTAAACGTTAGGTTCTGTGAAGCCTAGAAACTGGGTTCGGCACGTTAACATACATTGAAACACTAATTTCTGCAATGCGCAGAAATATTAGTCAGGTAAGGTGAGAAAGTGAACAGCAGCTTCATGGTGCACTGGAATCGGACGTCTACTGCATGGGCTCCGCTAGCGCAGTTTTGCTGCGTTTGGCCTCAGAACGTGGAATCGACTACCCACGGCTTTTCAATCACCAGGAAAATCGCTCTCTGCATTCAAGCGCCAGCTCAAGAGTCAAGACGCACCTGTTCCTGCACTAGACAGTGTTGGCTGTTGCAGCTGTGGGTGTTGTGCATTGTCGCCCGGCGCTGTTGTGACTGTTGTGAGTTCGGCGCCGACTATAAATATCCGGACTCATCTCCACTCGAGCCAAAATGTGCCCCCCCAAAAAAACCCAATAGCCTGCAAAAAATACTACTTAGACAAACCACGAATTTCCAGATATTTCCGTTTCATACCGAAGGAGTGTGAGAATACTATCGGCAAAGAGCGCCGCATTAATCTGAGGTGCTTCGCGTGCGCTTTACGCTGCTGCCGTTAATCGGAATTTTGGTGTCACGTGCTCATCGGCGTTTGACTTGTAAGATTAGTGTAACTGTAAGCTGAACGCGAACGTCTTTGTCATGACTGGACAGCAGACACACGTAGAGCCACAATCCTGCGACAACGGCAGGCTGCGATGAGACTTGTTGCACGGTTTCGCTCAAGCCTCGTTCACATCGCACGAACTATTCGACCTAGTTCGCTGTGTCTGCAGCCAGCCAGTCAGTGCAGAGTAGATTGATGTGACGCGACGCTGGACTATGCACCGACGACTAAGGGCTCGCTCACAGCGGATGCGACGACGAGTCAATACTCACAACAGGACGCCGCAGTAATCCAACAATCGAACACTTTGAATAAGCTGGGAGTGTTCACACGGGATGTGTTGCGGCGGTAGTGGGACGTTTCGTATACCTCTATCGTTCTCTGGGTTGAGACGATTCGTGTACCTCGTGCGGAGGGGCGTGCGGGCCGGTGGGCGGAGCTAATGTACGTAACGACAGGTATCACTTTAGTATGTCGACGACATTGGAAAATAGGCAGCAGCAAAGTTGCAGACAATTTACGCTAAATATATTAATACTATGATTCAAGACGTAAATTCGGCATTTTCGCCGGATGAGTCCGTGTTAAACGTCTGTTCAACAGCTACACGTTTACAGTGCCGCTGGTGTATGTCAGTAGCGCCTACGTCGTCACCAACCGTACACGAAATGTACTTTTGGACACCAGAGCAGTGGCGGTTCCATGCTGGGGCACAGGCCCCCAAATCGCAGCCAGGCCCCCAAATTTAGCCTCACTCTTGACACGCTGTGGTCAATTGATTCTCAGAAAATTAGTCAATTTGATGCCAACAAACGTCATAGTTTAAGCCTAAGATGCACATAATTCGATTTCCGCTGGGTCTCCGCCCCAGACCTCGCCGAGGAGCTGACAGCGCTCCCGGGGCCCAGACCCCCTAGCTGTATATAAGAGGCCTACTTCTAAGGGGAGGACGAGGAAGAGGGGAGAAGAGGGAGGAAAGGGGAAGGGGGAAGGGAAGAGGACGAGAGGTAGGGAGGAGAACACCGGCTTGTGACGGATGTTCTGTTGTGTTCTTTAGCGGTCCGCTATCCGAGGGTTGGCCACACTATGGACACTTACTCCATTTATCTCTGACCTCTGTCATTCTGACTGACTATTCCACGGGAAGTTCTGTACAAGTCTTGATGTTGTCCATCCAGGCTGTGCGTGGCCTTCCTCGCCTGCATGCACCTGGCATTGTTCCTGGCATTATCTCTTTCTCCAGGCAACTTTCTTGTTTCCTCATGGAAACGGAGGGGAGAGAGGAGAAGGAAAGGGAGAGAAATGGGGAGGGGGGCTAGGCCCACCAAATATTTTGGCTTAGAACCGCCCCTGCATCAAATGTGGTATACGAAACGTCTCAATCGTAGCGACGACGCCGCAACACGTCCGCTGCGAACGAACCCTAACGCTCACTGTACTGGGTTTACTAGTTCAAGTCAGTTCTCCTTCCAGTGAAGGTGTCGACTCGAACGACGAGCCGTGTCGCACCAGTTCAGTTCAGTCCAGTTACTGCGATGTGAACGTGACTTCAAACACGACGGTTGGCAACTGACGCAAGGGCTTATGTCGAGCGGCAGGTCACGGATATGTCCAAATATAATACGCGCGTATACGACGACTGATTTATTGCGAAGTAATGTCCGACCCAACACGTACATGTCCTGGGATTTGGGATCACAGTCGGACCGAGACCCTAGCTCGAAGTTCGTCACTCTGGCGTCAGGCTGGCGACGCACCGTTGTTCCCGTTCCTCGGAGGGATTTGGCAACGCTTGGATCTGCGGTGGCGTACGATGCTAACATCTTTCTAGTATACACGCATAAACGTCTTTCTTGTAACGTTATAATGTCTTCGTAAATTCGAAAACTTTTCTTCAAATACAAAAAAAAATTATTTTCATAACCCACAGACTCCTTCCAAATTCCAAGATGCTTTCTGTAGGCCTATACTAATTTTTTCTGTAAGCTAGCACTGCGGATCGAGTTTGCGTCAATGCTGATGACATCGTTGTCACGCAGCTCTGCGGCTGACGCTGAGGCCTTGTTTTCCTATGTAGATCATATAGATCACTATAACGGTATTATTCTAGCTGGCTGCGTAGTAATAGCAGAGAAACGCAGTGCCGGTGACACCGGCAATGTTTGGCCTTTGCTGTTCCCTACAGAAGCGCTATATACGCCGAACAAAAATAAAGAAAAATATGACCAAAAATCCTGTTTTTGAATCCATGTGTTTTAATTCCACAAAGTAAACGTAACGTAATGTAATGTAAATTTGTCGATTTTAATGTGTTGTCTATAAAAAACATTTACTTTTAACAAGACCCGAATGTGGGTAATAGCCGCGTCGCCACATCGACTGCTGAAAAAAGTAGGTGCCGAAAGCGATTTCGGACACTCGATCATGGGAGCAACACGTTTCGCTTTACTGACAATGCATCATAATACGAACATATGACTTCTCGATAGTGTTTTATAGTGGACGAGTTCTAGGCCTACGTAAAACCGTTCAAATATAAGCAATTAATGTCAGCAAAACCATAATTCCTAAAACAAGACAAAAAGGCAAAGAAGAAAACGAAGAAGAGGCATATCCTTACTTATGCAAATAAGGCCTACCCGAATAATCCGAATTCCTTAGAACACAATGCAAGAATACGCGGAGCAAATACCAGCAAAGCATCTTTGCCAAAAATCAACTTGATCCGTTCATCTGATTCAGTAGAACACCGGCCTGTGACGGATGTTCTGTTGTGTTCTTTAGCGGTCCGCGATCCGAGGGTTGGCCACACTATGGACACTTTCTCCATTTATCTCTGACCTCTGTCATTCTGACTGACTATTCCACGGGAAGTTCTGTACAAGTCTTGATCTTGTCCATCCAGGCTGTGCGTGGCCTTCCTCGCCTGCATGCACCTGGCATTGTTCCTGGCATTATCTCTTTCTGCAGGCAACTTTCTTGTTTCCTCATGGTGTGACCATATAGTATGCTAGCTCCCTTGCTTTGACAGTGTCTAACAGTTCTCTCTTTACTTCAGCTTTGTTAAGAACCCACTCATTTGTTTTCTTTGCTGTCCACGAAACCCGCAAAATCTTTCTCAGTCCTTTCATCACAAAGGCGTCAAGATATGTTTTTTCATTCTTTCTGAGAGTCCAGCTTTTACAGCCGTACGTTGCTACAGTCCACACTAGCGCTTTCATTAGTCGTATCTTCGTTGAAATCGAAATGCTGTGACTTTTCCATATTTTCTGAGGTGGTGCCCCGATCGCCTGCCCTCTGTTTAACCTGGTACGGAATTCCGTCGTATACTCACCATCTTCTGTAATCAGGGACCCAAGGTACGGGAACGTATCAGTCTGCTCCAGTAGTTCATTCTGAACGAGTATGCCTTAGCTCGCTGTTATACCTTGGTCTTGTCGGCGTTGATGAGTAGGCTGTATTTGCGGCTGTTCTGCCTCTGAAGTGGCCAACAGAATGATGTCATCAGCGTAGCGAAGGTGCGTGATCATTTGCCATGCAATTTGTAGTCCACCTTGAAATCCATCCGGGGTCTCCCTCATCATCATCTCCGCTAAGATATTGAACAAGTACGGAGAAAGGACACAACCTTGTCGGATAGTCAGACCTAAATACATAATTTTTGTGCAGAACTATGCAACCTGGTTCGATGCCTGTATCCGATCAGTACAAAGTAGGTCGATGGACGTGACGCTGGACTTTGCGCATGACCAATCGACGTCTTTGGCTACTTAGTGTAACTAGGTCGACTAGTTCAGGTCAGTTCAGTTCAGTGAACAAGGTAATTTTATTCCCAATCGAGATATTGTGTGGCGGCGCGGATCACTTCAGTGCAGCTATATTGCTGACGTTATAACCACTGGTCTGGACACGCTTGACCTATATACGCGGTGACTAATATCACCTGAACACTGTTGGCCGAGAGAAGTTTTCTCAACCTGGCTTTCAACTGACATAGGCTGTCAGCAGGCCGGTAACATGAAAGCGTGACGCCACTCTAAAGGTTTGTTCGCAGCCAATCCAATAGTAGCATGCACCACTACGAGTGCGTAGTGCTGTGCAAAGACGTCAGTCTCCAGAGAGGCCGATTTTGCGCCAGATCTCTAGCCTCGTGTACCCCAAGGTCCAGCGAAGACAGATCATCATGAATGTTCATCATCCAAGTTGTGCGCGGCCGCCCCGGTGGTCGCCTCTAGTTCTCTGGAGGAGGTTCGAAGGTGGCTTGGCTAGCATCTGCGTTCTCGTCCATTCGTGCAAGATGCGTAAAGAAAGCGAGATGACGGGACTTAATGATAGACGAACGTGGTGGCTGATCGGTAGGCCTAATGTGACGGATGTCGGCATTTCTGACAAAGTCGTGCCAACGAATGTCGAGGATTTTTCGTATCGCATGAACTGAACTGAAATGAACTGAGTTGACCTGCAACAAGTCGACTCCATTGCGCGCCACGACTTGGCTGGCTGCAGGGAAACTAGGGCAGTTCGTGCTTAGCGAGTTCTGAACGTAATGTATTCCAATGCGGCTGCTCTCACTGGAGTTCGCATACTCCAGTTCGTGAACTCAGATTCAGTTCAATCAAGTTTATGTGCTATGAACAAGCGTTAAGAAGTGCAAGCCTATGAATAGACGAGATAACTGCACTGCTTGCAGGCCAGTACAAAAGAGCGTTCTATTCATTATTCATTGGTATGGGCGATGTCTTGGCACGTTGACAGTAGACCTAGTGTTGAATAGTGTAGCCCGACTCAGTTCAGTTAGCCTTCTTCAGATTTTGAGCTGGTAATATATTTTAACTGCATGTTACGCTGCAACACTATCTGGCGTAGAATACACGCTTATAAACAACTCGATCCATTCAGCCGATTCAGTAGAACAGTATTGTGACTTACTTATTTCAAGACCCGTCGCACTAGGTTTAAGTTGCACGCATACTGACTC
>Ga0126325_10000460_pt1 | contig 11066 bp, 12 predicted proteins | sample InaspJWI14metaG_FD_94487 | JGI IMG/M metagenome (GOLD analysis project Ga0126325, IMG submission 94487) | Marine gutless worms symbiont microbial communities from Oahu, Hawaii - Inanidrilus sp. 1 OAHU.JWI-14 metaG | ecosystem: Host-associated > Annelida > Digestive system > Unclassified...
CATAACAGTTTGCTTCACTTACTCCTTAAGAATGGCGATTTTCTGGAATACAGATATTTCACAAGGTAGGGTAGCGACACGTTTAGGGTGTGGTGGGGTATTTGTACATGACTTTGTTACAAATTTCCTACTGAGTCTAACAGTGAAAGAATTTTAAAAGCCGGTCAATATTTGGTGAAGTTATGGGCAAGAGTTAGGTGTGTTGTTTTTTGACTCACAGTGTATATGTAAATAACTTGGTTTTAACTAAGTTTTAAGATTTCATGTATTTGATTTTTATTGTCTTTTGCATGTTTAAATTTGCAGCTTTGTATTTGTGTGACTTTATTGGTCTCACAAGCAAATTCTCAGTAAACTTAGTACTTACTTACTTATGCTATCAGTGAATTTGGACGTATATTAAAATATTGACAAGGTGCAGGCTCACACAAAAAGAGCGAAATAAATCCAGAAGAAATGAATAATGCACTTTTCTCTCACATTAATGTCAGCACCAAGAATACAAAGTCTAAGTGTTCAATCATCCTAAATAATTGTGACAATTGTGGTTCTAATCAAATGTAAACAAAGATACAGTATCACATATCACATAATTTTAAAAGTTACAAACAAACAACATTGATTATTTCAAGTCCAGTTTGTTTCAGACTTCACAGTCTATTTATAGTGGTCAAATACAGTTTTTGGTACAAAAGACTTTGCTTTCAAACTGTCCACTTGTGTCATGTCCTTATTGGAAGATTCTTCAACTACTCGTAAATCACGTTCTTCAGCAATACTTTTATTTTTCCACGGTGTTTGTAGATCACCACGAACAAACCATTCAAAATTGTACCCAACAACACCAATAGCAAATGCAACTGGCCACACAATGTACGGTGCATATGTTCTGGCAAAGCCAACAATAATTGGCCACACCATACTGATCAGTCTTTGATGACAGATACTGACTTCAGTAGCAGCAAATGAGTAATCTAAACACAACAACAACAGCAATCATAATGTACCTAGTTAAATAGTATCATGAGGTATGTTATTGCAGAAATCAGATATGCTAGCATGCTATCACATATATTCTTTGCTAGCATGCAAAGAACACGGGCAGGCTATTGGGTTATCACAATCAGCAAACAGTATAGACAATATGCAAACATCAACATGCTAATGCAGTCTTGTAGTCCTTGAGACCGCGGTCTTGGTCTGGAGACTGAAATTCTGCGGTATTGGTCTTCATGCATTGGTCTCGGCCGTTTTCGAGACCGATCAATAATTAATATTTATTAGCAATGTAATGCTGAATTGTGAATGCTGATACAGCCTTATGCATGTGTCTAAATTGTGAACTATACTAGCTAGAACTGTCAGCAGTTAGTAATAACTAGTCTAATACACTGTGGCATTGTTGATGCAAATTTAACACCTGTTCTATTGTCAGCAATGCATACTTGTTTTATGTCTCATTTGCTGGTCTTGGTCTCGAGAGAGCTGGTCTTGATCTTGGTCTTGAAGGAGCTGGCCTTGGTCTTGTTACAGCTGGTCTTGACTACAACACTGTGCTAATGCACGAAGAGTCAGACTGCAGATGTGGCAGATCTTCCAGCCCAAAAAAATAAAAAGTGCACGCAGAGGAGTGTAGATTAAAAGTATCCTTTTGTCCTCATATAAAACTTCGTACACTGCAACATGTAGTGGACTACCAATGTACAATATCTAGATTACCGTAAATTCTTGAATACAAGCCGGGGGTCCAAGCACGTTGTACTTATAGAAGCCGGGCCTTGATAGAGGCTGGGCCTCGAATAGAGGCCGGGTTTCGCGGTTTACATACTAATAATCTTAACACGTCTACTGCGTCATCAATTCGAATTACTACGCAGCCAGCGTCCCCGTCCTGCTGATTTGGATGGTGGCACTGTTGACGAGGTCGAGACAGGTCTTGGTATGTCTGTAGACGATCTCGGCTGTACTGTAGAAGATGAGGAAAATGAGCCGTTCATAGACGATGACGATAATGTTGATGATAAGGACTTTGAAAAGTAGATCAGAAAGTTAGGATTAATTAACATTTTTTTCTAGACTTTTTGCTAGGCTAGTTCCGAGAACTGTTTAGTGTTCAGTATAGTGTTAACATCCACACTTCAAATGACGAAAGTTTGCTCAACTAGTGAGTCTAATAAATAAGCGTTTGTATACTGTCTATCGAGCGAAATACACAGTTACACGTTGCCGTCAGTTCGTTCTAATGTGAATGTATTAATAGAAGCCGGGCCTCGAATAGAGGCTGGGGGTCTCAGTTAATTGTACTAAAAGAGGCCGGGGCTTGTATTCAAGGATTTACGGTATAACAAGTTCACTTATAGCATTTGTTTACCAGTATACAGACAATGGGACATGCTAATTTGTTTTCCCTGTGTATAAACCTGGTAACAGAAGGATATCAAATTTGCATGCTGCATGACATATGTCATATGTTTTGTTGAATGACAAACTACTAAAATTTGAAATATTTCTTCCAATGACATTGAACACACAGTGGCTCATTTGACTTTTGTGAATTACTCTCAATTAGGTCTGCCAATCACCTTCCTGTGATTGTGGCCAGTGACAGACCATGAACCACATTGTTGACATGTTAACAACATTTGAAGGCAGACTGAACCCCTACAGCTAACAAACAGCCCAGCGGCTATTTTGCTGGCAACTGGTCAAATAGCTACATGGATATTTGAGCGGCAATGTGACGTCGCAAACTAGTTACAGCTAACATTAGTTACAGTTAGGGTTACAGGTGATTGTTAGTGTTTAGGCTTACATTTAGCTTAGTGCTGAGATTTAGGGTTAGCATTTAGTAAGCCTAATCCTAACACTCAGCCTAATTCCAATTAACTAAAATACATTTTCAATTTTCATTTACTAGGTGTCACCACCGTCTGGGTATATATGAGTACAATGTAATTTTTTTGTAATAAATTTCCATATTATGTCTCAGCTTCTTGATTCTTGTCTTGTCTTGACAAGTGGCAAACCTCCGATGGAGAGTCATGCCAATGAGATCGGGTTGCTCCACACTAGCAGCCTACCTGTTGACTGCTGTTCTGAGCAAGTGACTCCATGAAGGAGTCCAGTAAACTGTTCTCGACTAGGACTAATGAGCCACTAATCCAGTCTCTGATTGTTCTGGGGAAGGAATTCTTGTATTCAGTTGTGGATGGAATATGTCAGATTCAGTTAATATTGTTTTTTGTTCTTTTGACTACTTTATTATTTTTAGTACTATATTTAGTTACTTGGAATCAGTGCGAAATGACAATTATACTTGATCATATGTTTGGCTAAGTTAATAGGAACATGAAATGCTTTGCAAAAATAAGAACTTTCGCACTTCAGCCGAAGCTCGCGATTGCGCACATGGCGGGCAGGCAGAAGTTTATCTGGATCTGGCCACTGAGCTGGATCGCCAGTCCGTAGCGCGTCTCCAGACTAGCTAAGTAGTTCTCAGCGCCGGCCAAATGTCTTGTGCAGTGTGCCGTGATTTTAACAATAAAACAGAGAGCTATTGATACAGTTACTGTAAATAAAATACTCAAAACAATTGTTTACAAAATGAAAATGACTAGAGAGCCGCAAAGAGACTTCAAATTGAATACAGATTATTGTAAAAATTAACAGGACGCAAGTTATGACGCAATATACATTAGAGCATTCCAATTCGGGCAAAAAAGTTTCGATTCGATTCGATTCTCGCTACCGAATCGATTTTTTTCGATTCGATTCGATTCGCCAATCTGATAAATTTCCTACTTGTACACTGATATTCAAATAGTAATGATGGTGAGTTAGGTGAAGGGGGTATAGTGAAGTTGTGACTGTTGTATGCATTACTGGAAGACAGTAACTGTTAAAGACAGCCAGAAACACACACGCCGACAGAAAGAGAGAAGAAAGAGAGAGATTACAGAGATTATCTCTGTAATCTATCTCTTTCTAGAGATTACAGTAAATAAATCGAAAATCGAATACACTATTCGAAACTCGTTTGTTTTCTTTCGTCCTCAGCGCTTCACTAATTATGAATTAGGAAGTACTCTGCATTGGGCATGCGTATTTCAATGTTTACGCAGTGTACTGTTATGGAACGATAATTGTAATAATTGGTAAGTTTGTATTTAACAGAGCAGGCAGTAGTTTTCGTGATAACAGTATACATTTATGGCTATCTTTTAGTAGCTTTTGTTAACTGCTTTAGCATGAAACTTCATCGAGTTCGGCCTAGTATTGTTCAGGGACTCAGCTGTTGTACCTCGGTGTCTGGCCAAAACACCCCCAGTACAAAACGCCCCAGAAAGAACACCTGGACAAAACGCTGTCATGTCATATATCGTTTCAACATAAGTCAGGTTTTGCTAGTAGGTAGGCGTCTGCACGATGGCTCGGTAGCCGAGTGGTTTGCGGGCTGGACTCAGGCGCAGAAGGCCCGGGTTCAAATCGCAGTCTCGCGACGTGTCGGGTAACAGTCTTAGGCAAACTGTTCACACCCATTGTGCCTCTGTTCAGCAAGCAGCAAAATTGGTAGCAGCCCTGTTGCGGGGGTAACTGCGGGCCTGGCGGAAAGTAATGGCAGCCTACCACCGGGTTTATGAGTCACATCACCTGCAGGCTGACTGTCAAGAACTGGGATCAGCTCCGGAACCCTACGCTCGGTAATCGAGTATGGGCTACCTTTACCTTTAGGCATCTGCAATAAAGATGGCAGAATACTGGCAGAACACGTGAATGTTATTTTCCGCCCATGATGCCGAAAATTAGATACTGCTGACTGCTGAGGGTGGTACGTGACAGAAGTGTTCTGTGGGATACTGGACATCTCGTGGACAGACCAACAGACAGCACAGGTAATAGGTTGATACTGAAGTATAAGTTCCCACACATGGCAAAGACATATGGTACGATAGCCACAATTTGTCTGCATTACCTATACTACTCATACATAACCACGACAGCGTCGCTGTTGGCCAGTTTATAGGTGTAAATGGTCCGCGAGTTGACAGTCTGTGAGTTGGTTTGTCCGCAAGGTGTCCACTTATTGTTCTGTGTGGTGATGTGGGTGGCAGTGTGGGTGGTGAGTCTTGGCGTGGCTCGGTAGCACCACTGGCGTAAGTTTCGTTGGTATTCACAGTGGCATGGCACGTGTACTGTGGTGGCCTCTTCGCAGGGTGTCGGCACAGGCAGTTGCACTCATATTGGGCTTGATCCCTCAGCAGATCGGCCCTGATCCGATTTCGATTTATCAAGATTGACCATAATTCAGAATTAGAATTCAGATTGGTTTTGACTCTGAAAAACAAGAAGCTCAGCTATCGCCGCGGGACCGCGCGACGTGCTGTGTCAGTTAAAACTGTGCTAAATGTCACACAAATGTTCGTCGAATTGCATGTGATAAGTCCTGCATTAGGCAAATGACCTTCGAGGTCATTCAAGGACTGCAGAACTTTAACATATGTAATGCCAGTACTCTTTACGTTCAGTATGCAAACCAAATTTGAAATGTGTAGCTTCATCTGCTCCAGAAATATGGCCTGGACCCCAAAATGTAGAAATGGGTCATGTGACCCTGACCACGCCCACTTGGGGGATACTTGGTCATGAAAAGGCCAATACTTCACATGGCCTACTCGTGTACAAAATTTGAAGTCTCTAGCTGTAGCCGATGCAGACATACTTCAGAGGGTGTAAAATTATAATATGTGTCACATGACCCTGACCACGCCCATTCGGGCAACAGTCAGGCATCACAAAGCTAAGACTTCACGCGGCCAACTAGTATACGAAATTTGAAGTCTCTAGCTTTAGCCGTTCCAGAGATATTTCGGGGGTGTAAAAATCTAAAATGTGTCATATGATCATGACCATGCCTATTTGTGGGACAGTTAGTCATGAAGAGGCTAATACTTCATGTGGCCAACTCGTGTACAAAATTTGAAGTCCCTAGCTGTAGCCGTTGCAGAGATATTTCTGGGGGTATACAATTCTAAAATGTCTCACGTGACCATGACCACACCTCTTTCAGGGATGACTTGTCATCATAGGCTGGGACTTGCTACTATTAATCTGCAGACCAAATTTGAAGGATGAGAAACGGTGGAAAATGTACAAATTGGGGTAGTTTGGGGCGCTTAGGGGTCACTCAAAGTCATCGGCAATGTCACCATTCGATAGAGTGCATACGACTTCCTATTCGACTTTAATAGAAAGTGTGTATCTATCTTGTACCATTTTCAAGATATAGCCAGTTATTTGTCGAAAGTTGCCGATTTTATATATGTATTATGTCTGCTTTTGTAGGTTGAGTTTTGCCAATGATGGCCTTTTTGTTTTATCACTGTACATAATAGTATGCCTACTTCTACCACTTCAACTGGCCCAATCATGGATGTGTGGCAGAACAATCTCGACATTGAAATGGCAAAAATCAGAAGTGTTGTCCAGCAGTATCCATATATTGCTATGGTACAGTTTGTGTCATTCATGACCGCATTATCACTGAGTGATGTGTTTATCAGTTGCTGCACGACAGTTTGCACAACAATTTCAGATAAATTTCCCAATGTGTAGCTTTTAGTGTTGTTTGTGATTGTGCCCACTTACTGACTTAATATGTTTTCATGTCATGGTGTCAGCATATCTGTGACATTACAAATGGCATGCTATATAAGTATTGCATCTTGTGGATTTTTGTTTCTAATATAGAGACATTGGTATCAGTGGTAGATGTGTACAATGATGTCATGTGCCATCACTGATATGCAAATAGAACAGAGTGCTATTTTCTACTTTCTTGATGCCTTAAAGAGTACATTACAGATTACAGGAGAGCATATTTTTAATTACAGTTAATTAATCTCAGCGTAGGGTGGCTCGGTAGCCGAGTGGTTAGCGTGCTGGACTCAGGCGCAGAAGGGCACAGGTTCAAATCGCAGTCGCGACGCTGTCAGGTAACAATCTTAGGCAAACTGCTCACACCCATCGTGCCTCTGTTCACCAAGCAGCAAAAAATTGGTAGCAGCCCTCTTAAGGGTTGCGGGGGTAACTGCAGGCCTGGTGGAAAGTAATGGCAGCCTGCCACCGGGTTTATGACTCACGTCACCTGCAGGCTGACTGCCAAGAACCGGGATCAGCTCCTGAACCCTACGCTCGGTAATTGAGTATGGGCTACCTTTACCTTTAATCACAGCATTTGTTGCCTAATGGAAACCTTGTAACACTGTGTGGCAGGATACAGAATTTCCAGGTGTAGTAGCACGGCCAATTGGTGACTTCAAGAGCAGTACTGAATATCAGTACCAGCTGTTGAGGTGCAATGTTGACTTGCTGAAGATCATCCAAGTCGGCCTAACGTTTCTTGATGAAAATGGAAACTTGCCATCACCAGTGGCGACATGGCAGTTCAACTTCAAATTCAGTCTTGAGTGAGTATTATGATTCGTATATTTCTTGTCCTGTGTCTTAATGATCATTTTCTAGTTGAATCTGTCATTCTGTATTGGCCAGTTTCCTTTTAAGAAGAGAACCTTAGAGGCAAGTGTTATAGGTGATTTCTATACCATGAAACAAATTTAGATTTAACTTAACTGTCCCTTCAGTGCTTTGATGCTGTTGGTTGGGTGACAGGAAGGGCATCTGGCCTGTAAAAAACTGAGTGGTGGGGTGCTGGCATGGTTGTCTCGTCTGGAGCGAGGTGCAGACTTGCATATGGCCCAGCTGATGCCACTGCCACTCACTGTCTCTTGCTTCAGTAAAATCCAGATTGGTTTTGCCTTCCTTGTACCAGCTCACCCGGGTAGTTCCCGACAAATGGCCGTTAAACGTGTGTATGTGTGTGTGTGTAACAGTGCTTATTTACACATTTTATGCCTAAAATATTAAGTACAAGTTGTCCATATTCGTTCATGATAAAAAAATTATAAGCATATGGTAGTTTTATGTTTAGTTTAAAACTTGGATTCATACACTGTTGATTTTTCAAGGAGACTGTTTTTTCCCTCATGTTTACAGGTTACTCATCAGTTTAATCATTTACAGAATTTTCGAGCTGGCAGGTGGTGACTGTTGATTTATTTTGTTTTTGATTTTTCGTAAATGCTGCAGCCATGACTTAGTGATTGAGACTGCCTGTTAGATTGTTGGCAACACAGATTTAATTTGTTGTGATACCTGTATGATTTATTGATGCAGCACTAGCAGCAGTGCCAACAATGAACATCTGCTGCACTGGTAAGTTGTATAATTGTGGTATCAGGACTATATCCAGACAATATCCAGCAAATTGTTTACTGACAGTCACTGGAACAGTGGGTTTTTAAGTGTTGATGTGTTGCTGTAAGACTGCAGTGTGATATGTGGCTGTGCAGTGAGGACATGTATGCGCAAGACTCAATTGACTTGTTAACCAACTGTGGCATACAGTTCAAGCGACACGATGAGTTCGGTCTTGATGTCAGTCAGTTTGCCGAGTTGCTTATGACCTCAGGTGTGGTGTTAACTGAAGACGTCCGGTGGATCTCGTTCCACAGGTATTCACCGCAGTTATTTGAAGGTATGGAGATGGTGTAGGTAACACCACTGAAGAGAACTCTAATGTTTTCTTCCTAATCTGAATGTGCGAGATGCCATTAACAAGGGCATGCAGGCAGTAAAAGTTTGTTGCATCAAAATCTTCTAGGTCTTAACTGGGGTTCCGGCTGACACATATTGTCTCGTATGGGTATAATGGCCATAACACAATAGTAGTACCATAGTCATCTGAATGTTGAGGTGTTGAACAAAGTAAGCTGCATATTAGGTGAATTAAGCTGTGATAGTTTTTAAATTTTTTGCGAGGATTTCAGAAACTATAAAGATGTTATATCTTTAGGTTGCTTGTGTTAAGAAGATTTGTTTGGTGGTCAGAATCCAAGTCCTCAGTAGCAGGCTGACAGCTTGCTACTGAAGACTTGGATTCCTCTGCTGGTCTAAATTTGGACTCCGAAGTGTTAAAAATAAAGCGTGTTTTGTAGTTAATTATTTAAAATAAAATGACATTTGCATTGTGTTGTTGCTGTTGCAGCTGCTGCTGTTGTGTGCTGTTATCCAAAATGACCTATTTTGCATTGTGTGGGGTGTGAAACCTTATCTCCATTCAGTCAGTGATTTTATACCTGATGATGATGATGTGTGGGGTTTGTGTGTCATTGATATAGTGGTTACGACTTCGGTTACATGCTCAAAATATTGACCAGCCAACCACTGCCAACGGATGAATCCGAGTTCTTCGACCTCGTAAAAATGTTCTTTCCAAACATCTACGATGTGAAGTACTTGATGAAGAGCTGCAAGAATCTAAAAGGTGGTTTACAGGAAGTGGCCGACCAACTAGAGGTTGTGTTCATAGCTTTTATTGTTGATTGCCAGCACTCGCAAAATAATAATAATTAATTAATAAATTGTTCATTGTGATAATGTCTGTAATGACAGCATGTTATTTTCAGCATTCTTTCTAAACATAATGCCTGTATCATACTTAGCATTTCAAATACACCATAGCTTTGTTTTTCATAATCAGCTAGTCAAGGAGCGTTTTTATAGTGGTTGGTTTTCTTAGATGTCTCATGATAACTACTCCCCTTGAATGGTTGTCAAAATGCTCCTAATGTAAGGAGAGCCTGGTTAACCAACTGGATCATGATTGGTGATTAAAAATGGGAGCTTTTGACTCTTAAGTTGTATACTGATATTTGAGAAGTAACAGTTAATGAGTCACACCTAGTGTGTCAGACATCAGTTTTTTCTCTTATTGATTTTAGTCATTGATGATTTTGGTAAGAGTATCTGTTATCTTCTCCACCAATAATCTCACTTTACACATGCCGAGTCCGGAATATTTGCTGTTAAAAGTACCAGTATATTTTCAAAATCTAGTTTTCATTTAGTCATTCAATATTGTGCTTAAATTATAGCTTAATAAATGTACTTGTCATTTATTGCAAAACCTGCTGGATTAAATTTTGTCGTGCCAGTTCTGTGTTAACATCGTATCGCTGTATTGCCACTGGTTAAAATTAATTGTGTTTCTGTTATTAGGCATAGAAGCCTTCAGTGTTTTAACACTGTTGGTTGGGCAGCAGGAAGGGCATCCGGTCTGTAAAAAAACAAAGTGGTTGGGTGCTGGCATGGTTATCTGTCCGGAGCGAGTTGCAGACTTGCATACAGCCCAGCTGATGCCACTGCCTCTTGCTTCAGTAAAATCCAGATGGTTTTACCTTTCTGGTACCAGCTCACCCAGGTAGTCCCGGTCAAAGGGCCGTTAAACAGGTGTATGTATGTATGTATGTTATTAGGCATAGAAGTTAGTATACCTGATGATTTTATTGTTACCTCGAATGTACGTCATGTGAACAAGGTCCTCATAAATTTTTTCCTGTTGTGTGTTTCTGTGTTCGATCGGCAGGCAGACCAGCCATATCATAGTGATATGTAATTTGTATGTGGAATGCAGGTCGAGCGCATGGGACCACAACATCAAGCAGGTAGTGACAGCCTGCTGACAGGAGCAACTTTCTTCAAGATGCGCGAAGTGCGTATAGCATATATTATACAGAATTGCTACTGCCGTGTGTAGATTGGCAGTTCTTTATAAAAAAGTTACTGATTTGGGTGGTATTTGTTGGAAGTCATTAAATATATATAACAGGGATTCCATTTTTAGCTGACCATAGTAACATTTCAGTTTATGCAGTGGGTTGTGTCTGTTTACAATGTCGGTATGTGTTGCGGCTAGACATCTAAATGGATCGAGTTATTATTAGGTGTGAGGGTTACCACAGAGAACAACTACTTGTACTTGATGGGAGTCAAAATCTGCCGATGAAAGTCCAATGTTTTTTAATTTGGCTTTCCTGTGCCCATGATATGCCTTCAGTGCTTTGACGCTGTTGGTTGGGCGGCAGGAAGGGCATCCGGCCTGTAAAAAACTGAGTGGTGGGGTACTGGCGTGGTTATCTGTCTGGAGCAAGGTGCAGACTTGCATATGG
>Ga0126325_10000461_pt1 | contig 11061 bp, 6 predicted proteins | sample InaspJWI14metaG_FD_94487 | JGI IMG/M metagenome (GOLD analysis project Ga0126325, IMG submission 94487) | Marine gutless worms symbiont microbial communities from Oahu, Hawaii - Inanidrilus sp. 1 OAHU.JWI-14 metaG | ecosystem: Host-associated > Annelida > Digestive system > Unclassified | place...
CGGATTCAGCTGGAGTCCGTTCTGCATATACCACTGCTTGACATCGGTGGTACATGCAGCGAGAACGGACAAGCCATCAGCAGTGTTGTCTGCGCGCATCGCGAGGTGAAGCTGTGTGTCATCATCATCATCATCATCATCATCATCATCATCATCATCATCATCATCATCATCATCATCATCATATATTCGTTTATTTAGAAGTTGACAAACGCAACGCATACAAATTATACAAGTATACACTTTTGCAATTTACAGTGGCTGCATCTAGTGTTAGCTCTTTCGTTGACGTGGTACCTTCTGTGATCCCATTGCACTGACGAGATGATCAATCATGGATGTACAAAGGAGCTGTTTCGTTAGAATGATGTTTGCAGTAGGCTGACTGGTGTGCTGGTAAGAATTGAGTAAACTGTTAGAGCTGAAAGGATTCTTCTGGATCGGAAGAGGTTATGACTAGATTACAGCGCGATTTCGACTATCAATTTTCGGGATTTTAGAAATTAAAAATTGGAGTGCTTTGAAAAAAGAGAAATGAAATGACAGTTGTTGTCTACACGAGCACGATCAACGTTTAAACGCATGGATCACTAATAATTATCCACAATTAAATATTTTGGGGGCACCTTCATGGGTTTAATCATTCTATGTTGTTGTGACTTGTATCGTTTAATGGTTATCTAGTGCACTAAAAGTAGTTTTTTTTCTGTATATAGCGAAAATGCCAATACCGTATCATGACTTGTCAGGGACTGACAGTGGGGTTGGTAATATTACGGTAGATAAGGATGAGGAAAGAACATTTGCTGAGATCGATGCTGAAGCCTTACGGGAGTACAACAGGAAACTGGAAGAGCAGCAGTTACGCGAGAAGAAGCTGATGCGTCAGTATGAATGGCGAGGCAAGTTGCCTCCTTTCTGCATCGAGCCAATGCCACATGAGCGCCAGCGGCTGTCAGGTGCCGGTATGACGGCTGAAGACAGAGCGTTGAGACGTCAGTGGTTGAAGGATCAAGAGTTGTCTCCAAATGAGCCCGTCTACGTCCCAGATCTGATCCAGAAGAATCCTTTCAGGCGTTTTTATGGTGCACCGTGGAATGCATTGTTCGAGAAACTGAGACCTTATTTGGTAAGCTGTTATTGAAGTGACTTATTTGTCAAAAAGCAATGAAAACTGGGACGGTGGAGGAGATGGCCTGTAACGGGGGGTCTAGGTGCAGGGGCATAGCCCCTGGTGGAGGATTGACGACAAAACCCCTAGGAAAGCTTCAAGCTTATTAGCTCGCAGACACCCAAAGGAGTGCCAAATCTGCAATATTCTGGATATTTTTTGACAAGAAGCTCAGCTGTTACTAAATGATCATCATGGTGCTTTATGTCAGTTGAAGTCTTTTCAACAGGTGCTCAATTGTATGATAAATCACGTGTAGTACTGCGCGTGAACTAAGTCTGTCTCTATATGAACCACCGGTGGCAATATATATTGTGATCATGCTTGAATGGCAACATGTTAAAGTCTTTAATTTTTGGAAAATCCTGTATGGCATATAGCCACAATCTTGAAAATAGAAAAATGTTTCAAAATTTTACAAAGACATTACACAAATTTAGCAATAAAACAACAAATATATATAGTGAAAACTGCAATTTATCCATAGTATTAACGGCAACAGATCAAAAACAGCAAAAATCATTTAAAAGGTGATATTACTCAGCATCTGCATCACGTTGACATTCAGGTGATGTGATGGTGTGTAGTATCACCTTTTTAATGATTTTTGCTGTTTTTGATCTGTCATCATTAACACCATGGATAAACTGCAGTGCATCCAGTGCGTTAGAGGTTCTTGGTGCTGTATTATATAAATCTACTCACTTCACTGCATTGATATACAGGTGTCTCTGCCTTGATTGGCACATCCGCTGTCTGCAGATGTTGGTTGCGTCACTCAGTAGGCCTACTGTCTCATACCATGGCTGGCCTGCCACATCTGCTGGCTGAGCCACATTCCACTGACCCACACTCTCTCATATTGCTGCACAGTATTGGATAACAGTTGTCTGGAACCAGTCATGAATAGTTGTCAGTTTTTGGGCATGGCAACAATGCTGAACTCTAACTGTGATGTCTGTCCCATCCGATTTGGCCAGGGGAACTAGACATGTGCTAGCAGTAAGTTATCAGCATAGGCACAGCTGTCGTCCTTATTGGCTGCCTGGGCTAAATCTAGCTTCACAGGCACAATCCAGAACAAATGAAGTGGCTGTGCACCTGGTCTGGACTGTAAATTCAAGCTGTAACTGAACTAGGACTTCTCGAGGTCATAGGCAGTCAGTCACACAATACTGTAAGTGGTAATATTTTGGAAACAGTGCAAGTAGAGATGTCTGCATATCTTATTACTGCTGTATGCAGACGTCTCTACTTGCACTTATGCACTATTTCCAAGATATTACCACTTACAGTGGTTCTAGTTAAGCCTAAGGTCACTAGAATCATAATTCCCAAGAACATGATGAAGAATGTTGCGGAGCATCTGTATCTAGAGCTGCTTTCAGTATGCATTATGCTGTTTTGTGACGTTGAAAGTTTTTAACATACAATACAGTAATGCAGTACAATACAAGAATCTCAGCTATCGCCGAGGGACCTCGCAATGCGTCGTGTCAGTTGAAATCTTGCCAATTGCCACGCAACACTGCAGAAACTACTTGTACGACAAGTCCTGAACAAATTGAAGTTATGAAGTTGGAGAGTTACAGTGGGGCAAGGCAATGTGTAATAAACATGTGCACTCAACCATGACGCGATCGAGTCACTTCCATTGTCCTATAGGTGTCATAAAGAAACCGACCGCGGACGAGTTGTGGATATCACCTGTATACCGGCGACTTGCTTTGGCAAAATTTTCTAAGTCCACAATGTAGAAATTGCTCACATGACCCTGACCGTGCCCACTTAGAGAACACTCACTCACCACAAGACTTAAGACTTTGCATGGCCGACCCATGTACAAAATTTGAAGTCTCTAGCATTAGCCGTTGCGGAGATTTTACATGGGGTGTAAAATTCTAAAACGGGTCACCAGACCCTGACCACGCCCCTTTCAGGGAAGATTTTTCATGGGCATGGTGGGACTTGCTATGGTAAGTCAGTGTACCAAATTTGAAGTCTCTAGGTTCACCCGTTACGAAACTATGAATGGCAATACAAAATGCAGAAAATGGGGTGGTTTGGGGCAGTTAGGGGGCACTCAAGGTCATGGGCAATGCCACCATTCGATAGAGTGCATACGACTTCCTATTCGACTTTGATAGAAACCATGCATCTATCTTGTACCATTTTCAAGATATAGCCACTAGCCAGCTATTTGTTGAAAGTCGCCGATTTTGACCCACCCCACCTACATTTGGCACCCCCGCAGAGGGTGATCCCGGGCGAATTTTGCGGAGATCTTTTGCATCAGAAAACTAGAGTCTCTGGGCTATCGTGTGGTGTTGTTTGTGTGATCCTACGTTTAGCCGTTTTAGTAGAACTCCGACTTGTGATGGACGGACAGACACGCGCCCATGGCTAGTACCGCGAATGCTTAGCATCACGCGGTAAAAAGCATTTAGAACGTGTGCGAGGCCAGTCGGATAGCCCAATCTGAGGCACTTTAGTTGTGCTTGACTTTTTGGTAAAGTTTTAACTGTTGATGTGTTTGAATGACCAGGGAGCGGAGAGTGCTGCTACAGCTCGATATGTGACACCAAAGGTTGCCACATTCATTGCTGGAATCTATATTCTCCACTACTATTTTAAATACAACTTGGGTGTAAGTGTACACCATTTTGTTGTAGTAATACTTAATGGTTTACTTATTAGTTAACAATTTATGCAATAGATATGCCAAACAAGTGCCAAGTGTACACACACCTCCATTTAATGGCCCATTGTCCGCGACTATCCGGGTGGGTCGGTACCAGAAAAGGAAAAACATTCACCCACTCACACCCATCCTGATCGTCAAACATCCTTTATCAACTTCCTCCATCTACTACGATCCATACCATCCTCCTTCAATTTATGTGTTGTATTATTGTAGTCTACAGTGACTTAGCTTACCTTACACCTTAGATAATGTGGTTATTGCTGTTTCTCCATTATAAAAATGCTTATTTTTGACCAATATTGTACACAGCTGTCTGTGTGACATGTTTGAAGTATCACATGCAGAGGCGTCGATTTTCACCTGGACCTTGGATCCTGTCCCGACCACTTTTGAGGTCTGTTGGGTCCAACGCATTAGTGGATCCAACCAAGTTTTGTCAAGGTCAAAAGTCAGTACTCACACACCCGTTTAACGACCCTTTGTCTGGGACTATGCAGGTAGGCCGGTACCAGAAGAAACATTCACCCACTCGCACCCATCATGGTCATCAAACATCCTTTATCAACTTCCTGCATCTACTACGATCCATACCATTCTTCTTGTTCAATTTACATGTTTGACGGTCCTTTGCCACAACCTCTCTCCAGGTCCTCTTTGGTCTGCCTCTTGGTCTAAACAAGTGCCATAAAATATCATCTTAATGCTATTATTTTGCTTTCTTAAATGCCAGCAGTTGTGCAAGTTTAAATGAAGCTCGTCATTTTAGAGTTTTAATATAGTTATAATAGGAATAATGACTGTCAGTCTTCACCATAAATACATTGAATACAATTGTCATTTATCCATGATTTGATACGAGGGCCATTCAGAGAATGCATTTATTTTTTTAACACAATCACCGCCTTTGTTACTGTGCAGTTAACAGCGATCTTGGAGTTTTTCATTGCCTTTGAAATAGAACAGTTTGACTGTTCAGTTGCATACTTGAGCTCATCATTGGTCGAAAATCTCAGTCAACAGAGGTGTTTCTTCAAATTTGGAAACAGATGGTAATCAGTTGGTGGCAGATCAGGAGAATGTGGTGGATGATGCATTTCTTCAAATCCGGATTCAAGTAAAGCCTGTGTGACCCTGTGAGCATGTTTATTGTAGTGCAGAAGAAAGAGTGCCTGGGTTAACTATCCTCGGTGCTTCTCTTTAATTGTGACAAGCAATTTGTGAAGTAAGCCAGTCTGATAAAATCTTGTAGCTGTCACTTTATGAGGCATAAAGGTAATAAGCAGTACACCTTCAGCATCCCAGAAAATAGTGCACATTATCCGGCCAGCTGATGCCTGCACCTTGAACTTCAGGGCTTGGACAACTGGCATGTTTCCATTGCATGCTTTGCTGTTTAGACTCAGGGTTATAATGGTGTATCCAAGTCTCATCGCCTGTTACATTGCACTGCAAAAACACATTCCAGTTCAGCTGCATGAACTTCAAAGTTTCACTGGATGCCTCACATCACATTTTCTGGACAAGCATTTGGGGGACCCATCTTGCACTGACTTCTGTTGTCAACAAATGTTTGCACGAGATCATCCTGTTGGAACCAGTGCATATGCCCACAGTCAGTCGGCTATCAGCTGCACACTGACTCCACGATTTTGCAGTACGGTATTTTTGAACAGCATGACAGTTTTCTTAGAAAACAGCTTCAGATGGACGTCCCGACTGGGGCACATTGTCAAGGCTTCTTCTGCCTCTGTGAAACACAGCTGCCCAGTGCTTAACCACAGCATATGGTGGCGCATGTTCATAGTAAACAACAGCCATTCGGTTGTATACCTGCTGCGGCTGAACATGTAACATGGCAGCAGATTTCATTAAAATCAGTCATAATGTCCAACCGTCTTTTTTTCAAAATATTAAATCTCGCAAAGTAAACAAGCAGACGATACAAAAATTTTTAATGAACAGATTAAACACTAACAAGAAGCCTATGATAAGGCCAGTAACATTTTTTCCTCTAAAAAGTATAGCGAAAAGTAGTCAGGCTCAAAACGTTTTGATTGGCCCTCATATTGCAGAACCTAAAGTCTTGTGTACTGTTTTTGTAATTTACTATTGTTTACTTTGGAGGCATTTTTAGTTTGTTTTAAAATGTTAAACATGGTCTTTTTTCCACATTGTAATCAGAAGTGCCTACTGGGATTGACAGACGTTTTGAACCACTTATCCAGAAGACATATAAATGTGAAAAAATTACAAATTGGTCACACAAATTGGGTATATTGAAGGACTAGTCTTGAAAATATCAAAGAAAGTGTTCTAAAGCAATGCAGTTTTTTCTTAATCCAATATTCATACACACATTTCATGACCAGCTAGCTCAGATACATAGCTTGTAACTACACTGTGAGTCAGAAAAAAAACAAGACACTAAACTCTTGCCCATAACTTCCCTAAATGTTAACCGATTTTAAAAATTCTTTCACTGTCAAACACAGTGGTAAATTTGCAACAAATTCGTATTTTAATATCCCACCACTCTTTAACTATGTCGCTACATGACCTTGTGAAATATCTATGTTCAAAAAATCGCCATGCTCACGAAGTAATTAAAGCAAACTGCCATGTAAGACTTAGCCACTCAAAAAACTTTTAAAATATTTGTCTGGTAAAATATTCTTAGTTAATTCATTAATAAAAAGACGTACACATCAGCCGTATAAAAAAAGTCTCACGACCGACTACACAGCTGCTGTAACAAGAAAAAGATGTTGCAGCAAAATGTCGTACATGATCAGCAATTGGTCAGTCACTGATGGCGTCAGTCATAAAGTCAAAACTGGTCTACAGCAGTTTGATATTTGTTGATAAACTCTCATTAATCTGTCTGTTTATACAAGAACAATTACCAACAGTTTCTGTCCATTATACACAAGTTATTTTACTCATTTAGCGAGTTCTGCATCTTTGAGGACAAACGTCTAAGGCGCATGGGGTGTATGACACAGTCAACCATTTTGCCTGTAACTTTGCCAAGTGTTCACTAATTTTACAAATTCTTTCACCAGCAAATTGGGTGATATATTTATAATGAACTAACCCATCACAACTTAAATGCTATGCTATACTCCCCCGTCATTGATCATTAACCACAATACATATTTCAGATTGCCACCAGTTTTCTGACATTCATATTATTTGCAAGGTAGTGAAGGGGTATTTTTAAGGTGTGGTTGGATATTTAAATGTGAGTTTGTTTCAAATTTACCATTGAGTCTGTTAGCGAAAGAATTTTCAAAATTGGTTAATATTTGGGGAAGTTATGGTCAAGAGTTGTGTCTTGTTTTTTTTCACTCACGGTGTAGACTGGTTGCAGTTGATCTTTGGACACATTGCAATTTAGGCATGAAGGGAGCATCAACACAGAATATATAACTAGGTCCGAGCCATGTGTGCTGTGCTATTTTTGGGCCTGAAAACCTCTATCCAGAAATTTGGCATTTTTTCATGGGTATACGCAACAGAACACTGATTCATGTGTGTTGTTTCAAAAATGGTAGAAACCTGCGCATGCCAAGTAGCAAAAAGGCCACGTTACTTTGGTCACAGAAAAAAATGTGTATTTTGGCACCATTTGATGGAACCCATGGGTGTGATTTCCCCTATTTTTGTGTGATATCATATATTTTTCATTTCATCTTTATTTGTTTTCGTTTGGAGAAGTTACTTATAAATAATTGAAAGACCCTTCCGCACTTTTCCTAAGTGATTGCAGTATAGGAGGAGTGTTTAAGCCTGCACTGTCTGCTGCACTCTATCTTACTATGTTGTACAACTTGTGCAACCAGTTACGATGTGCTGAGTTAATTGGTGGATCACATGACATTCGTTATATTTGCATGCTGTGCAAGAGACCCAGCTAACTGCTAATCATTAATTTTCATAAATGATAATTTGTGGCCAGGGTGTGTGACAAAACATAAATTCCAAAATTAAGGCAAAGAAATTGCACTATTTAGCACTTTGTCTTCATATGCCAGGTAAGCAGTTATGACTAGTTTATTGACTATTGTAGTTTGAGTTTACATAACCTTATGCTCTGTAGCTTTATTTCATGGCAGAATTATGATGTTGTGCTAGCGTATTTTGTTTTGTTACAGACTTGGGATGACAAGCATGGTTGGCGTATCATTACCTCCCGGCCTGTTTTGCTGGTATGCACTTCAGTGTGTGTTCATCCATATAACTGTTTACTGTTCTAAGCATACAATGTATATATGCATGCATTGTACATAGTGCATTATGTGCCAGGTGTTTGTCCGTCTGTATGTCCGACTGTTCGTCCATCACATGCTGCTGTTGTATCAAAATCATTGAACACTGGATAATAGTCTACCGACTATGGTTTCCTCAGACCAGTAAAACTTGGTGAAATTCAGGGACAAATTTCATAAGTTATTATAGCAATGTAGTGAATGTGAAATGGAAGTTTGGAAGTTTCTGTCACAAATATACACAGAGTTTTCTTTGGAATCTGTCAGTGAAAAAAATTTGGTCAGTCTACATTCGCATAAGTCACGACCAAAATTCCATGGGATTGTTTATTGGAACATGGTGTTTATCATTTGCAAAGAATATTAAGCATGCCACATATTTTAAAATAGCCAATCAACAGCATCAACAAAACCCTGTAAACGAGCTAAGTTGCAGTAATTTATACGCACTGGTTTGTTTTCTACAAACATATATATATATGCGGTTCCTTTTTATGGTACACAGTGTACATTCTCATAAGTCACGACTAAAATTCCAAGGGATTGTTGGCATAGTGTTTTGAATCGAATTAATTAATCCATACATTTATTTTGGGCTCAGGTACACACTACTACATGAGTACCAGCATGAGAGAGCTAACGGTGTCACTTTCCTCCGGATTTACACTGCAGTTGGTAGATCAATTAATGTGCCTTCAGTGCTTCGACACTGTTGGTTGGGCATCAGGAAGAGCATCCAGCCTGTAAAAAATTGAGTGATGAGGTGTTGGTGTGGTTATCTGTCTGGAGCAAGGTGTAGATTGTTTGCATATGGTCCAGCTGATGTCACTGCATTCCAAAACCCTGTCATCTCTTGTCTCATTTAAATCCAGACTGGTTTTACTTTTCCAGTATCGGCTTACCCAGGTTGTCCTGGAAAAGAGGCCGTTAAATGGGCGTAGTAGTGGTAGTAGTAGTAGTATTTAATAGATCAATTAAGCGTGAATCCAGTGGGCGATTTTACATGGTTAAAGGCAGTGCTTTGAGTTCACGTTAGTGCTTTGACATTGTTGGTTGGCTGGCCCTGTCCCCATTATTGCCAGTTCTTATTTGCATTGTGAGTTTTGGGATGTGGACTTAGGTAAATCCGTCGTATTTGAGGGCCCGGATCCCCAGGGGAAGGGGCAATTTTGAGGGAGTGCCTTCCTTGTGGTGGAGCCGTATTGAAATTCTTCGACCACTTATTCCTCTTGTATTGAAGTAAACAAGCATGATCACTGCACTGCTGAACAGATGAGTGCGTACATAGGCATGTCGTGTGTTGTAGCATGCTGACAAGCCTGCTGAATTTGATTATAATGATCAAGGTTTCAGAAAACGCACGGCACTGCTGGACCTGAAGACGTCGACGCCTTCATCCAACTAACTGAACGTGACTTATCAGCACATCAGTTGTATTGTTGTAGTCTACGGTGACTTACCTTACCTTACACCGTTGATAATGTGGTTATTGCTGTTTCTCCTATTATAAAAAATGCACGCTTTTGACTGAGATTGTACACAGCTGTCTATGTGACATTTTGAAGTATCACATGCAGAGGCGTCGATTTTCACCTGGACCTTGGATCCTGTCCCGACCACTTTTGAGGTCTGTTGGGTCCAACGCATTAGTGGATCAAACCAAGTTTTGTCCAGTTTAAAGTCAGTACCGAGTAAAAATGTCACCATTTCCAAGACTAAATTACATTTTTAAAAATTCATCAGTGTCTGGCACTTGGCTCCAGACCGCTTACCCAGACTCCCTAGTTGGATTTTTGGGGAGGTGAGGGGAAAGAATGTGAGAGAAAGGGGAAAACGGAAAGGGCATGAGAACAAAAGATGGAGGAATGGGACCCGACCAAGTTCGTAGAAAAATTGACGTTCCTGATGACATGACATTTGTGAAAACTACCATATGACATTATTGTGTTTTGTGTCTTCATGTAGTAAGTACAAGTAGGTGAATGGTCTTGACTTGTTCTCAGTCACTGGATATGAGCTTTGTTTTGTCTGACATTATTATTATTCTGTTTGCTTCTTTTAATGCTGTTCATTGGACATCATCAGGTCGTAAGGCCATCCAACCTTAAACAGTTTGCTTTTAAGTGACCCAGTCTGATTTATGGATTTGGCCAGTTAAACGAGAATTGAAATATTTGTTGTGGTTCTTGCTGCTTGAAACATTCAGTTTCAGCATTCATTATTTAGAAATAATGTGTACAAAATGAGAAAACATCTGTACATGGTTGTTTAGTTTATTTCACATGACACTTCTGATAACCGGAGCCACATAAGATTATTACACAACAGTGAGTAATTTTGCACTTTATAATAACTAGAGGGAAAGTACTCTCTTGAGAGTACAGATCCCCGCGAAAGCGAAATTCGCACCCACCTGCGTCCGTAATTCTCTGTTGAGTGAGTTGAGTTGAGAATGTATTACTTATTTATCATGCGTCAAGTGATTTGTTGGTTTGTTATTCCCGCGAAAGCTTTCGCGAGGGATTACGGAATCACCGGCGTACGTTTGTCTGTCTGTCTGTTTGTTACCACGATAACTAAATAAAACGGACGGATCTGGACGAATTTTTTTGGGAAGGTTCCTAGTGGGAAAAGCAAGCCCAAGTTCGTTTTCGGTTACGATCGCTAGCCAAAAAACGTTAGTTTATTCGTCATCGATAAAGGTTCCTACTCGCAGGAAAACCTCCAGTGAATATCTATACACTGATACATGTGCACGTCGTAAATAAATGTTTTTCTATGGCGCCGCCGTAAACCGGGGATTGACCTTAAATAGTTTTGTGATAATAAATAAGTAATAGGACAGCTTGAGGGCAATGGTTAGTTGAGGAGGGGCGCGAATTTCGCTTTCGCGGGGATCTGTACTCTCAAGAGAGTAC